>Ga0105162_1000636_pt1 | contig 22198 bp, 22 predicted proteins | sample JNZ201metaG_FD_81532 | JGI IMG/M metagenome (GOLD analysis project Ga0105162, IMG submission 81532) | Hot spring microbial communities from Jinze hot spring, China to study Microbial Dark Matter (Phase II) - JNZ 20120812A | ecosystem: Environmental > Aquatic > Thermal springs > Hot (42-90C) >...
AAAAATAAAACATATGAAGCGTAGCCCAAAAATAAAATAAAAAACACAATACCTACTGGATTAAAAACACCATATTTAAATACTTCTTTAAAAATAATGCGATTAACCATAACAATCTCTGGCTTTTGATATTAAATAAGTATAAATTTCCTCAACATCAGCTTTTTTTAATTCAATCAAATCCCGCTTAATTCCGTTACTTTCCAGATAAAATAACACTTCATTTAACTTATCGCCCTCAATCAATAGCCCTGCTTTCCCTTTATTATAAAACAAACCTCCAATTGAAGCAAACTTATCAAAATTCATCTTATCAAAAGGTAGATAAATAATATATTTGTCCAGTAGTTTTGATACTTTCACTTTATCAATAAGTTTTCCCTTATATAAAAATAAAACCTGATCGCAAATTTTCTCAACATCAGATAATAAGTGAGTGTTAATTAATACTATTCTGTCTCTGTCAGTTTCAATAAAATTTTTCAAAAATTCCTTAAATAAAAATCTTTTTTCTGGATCAAGCCCCTCAAAAGGTTCATCAAGCAGTAAAATTTTCGGCTCATTTATTAGAGATCTAATTAAACCCAGTGCTTTAACCATACCCTTTGAAAATTTTCTAACTTCAACATTCCTCCATCTTTCAAGCTCAACAAAAGAAAGCAAATCATCTATCTTTGAGTTCAGCTTCTCCTCTTCAATTGAAAACAATCTACCTGTTAACTTTAAAATTTTGTCAGGGGTTAAATACTTCGGGAAAATCACATTTTCGGGCAAATATCCTATAATTTCCCTACATTTTGGATCAGAGGGAGATAAATTAAATATCTTCACCTCACCAAATGTTGGAATCACTAAACCCATCAATATCTTAAAAAGCGTTGTTTTACCTGAGCCATTTGGTCCAACAATTCCATATATACCACCATTATTAATTTCAAACGACACATTATCCAGTGCAATGATCTTATCCCTTTTAAGAAACCTATTTATTTTGTAAACCTTCGTTAAATGAGTTACTTTGATCATGTTATTTTAAAATTTTTTCTAATCAAGGCAATTCAAGTAACCTATTGTACAGCCAGCAACACATCCAGTAAACCAACCACCCATTAACCCATGGGATAAACTTATTAAGAGGGGCAAAAATTAAGGTAAATGCACTTGGCCAAGTTGCACATTAAGAGAAGCAACGTTCATAAGCATCCCAGCAATAACTTCGTTGCGCAAAAATAGATGATTTGAACGTTATGAATAAATACTAGCTTTTTCCTTCTCATTTCTTCTCCCTCCTTTTTGTTTTTAAATTAACAAAAATTAAACCAGAAACTAAAACCAAATTCTCAAACAAACTTAACAAATCCACTTCCCTCTCAATCAATCTACCAAAACATCCACATCCACCTGCATATCCACTTATCCTCGCAAAAAACAAAAAAACTGTAAATCCCAAAACCACGGACTACTCCCGTAAACCATTCAAAATCAATCCCCTTCGCTATCCCTGAAAAAACGAAAACTAAACCAAGAAAAATTCTCAATGTTGAAACTAAATTAAAACTCATAAATCAAATCTAAATTTTTTCTCTCACCCAAAATTTAAAAATTCAAAAAATTCTTGTCAAGGACTTCTTTTTGAACATATAGTTCAATTTCTTAACACACAATTTTACTTGACTTTTTCGCTTTTTTTTTATATTCCGCCAAAAACAAAACAGGTCTTAAAGATGACGCTCGGGGAAGCTTTGAGACAATTTAGAATCAAAAACGATATGTCTCAAAAACAAATGGCTTTTTTGCTCAAAATTTCAACCGAATACTACTGTAAAATTGAAAATGATAAAATTTTCCCATCCACTAAAATTCTTCTTGAAATCTGCAGAATCACGGGGATTGAGATTAAGTTTAACGGAAGGAAAATTAAAAAGATCAAAAATCCTTGGTCATACTTCTTAAACCAAGACAGTTGAAAAAAATTGAAAGCGTAACGGATACTAACGCACTTACAAAAATTGCTGATTTAAAAAATTCAACATTAAATTTAAAAGATTGGAAATAAAATGTTATCGGGAAAAATGTGATCCCTGTGAAAATTGAAATCAATACAAGCCCAAGCAGAAAAGTTATTGTTGCACCTCTTGAAGATGCAATTCTAACTGGGCTTTTTTCTGAGTAATTAGCGAAATATCCCCCCATTCCCAAACCAAGCGAGACATAAGTCAAAGCAACAAAAAAACTCACAGAGGTTATCAAAATACCAATGTTCGGGTCCTTCCCAAATGGGAAAACAGAAGCATAAGCGATTGCTTCAGAAATTAACAGAACCGGTAAAAATGAAATCACAAATTTATGCAAGTAAAGAAGTGTTAACTTAACAGGCGATGATCTCACAGACCAATAACTCATCCCTTCAAGCGAGATCAATGGATAAACAAATCGGATCACAATTGATGCGATGAGAAAAACATTGAAGGAGAAGATTGAAACAAAAGCAATGGATAAAATCTGTGGTTCAACCCTATACAGACGCATTTTCACCAAACTTGCTATGAATATCAAAACGAGAACAAGCATTATCAAAAGATGAACCCACTGGCTCGGCTCTCTTAAAAATGTTTTAAGATCACGCTTTATGAAAACTTCAAGTTGGGGGTGAAAAATTGATTTTTTATAAAAGCTCAAAATTTCAATCTCAAATCTTTTCTTTATCCGATTTTTCAAATCAAATGCAATGAAAAGTGTATCAAAGTAAAGTTTTCTGGCAACGCCAAAATTAACAAGAAGAACTCCAACCGTCGCAGAGAGCAAGATCAAAAAATATCTCATAACCATTTCAGAATTTCCCCTTGCGCTGAAATAAAAAATTTCCGCAACCCAGTGATTAGGTAGATATACCGCAATTGATGGATCAAGCTGTGCGAAATACTGATCAACATACGGATAATATCTCATAACTTCTGTAAATAATTTCATTGGGTTTGTGCTTTTGAAATAAAAATAAACAGCGAGAGCATAAATTAAACCCGCAAAGACAGCAATTTTCCTTATGTCAAATCTTTGTGAAAGTTTTAAAATTAACATCAAAATTATTATGCTCAAAGACGCAGACATAAGCATAAACGGAACTATAACACCAGCAAATGAGAAAATATAAAATTCAGGCGGTTTCATAAAGTAACTTCCGTATCCAAGTAGAATTGCAAAGATAAAAATAAACATCGTTGAAGAGCTGTAAAAGAAATTGTCAAGAAATTTAATAACATAAATTTTAATTGGTTTAATTGGCGTTGTCAGAAAAAATTCTATATCTTTACTTTTGTAAAGTGTTGAAAAAGCAACTATGATATTGCCCAAACTAACAAGGACGAAAAGCACAAAAAGAAGCATTGACAAGACACGATGGAAGAGAAAAAGTCCAATTTTAGCTTCGGAAAGCAAATAAGCAGTTGCATAATTTGAAGATATAAAAGTTGAAAGCGCAAATCCGGTGAACACAAAAATTGAAGCAAGCTCCTTTAAAACACTTCCCCACTTTGAATCAAGCGCCGACTTGAAAATGGAAATCAACTTGTATTTTAAAATTAAAACTACTTCCGACATTTTGAGAAGAATTTACTTTGTCAATTCAATGAAAAGCGATTCAAGTTTCCCATCACGACTTTGCTTAAACTCTTCAATTTCGCTTGCGTTAAACTGTGCAATCAATTTACCGTCTTTTATTATCCCTATTGTATCGCAAAGTTCTTCCGCGACATCAAGTGAATGAGTTGACATAAAGATGGTTACGCCTTCTTTTGATTTTTGCTTCAAGGTATCTTTAACGATTCTGGCACTTCTCGGGTCAAGCCCAACCATCGGTTCATCAATTACTATAACCTTTGGATCGTGAAGAAGCGCAGATGCAATTATAACTCGCTGTTTCATCCCCTGTGAGTATTCTTCAACTCTCTTATCAATCCATCTTCCGATTTCAAAATGGTCAACGAGAAAATCAACTTTTTCTCTTATCTTTTCTTTTTTCATTTTAAAAAGACCGCCGATGAAATATAAAAATTCACGCCCTGTGAGTTTATCATAAATAAACGGTTGATCTGGGACATAAGCGAGAAAACTTTTCGCTTTTTCAGGTTCAGCAAGAGCATCTATTCCACAAATAAAAATTTTTCCGCTCGTTGGTTTAATTAAACCCGCTATCATCTTTATTGTCGTCGTTTTGCCAGCTCCATTTGGACCAAGGAAACCGAAAAATTCACCTGACTTAACTTCAAGGCTCAGATCATCAACAGCAACGAAATCGCCAAATTTTTTTGTTAAGTTCTTAAGTTGAAGCATAACTTAACAGATAAAATTTTTAAAAATTAGGAGAAACTACATTCTCTTGATAAAATTCTGTTATTATCCTCGCGGCTTCCTTCGGGTCATCGGTAAGTTCAAAAATGTTCATATCTTCGGGCGATATATTTCCCTCGGCTAAAACTTTGTCACGCAACCAGTCAATTAATCCTTGCCAGTATTCGCTTCCCATCAAAACGACAGGAAAGCGAGTTGTTTTGCCAGTTTGAATCAAGGTCACCGCTTCAAAAAATTCATCAAGCGTTCCAAATCCACCCGGTAAAACAACGAAACCCTGAGCATACTTAACAAACATGACTTTTCTCACAAAGAAATGTCTGAATTCAATTCCAACATCAACATAAGGATTAAATTTTTGCTCAAGTGGAAGTTCAATGTTGATTCCAACGGATAATCCCCCTGCTTCTTTTGCGCCGAGATTTGCTGCTTCCATTATTCCGGGACCTCCACCTGTTATGATTCCAAATCCTGATTTGACAAGTTCTCTTGCCACTTCGCGAGCCATCTCATAATATCTATGCCCTGGTTTTGTCCTTGCTGAACCAAAAATTGAAACACAAGGACCAAGTTTTGTCATCTGATCAAATCCTTCAACAAATTCAGCCATAATTCTAAAAATTCTCCAAATGTCTTTTTGTCTGCTTTCAAGCCAAACCTGTTCATCTCTTAAAATTTTGTTCGTCATCTCAAACTTTAAAATTTTGTTTCATTCAAATTTTCTATAAATGAAGTTTTTTAAAATTTCCTTCCCAAACTCTGTCATAATTGATTCCGGATGAAACTGAACACCGAATACAGGAAATTCTTTGTGTCTTATTCCCATAATTAAACCTTCTTTCGTCCACGCTGTTATTTCAAGTGAATCAGGCAAAGATTCGCGCTCAATTATCAAAGAATGATACCTTGTTGCTTTGAATGGATTTGGAAGCCCAGAAAAAATTGCCCGACCATTGTGATATATTTCGGAAATTTTGCCGTGCATAACAACGGGTGCTTTAAGAACTTTACCACCAAATGCAACTCCTATCGCTTGATGACCAAGACAAACTCCAAGAATTGGAATTGATCTGTAAAAATGCTTAATAACATCAATTGAAACTCCAGCTTCATACGGCGTGCAGGGTCCAGGGGAGATCACAATTGCATCGGGTTTAATCTCTTTAATCTCGTCAATTGTAATTTTATCGTTGCGTGCAATTTCCATTTCAACCCCAAACTCACCAAGATATTGAACAAGATTGTATGTGAATGAATCATAATTGTCAATTACCAGAATCATCGCTAAAAATTTTTTTAATTTTCACAAAGCAATTCAACTGCTTTGAATGTCGCTTCAAGTTTATCAAGCGTTTCCTGATATTCTCGCTCAGGGTTTGAATCGTGGACAATTCCAGCGCCTGCTTGAAAATAAGCTTTATTTCCCTTCATCACGATTGTTCTTATGGCTATACAAAAGTCAATGTTTCCGGAGAAATCAATATAACCAACTGCTCCACCGTAAATGCCACGTTTTGTCGGTTCAAGCTCAGCTATTATCTCCATTGCTCTTATCTTTGGTGCACCTGTGACGGTTCCAGCAGGAAAACACGAATAAAGAGCATCAACCGGACTTACATCTTCTCTTAACTTCCCACTTACATTGCTCACAATGTGCATAACATGTGAATATCTTTCTATCACCATAAACTGATCAACTTTCACAGTTCCAAAATAACTTATCCTTCCGATGTCATTCCTTCCGAGATCAACAAGCATTAAATGTTCTGCTTTTTCTTTTTCATCGTTTAAAAGTTCAATCTCAAGTTGCTTATCTTCTTCCGGCGTCTTTCCTCTTCTTCTCGTTCCGGCTATCGGTCTTGTTTCAACAATTCCATCTTCAACTCTGACGAGAAGCTCCGGAGACGAGCCAATTATTTTGAGATCATCCACACTTAAAAAATACATATATGGCGATGGATTTACAACTCTAAGCATACGGTAAATGTCAAAAGGGTCACCTTCAATTTTTCTCTCAAACCTTTGCGATAAAACCGCCTGAAATATGTCTCCATTTATGATATACTCTTTTATGCGATTTACTTTCTCAACGAATTCATCTTTTGTCATATTGAATTTGAATTCTTCATCAAGTTCAACTCGTGAAATTTCTGAGCTAATTCTACGCTTCAAGAACGATTTCACCTCTGCAATTTTCCCGAGCGATTTGTAATACTCATTTTTTAATTCGCTTTCACTCATACGGTCATTTTTATAAACATTTGAGATGATAAAAATTTTCCGCTTCAAATTATCAAAAACAAGGAGCGAGTCAAAAAACATAAGAAATATATCCGGGGCATTGAGATCGTCTATTTTCGCTTGTGGAACTTTTTCAACCAATGAAATGCTCTCATACCCGAAATATCCAACAGCACCACAAGTAAAGCGCGGAAGCTCGTCAATGTGAACCGATTTAAAAAGTGAAATGATTTTATTTAAGGCATCAATTGGGTTTGTTAAATTCTTAATTTCATCTTCAACGAAAGAAAAATTTTCATCAATGATTTTGACTTTGAAATTAAAACCTCTTGCCTCAAAAATCATAAACGGTTTGAAGCCGATAAATGAATATCTCGCAATTTTTTCACCGCCTTCAACACTTTCAAAAAGAAAAGAATACGGACTTTTATCTCTCACCTTCATATATACAGAGACGGGCGTTTCGGTATCTGCAAGGAGCGACTCATAAACTGGGATAACATTGCCTTTGTCAGCAAAAGATTTAAATATGTCATACTGCGTGAACATCTTAACTCTTATTTTCTTTTATGAGGACATCATAATTTTCAAATTTTAAAATCAACTCGCGAACATTTTGCGGGATTGGTTCTGGCTTAAATGTCTCTCTGTTCAAAAGAACTATTACGGTTTCCCCAGTTGCGACTTTTCTTCTGGTTTTATTTTCTTCAATTAGATATTCTATTTCGAAGCTAGAATTTCCAATTTTTGAAACGCGGACATAGACATCAAGTATTTCGTCAAATTTTGCTGGTGTGATGTAATTGCAGACATTTTTTGCAATTACAAAATAAAAATCAGTAAAAAAGCGCCCTGGTTCAATCCCAAGCGCCTGCCGTATGTATTCCGTTCGCGCTATTTCAAAATACTTTAAATAAACAGAGTTATGTACAATCCCGTATGAATCAAGATCAAATGTTCGGACTTGAACTTGAACCTTAAACCTAAATTTTTCTCTTTCAAATTCATTTTCATTCATGTTTGACCCATCACGCAATTTATTGCGACGACATTTACGATATCTTCAACGCTACAACCTCTTGAAAGATCAAAGCAAGGTTTCTTCAAACCTTGGACTATTGGACCGAGTGCTTCCGCACCAGCCATTCTTTGAGCCATTTTATAGCCAATGTTTCCAGCGTCAAGATTTGGAAAAATTAACACATTGGCATTCCCAGCAACTGGACTATCGGGCGCTTTTCTTTTGGCAACTTCTGGAACAATTGCTGCGTCAAGTTGAAGTTCTCCGTCAATTATAAGGTCTGGTCTTTTTTGCTTCGCTATTTTGGTTGCCTCTATAACTTTATCAACCATTTCGTGTTGAGCGCTCCCCTTGGTTGAGAATGAAAGCATTGCAACGATTGGTTCTTCACCGACAAGTTTTTTATGATTAATTGCGGTTGAAATTGCGATGTCGGCAAGTTGTTCTGCGGTTGGATTTGGAACAACAGCGCAATCGGCAAATGAATAAACTTTGTTTGGAAAAACGATCAAAAAGAAACTTGAAACGATAGAGATTCCATCCATCAAGCCAACAACTTGAATCCCTGCTCTTAACACATCTGCGGTTGTTGAAATTGAACCTGCGACGCTCCCATCAGCCATTCCTTCTCTTACCATCATTGCCCCAAAGAAAAGCGGATTCTTCATCGTCTCCTTCGCTTCTTCAAAACTTATCCCTTTGTGTTTTCTTAAATTGTAAAAAATATGCGCAAAATCACTTAACTTTTCTGACTTCAAAGGATTTACAATCCGAATTCCCGAAAGATTGACGCCAATTTTTTCAGCAAGCGAATAAATTTTTTCTTCATCTCCTATCAAAGTTATTTCAGCAATTTTTTCATCAACTATTTTTCTTCCTGCTTTAAGAGTTCGCTCATCAAGTGCATCTGGCAAAACGATGTGCTTTTTGAGTTGTTTCGCTTTTTCTTTGATATTTTCAAGCAAAGTTAATCCTATCATTTTAGGTGCAATTTTGTTTTTGTTTGACTTCTTGATTTTAAATATACAGAATTTATCCCATTAAGGAAAGAATTTAAGATAGTGCCCATGTTAAAATTTCATCTTTTGGAACTCTCCCGCCAAGTATTACACTATCAGCGCCTGCATAAGGGAAGTAAAGATATCCATCGTAAAAATAAGAACCGCAAACGAAAAGGACATTATTAACGCCAAGTTCAGCATCTCCGATCGTTTCAAACTCTGTTTCAGGTCTCATAAAAGGTTCAAACTTCTTAACAAGTTTAAGATAACTTTTTTCATTTTTTTCAACTACCGCAATTCCAAGATCGTATTCCCTTGTCCCGTCCTTTTTGAAATTTCCAATATGATAGAGCATAAAAAATTTATTATCGGATATTTTCAAAGGTGGAGCGCCAGCACCATTCCACGATTTTGAAAATTCTGGATTTACTTCAACATCTATCAAAACTCCCTCGTCTTTCCATTCTCCAAGTATATCATCCGCCGTTGCAAAATGAATTTTCATTGGGTTTTCCCCTTCCATAGGTCGGTGAAGAAGGACGAATTTATCGTAAATTTTTTCGGGGAATAAAACAGCATTTTTATTATCAACATCGTTAAGTTTGCCTTTCAAAGTCCCGTGCTTTTCCCAGTGCAAAAAATCTTTTGTTTCAGCAATGCATATGTTTATTTTATTTTTCTCTTTTCCACTTTCGTATCCAGTGTAAAACATAAAGTATTTATCGCCGATCTTTGTAATTCTCGGGTCTTCAACGCCAAGGTTTTCAAATTTTTCTTCTGGTTTTAAGATTGGTTCAGAAAATCTTTTGATAAGTTTTAAGTCGGGAGTGAAAATAGCAAGCCCAAGGGATGAGCGTCTGTAATCAAAATTTTTTGTTTCTTTCCCTTGGGCTCGGTAGATGAGGAAACAAATAGCACGATGAGATTGAATTCGTTGGAGTGTTTCTTTGTCTGGCTTTATTGATTCAATTATCTGTCCAAGTTCTTCTTTATCATCAACGAGAACGCACGCAGGATTAAAGACAACTTTGTTTTCCCAGAGGTTATTGCTTTCTTTTTCAAGAATTGGTTTTCCCGAATTTAACCTTTCAATTTTGAACATTTTTCATCTCATCCAAAACGCCTTTTCTCGTAATTCCATTCAAGTTTTCCTTCAAGGTATTCCTGAATTGCAGCGTCGGTTGGCTTCGGAAGTTGATCAAATTCTTCTGCTATTTGAAGTTGCTCAATTGGTGCTTTCGGTGTCTGTTCTTCATCATAATGTTTCGGGGTTTCTTCCTGCGTCGCTTGCTGCTGTTGCGCTTTCAACGCTCTCAATTCTTCAAGGCGTTTATTGAAATTTACTTTTCTCTCATCGTTAATTTGCCTTGCTCTTTTCGCCATTATGACGATCGCCTCATAAGTGTTTCCAGCTATTTCCTGAATCTTTTTCAAATCAAGTGGCTTGATTCCCATTTTTGAAGAGTTCAAATTTTGTTTTTAATACTCGTGTTTTTGAATCGCCTTCCATTTTTCAATCTCGTTGAAAACAGCTCTTAAAACCGCTTTCACCGTATCTTCCAGCTTATCATTGACAAAAATATAATCAAAATAACTTGATTTTTCAAGTTCCATCGGAACGCGCTCAATTCGCTTTTTAAGTTGCTCCTCGTTTTCCGTTCCACGCCTTTTCAATCTCTCTTTTAAAACTTCCATATTTGGTGGCTTTATGAAAATTAAAACTGCATCATCTGGAAATTTTCTCTTAATTGAAATTGCACCATTTACATCAACATCAAAAAGTAAAACATCGCCATTTTTAAGAGCTGTTTCAACGACGCTTTTCAAAGTCCCGTAATAATTCCCATAAATTTCTTCCCATTCAAGAAGTTCGCCATTTTGAATTTTTTTCTCAAATTCCTCACGCGTGAGAAAAAAATAATCTTTTCCATCAACTTCACCATTTCTCTTCGGTCTTGTGGTTGCGGAAACAGAAAATTTTATAAATGGAAATTTCTCAAGTATCTTTTTCGCTATTGTGGTTTTACCAGAACCACTCGGGGCTGATACAACAATTAATCTACCTCTTGGCATCTTTAATGTTAAGTTTTTTATTCAACATTTTGTAATTGTTCTCTGATCTTCTCAATTTCCTCTTTAATTCCAACGACAAGATAAATGATCTCCGTGTCCTCAGATTTCGCATTTATGGTTGTCGCCTCGCGCAACATCTCTTGAAGCAAAAAATTTAATCTTCTTCCAACGGCATTTTCAGAACTTTTCAATGTGTCGAGAAAAAATTTTGTATGACTTTTCAGTCTAACGCATTCTTCCGTGATGTCAAGCTTATTCGCAAGTAAAACGAGTTCTGCTTCAAGCCGATTTCGGTCAAATTCAACATCTTTGAAAATTTCTTCAATCCTTGCTTTTAACTTTTCCTGTCTTTCTTTCAATTTTTCATTTGAAAGAGCAAGGATTTTATCCACATCTTTTGAAATCGCATTGATTCTGTTTTCAATATCTTTTGCAAGTTCAAAGCCCTCTTTATTTCTTGCTTCAATCAATTTATCAACTGCATTTTCAACAGCTGTTCTCACAATTTCCCATTCGTCTTCAGAAATATCTTTTTCAAGTTCAATTTCAAAAATTTGAGAAAACTCAAGCAAATGTTCCAGCTTTATTTCTCCCCTGATCTTCGTTTTACGCTTCAGCTCTTTTAGGGACTTCACAAGATAATTTGCAACATCAAAATTAATTTTCAGTGGTGGTTGAATTGATGGATCAATTTCATAATCAATAATTGCAAAAACTTTTCCGCGCGATATTTTCTGGCGAATTATCTCTCTTATCTCAAATTCCCTTGATTGGAGTATTTTCGGGAGTTTCAAATTTATTTCAAGAAATCGCGAGTTAACACTTTTAATTTCAACTGAAACAGAAATACCATCCTTTTTAATCTCATATTTTCCAAAGCCAGTCATACTTGAGATCATTGAGCAATGTGAAAAGTTAATTGGAGTTCGCCTTGACGGAGTTAAGAAGATAAGCTTTTATAAATTCGTCAATCTCACCGTCCATCACTGCTTGAACATTTGATGTTTCATAACCTGTTCTGTGGTCTTTTACAAGATTATACGGGTGAAATATATACGAGCGGATTTGATTTCCCCACTCAATTTTTTTCTTTTGCTTTTCAAATTCGTCAAGTTTTTCTCTCTCTTTTTCCTTTTGGAGTTGATATAATCTTGATTGAAGAAGACGCATTGCTCTCATTTTGTTTTGATATTGCGAACGCTCGCTTTGACACTGGACAACTATTCCCGTAGGTATGTGCGTGATTCTGACCGCAGTTTCAACTTTGTTAACATTTTGACCACCGTGTCCACCAGCTCTAAATGTTTCAATTTTCAAATCGTCTGGATTTATCTCAATTTTTACATCTTCATCTCCAAGCTCTGGATAAACAAACACAGAAGCAAACGATGTATGTCTTCTCTTATTTGCATCAAAGGGTGAAATTCGCACAAGACGATGAACCCCGCTTTCGGATTTAAGATAGCCGTAAGCATAAGGACCTTCAATTTCAACCACTGCGCTTTTTATTCCTGCGCCATCGCCTTCAAGGATATCAACCACCGTCGCATTGTATCCATTTCTTTCAGCCCATCTCAAATACATCCTCAAAAGCATTTCAGCCCAATCCTGTGCCTCCGTTCCACCTGCACCTGAATGAATCGTCAAAATTGCACTCTTTGGATCATCTTCACCGTTCAAAAGATTTTTAAGTTCAAGTTCATCTATCTTCTTTTCAAGTTTCCTTATCTCTTTTTGCAACTCACCTGTAAAAGAAATATCCTGTGATTCCTCCGCAAGTTCAACCAACACTTTTGCATCCTCAAGCATTCTTTGAGCGTTTTCCCAATCATTTAGCCACTCCTTTATCCTGCTTATCTCCTGCATAACCTTTTGTGCATTTGAGGGGTCGTTCCAGAAATCAGAACTTGCGGTTTTCTCTTCAAGTTCGGCAAGTTGTTTTCGCTTTCCTTCTATGTCAAAGAAACCTCCTTAAAGTTTCAAACCTTTCTGAAATTTCATCAAGTTTTGATTTGAAGTTCTCAAACATTTTTCCCGATGCAAATTTTGTTTTTTCTCTTTGGGATACAAAGATACGAAAAAAGAAACGCAATTCCAAAAGCAAAACTCTGTCTATTTCCACAAGCAATAATTTTTCCCGAGAAATTGGCTTGACCGAAAAAAATTTTTTGCTATCTTTTAACAAAAACAAAACCTTAAAAAGCAATGCTGAAAAAATTCAGGTTCTTGATTTTAATTTGCATCTTTGAACTTGGACTTTCACAAGTCAAGTTTGATTCAATTTCTGCGTGGAACTTTAACAAAGTTTTAACTTCTGAAAAATTTCAAGGTCGCAAATCAGGAACTCCCGCAGGTGAAAAAGCAAGCGAATGGATTGCAGAAAAATTTAAAGAATTTGGGTTAAAACCATTTGGAGATAATGGAACATATTTTCAAAACTTCAAAATCCTCGCAACACAGGATAAAGTTTCAAAATTAACACTTATAAATGGAAGAAAAGGAAAAACGAAATACTCACTTGGAGACGATTTCACGATTTTAACAAACAGCGGAAGCGGTAAGGTTAAATCAAAGGTTGTCTTTGTTGGATATGGGATTTCCGCACCAGAAAAGGGAAGGGATGACTATGCCAATGTTGATGTGAAGGGAAAAATTGTCATCGTCGTTGCTGGAACTCCACCTGATGAAGAAGGAAAATTTGTTGAAGAAGGTTCAAGGGGATACAAGATAAAAAAAGCATTTGAGAAGGGTGCATCTGCTGTTTTCTATTTTCAAGGGGATAGACCTGTAAGAGGTGGAGCGATAACCGAAGAATATTACACTCCGCAAATGCCAGCAATCTGGATCGGGAGAAAGATCATTGACGATATTTTTTATAACACTGGGATAAGTTTTGATGCGTTAAGAAGTGAAATAAATTTTAAACCTCGTTCGTTTGAAATTGACAAAATTTTTGAAGTTGAAACGAAAGTTGAGCAACTTGATGGATGGACCAAAAATGTCGTCGGATTAATTCCGGGAATTGATGAAAATTTAAAAAATGAATACATAATAGTTGGCGCTCATATGGATCATAATGGAGTTGATGCAGAGGGATTTATCTATCCCGGAGCTGATGACAACGGCTCGGGGACATGTCTTGTTATGGAACTTGCAAGAAGTATGATGGCAAATGATGTTAAGCCGAAAAGATCAATAATTTTCGTTTTGTTTGCAGGTGAAGAACAAGGACTTCTGGGTTCAAAATACTTTGCTTCGCATCTTCCTGTGCCGAAAGAAAACATTGTCGCTATGTTTAACTTTGATATGGTTGGTCGTGGCAACGGAAATATAAACATCGCTGGGACAGAAAATTTCCCAGAAATGTGGAACATAGTAAAAGAATTTTTCCCATCTGAAAAATTAAAAAACCTCGGGAAATTTCGCGCTGGTGCAAATTCAGATCATTATCCATTTCAAGAACTTGGCATACCTGCATTTTTTTTCATCTCCGCTGGACAACATCCAGAATATCACAGAACAGATGACACAAGCGATAAAATTCAGCCATTCGTCCTTGGCGAAGTTGGAAACACCGCTTACGATGTAATTCTTGGGCTTGCAAATTATCCCGAGAGTTTGAAAAGAGAGAAAAGATACGAAACTTATCTTTATGCAAATTCAAGAACGGCGCTTTACGCAAAACTTTATCCTGACTCATTGAGCAAAGATTGGCTTTATAATTTTAGAGCAAAGCTTAAAAATTACGATGTTGAAGCAGTCATCTTTGAAGTTCAGACAGATTCAAAAGATGAACTTTTTAAAGCGATTTATTTCGTTGATTCAGTCGCAACGCGAGATTATAAAAACTTCAACATTGTCTCAGATAGATCAGATTTTAACACATCTCCTGATGTTTTAAATGTTTTATTTTCTGCAAATGCAAACTTGTTCAAAAACCTGCCTCAATCAATGCCAGTTCTATCAAAGGTTGGGTTAAAGTTTATAGTTTTTGATAAATCCACAAGCGAAGATCAATCTGTTGTGGATTTCGTCAATGATTTTTATAATGATTTGAACCCGATTTTTAAAGACATATTGCCAGATAAATTCAAGATAAAAAAGCAATACATCGTGTTCAATCCGGATTCGGTTGATTTGAATTCTCAATCTCTTTTTGCTTTTACAGATGTGGAGAAATTTTTATCAAAGGCAAATTTTCTCAAGCCGGAGCAAATTTTTCTGATGCTTGACCCCGAAAATGCGAAAACTTTAATCGCACATCTTAACGATCTCAAATGGGATGTGAAATCAATTCAAAAAATTTTTGGTCAAAATCTTTACAAACTTTTAAAATAAGATTGGGATAGGGATATGCGTAAAATTCTGTTCATCTTGCTTCTTTCAAGCTTAAATCTTTTTTCACAAATTTACGAGCATCGCGGTGTCTGGTATGTGCCAAGAAATGGGAACGCTTACAAGACAAAATCTGAAATCGCCTCAGATATGGACATAATAGCAAGAAATAATTTCAATGCGGTTTATGTTCTTGTCTGGGCAAGGGGTTATCCACTTTTTAGAAGTGAGGTGTTCTACAAAGATACGGGACTTTACACAGATCCGCAACTTGGTGATAGAGATCTGCTTCAAGAGATGATAGCAGAAGCACACAGAGCTGGGCTTGAAGTTTATGCATGGTTTGAATACGGATTTATCGGTGGATGGGGCGGATATTTACCGGGAACAAGTGGAAAAGGTAAAATTTTTGACACTCACCCTGAATGGCTTGCAAAAAGAAGCGACGGCTCTGATACAGGTTCGTCGGAAGATCAAGTCAATTATAACTTTTACTGGATGGCACACGCAAATCCCGAAGTCCAAAACTTTTTGATCCAGCTTATACTTGAAATGGTAAAAAACTACGATATTGACGGATTTGAACTTGACAGAATACGATATCCAGATCCAAACTGTGGTTATGACAGTGTCACAGTTGAACTTTACAAGCAGGAACACAATGGAACGCCACCACCATTAAATTATAATGATCCCGAATGGAAAAACTGGCGAATTCAGAAGTTAAATCAATTTGCAAAAACGGTTTATGATTCTGTTAAGTTTTACAGAAAAGATATGCGCTTGACAAACGCAGTTGGAGTTGGACCTGATTGGGCGAAAAACGAAAAATTGCAAGATTGGGTGACATGGATAAACAATGGCTGGCTTGATTATATTGAACCGATGAATTACAGAAGAACCGCAAATGAATTCATCAATGAATGTGTTAACATCTTTGGACGAGTGAATGATAAGAATAAAATTTTGTTTGGGATTGACAGTCAAAATCCGACGACATCTGAATTTTTAAAAATGATTCAGTATGTAAGACAGCAAAATTTAAAGGGCTTCGTTGTTTGGTATTATGGCTCTCTTTCAGATGATTTTGATTCGTTGAGAACCCTTTTAAATCAAAAAGCGCTTGTGCCAGATAGACCACAAAATTGGCGAATGCCAGCGATTATAATTGATGATTCCGATTCAATTAATGTCTCTTACTCAAACGGCTGGAACACAGCGTCAAGTTACTTACACTGGGGCGAGAAATATCTTCTGACACAATCAACATCCCCGCAATGGGTTGAGTATTATGCTCAGATACCGCAAGATGGATATTATGAAGTTTATGCTTTAGTTGTAAGGTCAACATCTGACAGTGCGGTTTATTATGTTTATGATTCCTTTGGGAATGAGAAAAAGTTTACAGTTAATCAAACAAATCCGACAATTTACAACGGATGGTATAAACTTGGGGACTTTTATTTCAAAAGCGGTAAGCAAAAAATTTTAAAGATAACGAATGAGAAATTCAAAACGCCCGGCTTTATGACAGCCGATGCAGTTATGTTAATTCTAAACCGCCGTCTAACTCCGATTACATCATCAATTAAAGATGGAAGAAGTGAAATTTTACCTCAAAATTTTGAAATCACAATTTTCCCGAACCCGTTCAACTCATCTACAACGATAAATGTTTTTCTACCTGTTGATTCATTTTTAAAAATTGACATTTACAATACGCTTGGGCAGTTGGTAAAAAACTTGACATCGGGAAATTACAAAGCTGGTGAGAATAGATTTTTATTTGCGCCGGAGGCGCTTGCCTCCGGCATTTACATTCTGCGCGTCAGGATAACCCCGAAGGAAAATTTAAAATCTCAAACTTTGATCAAAAAAATTGCCTTGATAAAGTAAATTTCAACCAAACAATTTATAAAAAACCTCAACCGCTTGTTTAACCTCATCCATTGAGACATCAAGATGTGTTACAGCACGAATTTTCATATAGCTTCCAGAACTTAGAAGCACTCCGTTGTCTTTGAGCATTTTCAAAATTTCATCAGGCGTCTTTCCAGTTTTTTCAACTCCAATTATTACAATGTTTGTTTGCACAGTTTCAAGATCAATGTCAAAAACTTTCAACTTTGCTATTTCTTCTGCGAAAAATCTTGCCTTTTCGTGATCTTCTTTCAATCTATCAATGTTATGTTGAATTGCCCATATTCCAGCAGCTGCTAAAATTCCAACCTGCCTCATTCCACCGCCGAAAATTTTTCTATATTTTCTCACACGCTCAATAAATTCTTTATCACCTGCAACGACAGAGCCAACTGGTGCACCAAGTCCTTTTGAAAGGCAAACAGAGACAGAATCAAAATACTGAGCGTATTCTTTCGGAGTTATTCCAGTTTCAACGCAGGCGTTCCAAAGACGAGCACCATCAAGATGCATCTTTATACCATTTTCAAGCGCAAATTCACGAATTCTTTTTATTTCATCAATTGGATAAATTGTCCCGCCGGCGCGATTATGTGTATTTTCAAGACAAATTAAACGAGTTCTCGGCATATAATATGCTTTTGGTCTTACAGCTTTTTTAATCTGTTCAACAGTTATGACGCCATGCTTCCCCTGAATTGGAAAGAGCTGAACACCGGATAACATTGATGGAGCTGCTGTTTCATAATTCATTATGTGTGATTCCGCTTCAACTATGACTTCATCTCCTGGTTCAGTGTGGGCTTTTATTGATACTTGATTTCCCATCGTTCCGCTCGGGACGAAAATAGCTGCTTCTTTCCCAAGGATTTCAGCAACCATTTCTTGAAGTTTGTTAACCGTTGGATCTTCACCAAATACATCATCTCCAACTTCGGCTTCCATCATAAATTTTCTCATCTCAGGTGATGGCTTTGTGACGGTGTCGCTTCTAAGGTCAATGTATTTTTGCATTTTCAAATTTGAATTTATTGTTGTTAAGTTTAAAACAAACCAATTATGTTTCCGTGTTCATCAACATCCATATTAAATGCAGCTGGATTCTTTGAGAGCCCCGGCATAAGCATTATATCACCACATATAGCAACGACGAAACCAGCTCCTGCAAACAAACGAGCATCTGTAACGGTCAAAGTCCAGCCCTTTGGAACTCCGATTAGTTTGGGGTTATCACTTATTGAATTTGGTGTCTTTGCAATGCAAACTGGCAAATGATCATAACCGTGTTCAATATATTTCTCAAGTTTTTTCATCGCCTTTCGTTCAATGTAAACATCATCAGCTCCATAAACCTCTGTTGCAATAAGTTTAATTTTTTCAATTAATGGAAGCGATAATCTGTAAAGTGGCTTAAAATCAGATGGAATTGTTTCTGTTATCTTCACAACTTTTTCAGCAAGCTCAATTCCTCCTTCACCACCTTTTGTGAAAAATTCGGTCACCGCACATTCAACCCCAAGTTCAGCGCATTTTTCCTGAATTAAATTGATTTCAATTTCAGTATCTGTGGCGAATTTATTTATTGAGACGATCGCTGGAACACCGAATTTTCTTATGTTCTTAACATGGAACTCAAGATTTTCAAGTCCTTTCTTAAATTTTTCAATTGTGAAATCATCCTGTGATTTTATTCCGCCGTGATATCTTATTGCTTTTGCAGAAACGACGATGACAGCAGCTGATGGTTTGAGACGATGAATTTGAGCAACAATGTCAAAAAATTTCTCCGCCCCAAGATCAGAGCCAAATCCCGTCTCAACAACAACATAATCAGCAAGTTTGAGGGCAATTTTATCAGCGATGACACTATTTGTTCCGTGAGCGATGTTTGCAAATGGACCACCGTGTATAATTGCTGGTGTATGTTCAGTTGTTTGAACAAGGTTTGGCATAATTGCTTCATTTAGCAAAACCATCATAGCACCACAAGCTTTCAAATCCTTCGCCTTCACAGGTTTACCATCAAGATCGTATCCAATGACAATGTCGCATAACCTTCTTTTTAAATCAGTTCTTGAACTTGCCATACAGAGTATAGCCATTGTTTCAGAAGCAGCTGTTATCACAAACCCAGATTCTCTTGGAACTCCATTAACTTTGCCACCAAGCCCGATGACAATATGACGCAATGCCCTATCGTTCATATCAATGGTTCTTTCCCATGTGATGTTATTAACATCAATTCGCAACTCATTTCCGTGATGTATGTGAGCGTCAATCAAAGCAGCAAGCAAGTTATGAGCTGAGGCAACAGCGTGAATGTCGCCATTGAAGTGAAGATTGATAAGTTCAGATGGAATAACCTGCGATTTCCCACCGCCGGTTGCACCACCCTTAATTCCAAAAACAGGTCCAAGCGACGGCTCTCTTAAAGTGACAATTGCTTTTTTGCCTATTCTGTTAAGTGCTTGGCTTAATCCGATTGATGTCAAAGTTTTTCCTTCACCCGATGGCGTCGGCGTAATTGCGGTTACAATTATCAATTTACCATCAGGTCTGTCCTTAAATTTCTCCATCACTTCAAGTCGTATTTTGCCAGTAAATTTGCCATAATACTCAAAATCTTCATCAGTTAAACCAATTTGCTCCATTATGTGCTTGATGTGCAATGGTTTGACTTTTTCTTCTACTGCGATTGAATTTGGTATCATTTCTTCACCGGATTTTTATTTTTAAATAAAAAATCCCGACTTTTGGTCGGGACCATTCAAAAACTTGTGTTTTTAAACTCCTTTGATGTGCTTTTTGATAGTTTATGCTGAAAGACGTTCTTCACGATAGATAAATATGGGTTCGGCTCTCTCATAAATTGTCTCCTTTGTAATTATGCACTTTGAAATCGGTTGCTCTTTTAAACGCGTTGGCAATTCAAACATTATATCAAGCATAATTTCTTCAATTATTGCTCTCAAACCTCGTGCTCCTGTTCCACGCTTTAACGCAAGCTCTGCAACCGCTTCAAGGGCATCTGGCTCAAATTCAAGTTCAACTCCATCAAATTCAAACAACTTTTTATACTGCCTTATGATCGCATTCTTCGGCTCAGTTAAAATTCTTATCAAAGCATCTTTTGAAAGAGAATGAAGCGTCGCAATCACTGGGAGTCGTCCGATAAACTCAGGGATAAAACCAAATTTTAACAGATCTTCTGGTTCAACCAATGGTAAAAGTTCATCAATCATTTCATCCTTATTCCCGCGAATTTCCGCTGTGAATCCGATTGAATTTTTATTGATTCTGCTTGCAATAATTTTTTCAAGCCCTTCAAAAGCCCCGCCACAGATAAAGAGTATATTCTTTGTGTTGATGTAAATTAAACTTTGTTCTGGATGCTTTCTTCCTCCTTTTGGTGGAACACCAGCGATTGTTCCTTCAAGAATTTTCAAAAGTGCCTGTTGAACACCTTCGCCCGAAACATCACGCGTAATTGATGGGCTTGCGGTTTTGCGAGCAATTTTATCTATCTCGTCAATATAAACTATTCCACGCTCAGCGCGTGCAACATCGTAATCCGCATTTTGAAGAAGATAAAGAAGTATCGTTTCAACATCATCCCCAACATAGCCAGCTTCCGTCAAAGTCGTCGCATCTGCAATTGCAAATGGAACATCAAGAATTTTCGCAAGTGTTTGAGCAAGCAATGTCTTACCAGTGCCAGTAGGACCAATTAGCAAAATGTTGCTTTTCTCTATCTCAACATTATCAGACAAATTCTTAACATGATTGTTCTGTTCAAGATTGTTCTCAATTCTCTTATAATGATTATAAACCGCAACAGATAAAATTTTCTTCGCTCTCTCTTGACCTATGACATATTCATCAAGTGCTTTCTTTATCGCCATCGGGGTTAGCGGAATTTTCCCGAATCTTTTACTTGAAGAATACGCAGCCATATTATTTCTCAAAATGTCAACCGACTCACTCACACAAATATCGCAGATGTAAACATCAGGTCCAGCTATCATATTTCCAACTTCATCAACGCTTCTCCCGCAAAATGAACATACTGGCTTTGATTTAAAATCAGGTCTTTCTGACATTCTTTTTACCTTTTCTTTGTTGAAGGAACTTCTCTTCTGACAAGTATCTGGTCAATTATTCCGTATTCCTTTGCTTCCTCAGCCGACATGTAGTAATCTCGGTCTGTGTCTTTTTCAATTTGTTCAATTGGTTTTCCGGTGTGTTTCGCAAGTATTTCATTTATCTTTCTCTTCATTCTCAAAATTTCCTCAGCCTGAATTCTTATATCCGCAGCCGTTCCTTGAACACCACCCCAGGGTTGATGAATCATGATTCTTGAATTCGGCAAAGCAGTTCTTTTCCCTTTAGCGCCACCAGCAAGTATGACTGCAGCCATGCTTGCAGCCATTCCAATGCAAATCGTTGCAACATCTGGCTTTATGTATTGCATTGTGTCATAAATTGCAAGACCTGCTGAAATTACACCACCAGGGCTGTTTATGTAAAGGTATATATCTTTATCCGGGTCTTCAGATTCAAGAAAAAGAAGTTGTGCGATGACTAAGCTCGCAACAGCATCATCAATGGGTGTTCCGATAAAAACAATTCTTTCTTTCAAAAGTCGTGAGAAAATATCATAAGCTCTTTCACCACGACTTGTCTGCTCAACCACAATTGGAACCAACTGGTCATAAATTTTCACGCCCATAGCTTTACAAAGTTAAATTTTGTTTTTGATTTTTTTCAGGTTCTGGTTTTCAAAAGTTGTCTCGTCTTTTCTCCATCTGCAACGATTAAATCTGAAATGTATTTCATTGCGTTTGCAAACTCTCTCCTCGCTTCTTCCTGACCTTTGTGAATTTGTTCAAGCAAAGTTCTAAACTCTCGCTCTGATTGACCAATCCTTTCATCAATCTTAACCAAATATTCACTTATCTTGGACAAAATTTCCTTCGTCTCTTGACTTGAACGCACCATACTTTGCTCTATTCTATCTAACAACGCCTTCGTCTCTTGACTTGATTGTAATGCGTGTTGCTCCATCCTCTCTAACAACGCCTTCGTCTCTTGACTTGATTGTAATGCGTGTTGCTCTATCCTCTCCAACAACGCCTTCGTCTCTTGACTTGATTGTAATGCGTGTTGCTCCATCCTCTCTAACAACGCTTTTGTCTCTTGGCTTGATTGTAATGCGTGTTGCTCCATCCTCTCTAACAACGCTTTTGTCTCTTGACTTGAT
>Ga0105162_1000637_pt1 | contig 22145 bp, 16 predicted proteins | sample JNZ201metaG_FD_81532 | JGI IMG/M metagenome (GOLD analysis project Ga0105162, IMG submission 81532) | Hot spring microbial communities from Jinze hot spring, China to study Microbial Dark Matter (Phase II) - JNZ 20120812A | ecosystem: Environmental > Aquatic > Thermal springs > Hot (42-90C) >...
GTCTGCATAGAGTGCGGTGCGGAATACTCTCCAAGCGATATTGTCTATAAATGTCGGAGATGCGGGAACCTACTCTCAGTTGAATATAGCAGTGAAGTTATGAAGCCCGATGTTAGCGTGGAATGGGGCACTGGGGGCTTATCCGTCTGGCGCTACGCTGAGCTCCTACCAGTAAGCGATAGGAGTAAGATTGTGAGCTTAGGCGAGGGTGGAACAAGCCTAAATAAATGCGTCAGGTTAGGCGGCGAACTAGGCTTAAAAAATGTTTATGTGAAGAATGAGGGTGAAAACCCAACTGGAAGCTTTAAGGATAGGGGTATGACGGTTGGCGTGACTAAGGCGCTGGAGCTTGGCATGAGACGTGTTGCATGCGCCTCAACTGGCAATACCTCCGCATCCCTAGCGGCATACGCGGCCAGAGCTGGGCTTGAATGTATAGTTCTCATACCGTCTGGGAAAGTAGCTTTTGGAAAGCTCATTCAGGCGATAATTCATGGGGCCAGGGTTATTCAGGTGAGGGGAAACTTTGATGAGGCCCTAAGAATTGTTGAGGAGCTCTGCCTAACACGCCCCATCTACCTACTAAATTCTATAAATCCCTATAGGCTTGAGGGACAGAAGACAATAGCATTTGAGATATGGGAGCAGCTTAACCATAAGGTTCCGGATAAGGTCATTGTGCCAGTTGGGAACGCTGGGAACATAAGTGCCATATGGAAGGGCTTTAAGGAGCTGTACACTATTGGTTTAGCGGATAAACTACCCGAGATGATTGGTACACAGGCTGAGGGAGCTGCGCCAATAGCTAATTTAATCAAGCGGGGACTTAATGAAATAGAATTCGTTAAGAATCCTGAAACCATTGCCACAGCGATAAGAATAGGATCCCCGGTTAATTGGAAAAAGGCTGTTAAGGCCATTAGGGAATCTAAGGGAACTATGGAAACAGTTTCAGATAATGAGATTCTCTCCGCCCAGAGACTTTTAGCTCAACGTGAGGGCATATTTGTTGAGCCAGCTGGCGCTGCATCAATAGCTGGGCTAATAAAACTCGCAGAGAAGGATTCAGTAGATAGGGATGAATTGATTGTCTGTATAGCTACTGGTCACGGATTAAAGGATCCGGATATAGTCTTAAGACAGTTTTCAAAACCTATTGAAATGGAGGCTGACTTAAATGCTATAATAGATTTGCTAACACTTTAACCATCACCACAATTACTCCTTTAAGAAAACAGTTCTTCGATAGGTTCCCATAGTCATAAGATACCTTATGTATCCATCTGCTTGAGCACCTTTCAATCCAATCTTTATAGATTCATCATCTACCTCCACAAAGGAATACGGTGCACCCAAATATTCCAGTAAATCTCTGATGTCGCTGTCCTCCAATCGCTCCGCTTTAATATTAGTGTTACACGGTCCCATATGGCATATTGCACAGTATCTCTTATGATAATACATGTTGGCTTCACAAGCCGCCTTGAAAACTTTAAGCCTTAAATCCTCGGCAACCCGCCTAATTTTGTTTTTGAGATCCTGAGATCTTATTTCAATCTGCTTATTACCTTTAAGCGGCTTAAGCAGTCTTCTCTCAATCTCCCCTCTAGTAACACCGCATCTCTCTAAATTATATAGAATCCTTTTAGTAACCCTTAATGATCCTAATGTAACCGACTCCATACCCTTATAAGCGGCAAGACTAAGTATTCTATTGGCTTCAGCATCAGTTACGCTTGGAATTATTGGTCTAATGAATAAAGATACATTTAGTCCAGCTTCAGCAGATCTTCCAGCCGAATCTATCCTCATAAGGGGATCAGGGGCCTTTGGCTCTAGTCTCCTATTAGACAAAGTGACTACCGTCACAAGTACATTGATGTTTGGGTCGCTAGACAGCATTCCAGAGGTTATTTCATTAGTCAAAATAGCTTTGGTTGATACTTGCGAGGGTAATTTAAGATGTCTCCAAACTTCCCTCATATATTTAATCGCCCTTTCAGCCGTCTCAGGCTGAAAAGGCTCTGTAACTGAACCATAAGCCGCCAGAGTTCTCTCAGGAATCACATATGGATTTAATGTAAGAGCGTAAACTAGCTCTTTAGGCTCCAATGGATACTGTTTTGCCATAGCTGAGAAACCCATATCATATATGTAGCAGTACATGCATGAGAATCCGCAGCCAATGCCTGTATGTATTGTCATACCGCATGGTCTAGGTCTTCTTTTGGAATGATAATCCTCACTGGCTCTCCTCCTTGATTCATTCTCCAAATTATTTCCAAGATCTCCTAGGATCTTCCTCTTATATTCAAGGAGATCAACTATGGTTGGCATTTCACTTAACCTTAATGAAAATTTTAGATGACGCTGGAAAAAGTTTTGCTTAAAGCAAGAGCAAGTTAACTTTTCCCTAAATTTTATAAATTTGGTAAAAGGACTATGCTTAATCCGATCATAATTAGTGAGACAACGGAATCTTTTTATCTATGTCCCTTAGAATAGTAATTGCGTTAATAACGGTCAAGTAGAACAAATGAATAATCTATTCATAGCTAGGGTGAACGAAGAAATTGAGCATAGCGATATTTATTACTCTGGCGATAAGCCTCATTACAGAAATCTTCTCCATCTCCATAGCTCACCGTATTTTCCACAGGCGTGAAGTTACTGGAAAAATTTTTGAGTTATCAAAGATTATTAAAAATGGAGCATTAACCTATTTAAATCAGCAGTTCCTGGCTATCTTGGCATCAAGTATTATTTTAGCTATAATCTCAGGTTTATTCTTCGGTCTATTTACGGCTTTAACATTTTCTCTTGGAGCATTTCTTTCAGCTATCTCAGCATATTTAGGAACACTTATAGCCGTTAACACAAACTCTAAAACAGCCGAATCCGCTAAGAAAGGTTTTCGAAATGCTTTCTCAATGGCCTTTAATGGTGGTATAACCATAGGCTTGCTTCTAACAAGCCTTGGGCTGCTAATAGTTAGTGGATTGTATTTTTTGTTCTTGTTTCTGGGATATGAAGATCCGGTAAATTTGGTTGGTTTGGGTTTTGGGGCAAGCTTAGTAGGCTTATTTGCACGTGTTGGCGGTGGGATATATACTAAGGCTGCCGATATAAGCGCGGATTTGGTTGGTAAGGTTGAATTCGGTTTTGTTGAGGATGATCCACGTAATCCCGCTGTAATCGCAGATCAGGTTGGCGATAATGTAGGCGATATAGCTGGCACAGGCTCAGATGTATTCCAATCGTATGTTTGCACGCTTATCGCTGCAATGATACTTGGAATGTCAGTAGGTGGTTTTGAAGGGGTTACTTACCCATTACTTGTTTTAAGCATTGGATTAGTTTCCTCATTAATAGGTTTAATCTTCACCAAAACTGTTAAGGATAGAAATATTGAGAGATCAATATATTTGGGAATGTATATTTCTTCGTTCATTACGGCTTTAATTTCAGGGGTGATATCACAATTGTTGTTTGAGAGATTAAACACTTTTTATGCGGTGCTTTCCGGGATAGTTGCGATATTACTATTAGCCCATTTGACTGAATACTATACTTCACCCAAAAAAAGGATAGTTAGAAATATTGTGACGGCTTCTAAATCTGGTCCAGCAATTAACATTTTAACCGGGCTCTCAATAGGTTTAGAAGCAACAGTCTTACCAATCTTAATACTTTCATTAGCTGTTTTAGTATCGTATTGGTTTGAGGGATTGTATGGCATAACGCTTGTGGCAATAGGTTTCTTATCAATAATGGCAACGTTTGTTTCTATGTCAGCTTATGGTCCAATTGTTGATAACGCTAATGGCTTAATAACAATGTCAAATTTGAATTCTGAAATACGTGGAACAATGGATATGCTTGATTCCATCGGTAACATGACGAAGGCTATATGTAAAGTTTATGCTATTGGAACATCAGCCTTAGCGCAAATTGCCCTCTTTTCAGCTTATTTGAATGCTACACATCTAAATTCTATTAATATTGTAAATCCGGTGACAACAATTGGGGCGCTTATTGGCGGTACACTCTCCTTTTTTCTATGCTCGTTAGTGATTAAAGCCGTTAGCAAAGCCGCTAATGTAATGATAAGAGAAATTCATAAGTGGATTGATGACGATGATTCTAAGCGCCGGAAGAATAGGGATAAACTAGGCTATGCGCGATGCATAAATATAAGTACAAGAGCAGCTCTAAAAAATATGTTTTACCCAGCAATATTATCTGTTATAGCACCATTCATAACAGGGCTATTATTAGGTCCAGAAGCCGTAGGAGGCCTTATCCTAGGAAATCTTGTCACCACGCTGCCGCTTTCCCTATTCATGTGTATAAGTGGAGCAGCATGGGATAACGCTAAAAAGTATATAGAAATAAATGAACGTGGTGGACGTGGTAGCCCGATACATACAGCATTAGTAATAGGAGATACAGTTGGCGACCCCTTAAAGGACGCTGCTGGTCCATCATTAGATATATTTATAAATCTAATTGGGACAGCAGCCCTAACATACGCCACTCATATAATTTAGTTCGGAGACCCCCATTTAGTTAATTTTAAGGAAAAGAGCAGCCGATGAAAATCTTTATATAACATTTTATGCTTCAAAAATAGAGTTGGTTTTCCCCGCCCTCTTTTTTAGCACGGTTATTAGGTCATTTAATATTGCTGAGACCGTTTCTTTTCCAGCTCCATAGCCCACTAGTGTTATCTCTCTCGCCAGATCGGTCTCGATATGTATGGCGTTTAGTGTTCCATGAACGCATAATGGATGGTTTATTGGGACGAGCTTCGGTGCGACCTCAAGCTTCCTATCTATTGTGCCAATTAACTTTATTGCGTAATTCGCCTTCTTCGCTAGGCTTATAGCCTCCTGCGTTATGCCGCGTATCCCAATCCTCTCAACATCCTCAAGCCTAGCATCACGGCCCATGAGGGCATTTGCGAGAATAACAATTTTGCATGCGGCATCTATGCCGTCGACATCATAGGATGGGTCCCTCTCGGCAATGCCTTTCTCCTGAGCCTCCTTGAGGGCTATGTCGAAGCTAATTTCCTCAAAGAACATTCTGGAGAGGATATAGTTTGTTGTCCCATTCAGAATTCCCGAGAGCCTAACTATCCTATCGCCCTGCAGGCACTCCCTAACGAGAGAGAATACTGGAATAGCCCCGGCAACAGCACCCTCATATAGGAGTTCGCAATCGTTCTTCTCCGCTAGGCTCGTTAGCTCCCTAAACGCCAGTACAAGTGGGCCCTTATTCGGCGTGACAACATGTATCCCCCTGCTTAAGGCAAGTCTTATATGTGTTAAGCCCGGCTCGCCATTAACGATATTTGTCGGGGTTGCCTCAACAATAACATCGCAGAAATCCTTGCTAATGAGTTCCACAGCCGCCCTACCAGCCCTATAGCCTTCATGCTCTGAAAGCCTATTGAGGTTACTGAGCCCTTCAATATTTAAGCCCTCTTTATTATATAGATAACCTTTACTGTCAACAGCTCCGACAGCTCTAAAATCTCCATCAAGTCTTCGTATGAGATTTATCTTGTCTCTTAAGGCCTTAACAAGCTCCTTTCCGAGGAAACCAAATCCTATTAACAGGAGTCTCATTTATTATTCATCGCCCCTAAAGAAATTAACTCTCTATGGATAGATGGGTGAAATTAGTAGCGCATTCTGCTCTTTGGCTAACCTCTTAAGCTCATCCATAAGATCATCAGCATTTTCCGCCGGAACCTCAATATCGAGTTTAACTGAGACCTCACCAAGCCTTGAGGTTGAAACTTCTAAACCTATTACACCCATATCCCTAATCTTAGACTCAACCACTTTCCTTAAATCAACGCCACCAATTAATATAAATGTTAACCTAACTTTTTCAACAACCTCCTCAGACTTTATTATCGCTATACCGAGACTTCTAAGATCATTTATTGTGTTTCTAAAGCTCTGGCGTGACGGAAAATCGACAACTAAGCTTACTGGAACGTATCCTTCAACCGGTCTATCCCTCTCATGTATAATCGATATTATGTTTCCGCCATTCTTCGCTATGGGCTCAAGAGCCCTAAGCAGCTGACCAGGCTTATCAGCAAGCGCAAGAGTCATATCAAACTTCAAATTTAATTGCCTCCTTTAGGCTTCCGGATTTGGCTTCCTAAATGTTCCGCCCCTATCAGCTGACTGAACGAGCTGCCAATATCTCCTCAAGTATCCCTTAAAAATTTTCGGGGGCTTAGGTCTCCATGCGGATAGACGCTTCCTAATCTCTTCATTACTTAACTCAACATTTAATCTCCTAGCTGGTATATCAATGCTTATTATGTCGCCATCCTTCAACGCCGCTATTGGACCGCCCTCAGCAGCTTCTGGAGAAACATGCCCGATACATGGACCCCTAGTTGCTCCGGAGAACCTCCCATCAGTTACTAAAGCCACGGACTCACTTAATCCCATTCCAGCTACAGCCGCTGTTGGCGATAGCATTTCACGCATTCCTGGACCGCCTTTAGGCCCCTCGTAGCGTATAACAATAACATCTCCAGGGTTGATTTCGCGATTTAAAATCGCCCTCATAGCATCCTCCTCAGAATCAAATACTCTGGCTGGACCCTTATGGATAAGCATCCGCTGTGAAATAGCCGTTACCTTAGTTACCGCACCATTTGGCGCCAAATTCCCAAATAGAACAGCTATGCCACCCTCATTATGTACAGGCCTACTCAGCGGCCTAATAACGTCCAAATCATATACTACAGCGTCCTTTATGTTCTCACTAACAGTTTTCCCAGTAACTGTTAATGCATCTAAATAAAGCTTATCACGCAGAACACTCATTACTGCTGGTATTCCGCCAGCAGCATCAAGCTCCTCTAGGTCATAGGGCCCGCCTGGCCTCATATCGCATATATGCGGGACTCTCCTGGCAACTTCATCAAAGACTTTAAGCGGTAAGTCTATTCCAGCCTCCTCAGCTATGGCTTTGATATGTAGGACGGCATTCGTTGAGCCGCCTAAGGCCATATCAACAGCTATAGCGTTCTCGAAAGCCTTACTGGTTAAAATATCTGAGGGCTTAAGGTTCTCCTTAACCATCTCAACTATTCGCTCCCCGCTTCTCCTGGCTATACGGAGCTTTTTTGATGAGACCGCTAGGGCTGTTGCACATCCAGGAAGCGATAAACCAAGAGATTCAGCTACACAAGCCATAGTGTTAGCCGTATACATACCATTGCATGAGCCGCAGCCTGGGAAGGCATACTCTTCAAGGGCCCTAAGTTCCTCCAGGTCTATTTTTCCAGCCGAGTATTCGCCTATAGCCTCAAATATTGTGGTTACATCGACGCGCCTACGCCCATACTTACCTGAAAGCATAGGTCCGCCAGTTACGACTATCGCCGGAATATTGAGTCTGGCAGCAGCCATAATCATTCCAGGCGTTATCTTGTCGCAGTTAGTTAATAAGACTAGGCCGTCGAAGCGGTATGCTTCAGCCATAACCTCAACCGAGTCGGCAATAAGTTCCCTTGAGGGAAGCGAGTAATGCATTCCCTCGTGCCCCATGGCTAAGCCATCACATATAGCAATAGTATTAAACTCGAAGGGGACTCCGCCAGCGGCCCTAACACCAGCCTTAACATATTCAGCAAGCTTATCAAGATGCATATGCCCCGGAACAAGCTCCGTAAAACTATTCGCTATGCCAATAAAAGGCTTACCAAAATCCTCCTCTGTAACACCCAAACCCTTCCAGATAGCACGGTGCGGAGCTCTCTCAACACCAAACTTAACAACATCGCTCCTCAAGTCCGCTAAGCCTCGCTACAATTGGCAGATACTTGTCTTAATAAGTCGTTAGGTACTAATAAAGACTTTGCAGAGAAAGGTTGCCTAAAAATAAATTTCTTCTAATAAATGTCCACTATTAGGCAAATTCTCAGTATAATAATGTTTTTGAATGGTAACTGAATGAACCTTGACAATATAGTTTTTAGAACCAAAAATCTTTTATATTAATTGCCTATTTGTTTGGTTTTGAGGTTGTTGTAAAATGGGGTATTGCTTTATCTAATCGCCGAGATTACTTTGCTGAGAAAGTGAAGATTTTTGATACAACTCTACGAGATGGGGAACAGACACCTGGTGTATCATTAACACCTGAGAAAAAAGTTTTAATTGCTAAAAAGCTTGATGAAATTGGAGTGGATATCATAGAGGCAGGGTTCGCAGCGGCATCTGAGGGTGAGATAGAAGCAATAAAATTAATAGCTAAAGAAAATCTGAGAGCTGAAATATGCAGTTTCGCTAGGGGTGTTAAAAGCGATATAGATGCAGCCCTAAAATGTGATGTAGACTCAATATTTCTAGTTATACCAGCATCAGACATACATATAAAGAGCAAGCTTAGGAAAACTAGAGAGGAAGTTTTAAGACTGGTTGAAGAATGCGTTGAATACGCCAAGGACCATGGATTAATAGTTGAATTTGGTCCAGAAGATGCGACCAGAGGTGATATGAGTTTCCTCAAAGAAATGATTAGGGTTAGTCTCTCATCCGGGGCTGATAGGATTACACCTCCGGACACCGTAGGAATTTTAACTCCGGAAAAATCCTATGAATTCTTTTTAGAGCTAAAGAGAACTTTTTCAGATGTTGTTTTCGGCGTACACTGTCATGACGACTTCGGCTTAGCTGTGGCAAATACTTTAGCGGCTTTAAGAGCTGGAGCTGAAATTGCCCATGTGACTGTTAATGGTTTAGGTGAGAGAGCCGGAAACGCTGCTTTAGAAGAAGTAGTTGTAGCCCTAAAACTCCAGTATGGAGTAAATACGTCTATAAAAACCGAATTGTTGTATGATACTTCAATACTTGTTTCAAGACTGACCGACATACCGGTTCAACCTAATAAGGCGATTGTTGGCGAGAATGCATTTACTCATGAATCTGGAATACATACCCACGCAATATTAATTGAGCCATCAACATATGAGCCAATACCGCCCGAGCTTGTTGGTAGAACAAGGAGACTTATAGCTGGGAAGCATGCTGGTTCACATGGTATTAAGGCAGCCTTGGAGGAGATGGGATTACATCCGACAGAAGACCAGCTTAAAGAGATATTTAGAAGGGTTAAGGAGCTTGGTGATAAAGGTAAGAGAGTTACTGATGCAGACTTAAAAGCGATCGCCGAAACCGTTATGGGAATACCATTAATTCAGCCAATAAAGCTTGAAGAGCTAACAGTTGTAACTGGAGACCGTGTGACGCCCACTGCATCCGTTAAACTAAACGTTAATGGGAAATTACTTATTGAAGCTGCTACCGGGGTAGGTCCAGTTGACGCGGCCATGAATGCCATTAGGAAAGCGGTTTCACTCATAGAACCAATCCGCTTAGAAGAATATCACGTGAAGGCTATAACTGGTGGAACAGACGCTGTGGTAGAAGTTATAGTTAGACTGAGTAAAGGCGACCGAGTAGTGACAGCTATGGGTGCTCATGAAGATATAGTGATGGCAAGTGTGAAAGCGATGATAAGTGGTATGAATATTCTGATGAGTAACAATAAATTGAGGGATTGAAAATGGCGAATGAGCAAAAGATTTTTAAGCATTACACATATATTACTATGCGTTCGTTCTCATCCTCTTGGAGGGCGAAAAGTGAGGGATATACGGGTACGGAGGAATCGTTACCTCCATACTGAAGACTGATCTTAGTACATTAATTTTCCTTGTATACAAAATAATGCATGAACCCTCTCGGAAACCCTTTATGAAACCAATTATAAGCGTAGAATCTCATCATCAATACTGCAGGGGGTCTTATTTAAATGGTTAGGATGAGCGGTGGAAAAGCATTAATAGAAGCCCTAAGAAGAGAAAACGTTAAAGTAATCTTTGGTATACCAGGCGGAGCAATTCTTCCAGTCTACGATGTCCTCTATGAGTCAGACATAAAACACATTTTAATGCGTCATGAGCAATGCGCTGCTCATGCGGCTGATGGGTATGCTAGGGCTAGTGGTCATGTTGGCGTCTGCATGTCCACTTCAGGTCCAGGCGCAACAAATCTAGTTACCGGAATTGCGAATGCTTACATGGATTCCTCACCTATAGTTGCTATAACCGGACAGGTTCCCAGAGCCTTTATAGGTAAGGATGCTTTTCAGGAGACTGATATAATTGGCATAACAACCCCTATAACTAAATGCAACTTTCAAGTTAGAAGAGCTGCTGAAATACCTAAAATCGTTAAAATAGCATTTTATATCGCTTCAACCGGTAGGCGTGGTCCAGTTCTCATTGACTTGCCGAAGGATACGCAGACCGAGGAAGATGAAATGAATTTTGATGATAAGATCGAGCTAAGAGGTTATCGTCCAGTATATGATCCACATCCACTACAAATTGAGAAGGCTGTCCAGCTATTGATTAATGCAGAGCGCCCGGTTATAATTGCTGGCGGAGGCGTGATAGCCTCGAATGCATGCTCCGAATTAGTCGCTTTAGCGGAGACTTTGCTTGCGCCAGTTGCAACAACACTAATGGGTAAAGGAGCTATATCTGAAAATCATCCATTATCGGTTGGTATGCTCGGTATGCATGGAACCGTCGCGGCTAACTATATGGTTCAAGATGCAGATGTAGTATTGGCTGTCGGTATGAGGTTCTCGGATAGAAGCACTGGGAACATAAAAACCTTCTGTCCTGATGGAAAGATAATTCATATTGATATAGATTCTTCTGAGATAGGTAAAAACATTAGACCACATGTTCCAATAGTTGCTGACGCTAAAAAAGCATTACAAGCCCTATATGAACGGCTAATTGAGAAGTTTAATAGGAAGGAAAGATCAGTATGGCTCAATAGGATGCAGGAGTTAAAAAGGATGCATGAGGAAATGATCAAGTCTAGCGGTGATGGAATTAAGCCGCCAGCTCTTATGGCTGAAATAAGGAAGATATTGCCGAACGACGCCATTATAACGACTGAGGTTGGTCAGAACCAGATGTGGGCTGCGCTATATTTAAAGGTTTACAAGCCTAGAACATTTATAAGCTCCGGAGGTTTGGGGACTATGGGCTTTGGTTTTCCGGCAGCAATAGGTGCCAAAGTAGCATGCCCAGAGGTTCCAGTTGTTGATGTAGCTGGTGATGGTAGCTTCATAATGACTGAACAGGATCTAGCATCCTCAGTTGCATGGAATATCCCTGTTACAGTCATAGTCCTGAATAATTCCATGCTTGGAATGGTTGCTCAATGGCAAAGGCTCTTCTATAACAGGCGCTACTCAGCGGTTCATCTTAAAGGCATACCGGACTTTGTTAAGCTAGCTGAGGCATATGGGGCTCAAGGGTTTAGAGTCCAATCAATTGAGGAGTTTAGAAGGATCCTTAAAATGGCTGTAAATAGTGATGTAACCACGATCATAGATGTCCCGATATCTCCGGAAGAAAATGTTTTACCAATGGTTCCGCCCGGAAATGGGCTTAAAGATTTAATATTGAGTTGATCGTTATGGAGAGGGAAGAGAAAATTTACATGATATCAGCGATCGTGGAGCATAAGCCTGGAGTATTATTTAGTATTTCAAATATGTTTAGGAGAAGGGGTTTCAATATAGAAAGTATATCTGTTGGTGAAGCTGAGCAGCCTGATCTAGCGAGGATGACTATAACAATTAAGGGTGATGAAGCACTAGTTGAGCAGGTTGTTAAACAGTTAAAGAAGCTTATAAGCGTTATTAAAGTGAGCATACTTGATCCAAAGAGCACAGTTGCCAGAGAGCTTGCGCTCATAAAAGTGAGTACGCCAGATGCTAGAGTTAGATCAGATGTAATAAACTATACCGAGATCTTTAAAGGGCATATTGTTGATGTTGCACACGAATCCTTGATAATAGAGATAACTGGTGACACTGATAAAATAGATGCATTCATAGAGTTGATGAAACCCTTCGGCATAAAAGAGATTGCTAGAACAGGGGTAGCTGCCCTTCCAAGAGGAATGAAATCGATTAAAATGGAATAAGGGGTGAGGATTTATGGTTAAGATATATTTTGATAAGGATGCAAGTCTTGAAGTGATTAAGGATAAAACGATAGCTGTAATTGGCTATGGGAGTCAAGGGTGCGCTCAAGCCCATAATATCCGTGACTCAAGACTAAAGGTTATCATAGGGCTTAGGCCAGAGGGAGAATCTTGGAAGAGGGCTAAGGAAGATGGTTTCGAAGTCTATCCAATATCGGAGGCTGCTAAAAGAGGAGACATAATCCTTATGCTTGTTCCAGACATGGTTCAGCCAGCGGTTTATAAGGAGCATATTGAGCCATACCTGTCTGAGGGGAAAGTTCTCGATTTTGCACATGGCTTTAACATACATTTTAGGCAGATAATTCCGCCAAAAAATATTGACGTTATAATGGTTGCGCCTAAGAGTCCGGGACCAAGACTACGTGAAACATATTTAAGCGGCTTCGGGGTCCCAGCCTTAATAGCCGTTCATCAAGATTATTCTGGCAAAGCTAGGGATATCGCTTTAGCTATTGCTAAAGCTTTAGGCTGCACTAGAGCCGGGGTTATAGAAACAACGTTTAAGGATGAGACTGAAAGTGATTTAATTGGTGAACAGACTGTTTTAGTGGGTGGACTTATTGAGCTAATTAAGAAGGGGTTTGAGGTTCTTGTTGAGTGTGGTTATCCTCCCGAACTTGCATATTTTGAAGCCTGTAACGAAGCAAAATTAATAATGGATCTTGTATATCAGAGGGGTATAAGTGGTATGCTTAAGGCTGTTTCAGACACCGCTAAATATGGTGGCTTGACTATTGGACCAAAAATCATAGATGAACACGTTAAGGAGAATATGCGTAAGGCAGCAAGAGATGTTCAAAGTGGAAAATTCGCTTGGGAATGGATAGCTGAGCATAAGGCTGGTGAGAAAACGCTGAAAAAGTTAATGGAGGAAATTGAGGAGCACCCGCTTGAGAAGGTTGGTGTTTTCATACGTAGAATGTCTGGACTTGAAAAATAATTGGTTGTTGGTGAGATTATAGCGTTGAGCGACATGAATATATCTGAGAAAATTCTGGCAGTTGCTTCTGGAAGAGAATATGTTAAGCCGGGTGACATAATAGAGGCAAAAGTCAACATGGCAATGATAAATGAAATAACGGGTCCACTAGCCATACAGATGTTTAAGCGTATAGGTCTAAGCAGGGTCTGGGATAATCAGCGCATAGTTCTAGTTCTCGACCATCAGGTTCCAGCGGACTCTGTTAAATCAGCCGAATTACATAAGATTATGAGGGTATTTGCTGAGGAGCAGAACATACCATATCTATATGATGTTGGTGATGGGGGAATATGCCATCAAGTAATGGTTGAGAAGGGTCATGTTAGACCAGGAGAGCTCATTGTAGGCGCAGATTCACATACATGTACATATGGAGCTTTAGGGGCATTTGCAACCGGAATAGGCTCAACCGAGATGGCGGCTGTATTTGCAACTGGAAAAATATGGCTTAAGGTTCCATCAACGATAAGAATCAATGTAGTTGGTGTTTTCAAGAAGTTTGTGACACCTAAAGACCTAATATTAAACATAATTGGTGAAATCGGAGCTGATGGCGCAATATACAAGGCTGTAGAATTTACTGGTCCAACTATACATGAGATGAGTATCAGCGGTCGCCTGACATTATGCAATATGACAGTTGAGATGGGAGCTAAAACTGGTATAATTGAACCAGATGATAAAACAATTCAATATGTGAAAGAACGCACAAATAAACCGTTTAACACATTTAGGAGCGATCCGGACGCAGAATACGAGAAAACATTAGAGTTTAACGTTGACAATTTAGAGCCTATGGTTGCATGTCCCCATTCAGTTGATAACGTGAAACCAGTTAAGGAAGTTGAAGGAGTCGAAATTAATCAGGCATTTCTCGGTTCATGTACAAATGGACGCTTAGAAGACTTAGAGCTAGCGGCTAGAATATTGAAAGGCCGACATGTGAAAAAAGGTGTTAGAATGCTTATTACACCAGCTTCGTCAGAAGTTTATTTACAAGCTTTAAAAATGGGGCTTCTGGAGATTTTCATTAAAGCTGGAGCTTGCATTTGTAATCCAACCTGTGGAGCATGCTTCGGGGGACATATGGGTTTGCTTACTGCAGGTGAAGTATGCATAAGCTCATCAAATAGAAATTTCATCGGTAGGATGGGTAGTTCCGAAGCTGAAATATACTTGGCTTCACCAGCAACAGTTGCAGCGTCAGCTGTAGAGGGTAAAATAACTGATCCAAGAAGGTTTACGGAGGAATTGAAATGAAAGTTTACGGCAAGGCTATTAAGTATGGTGACAATATAAACACGGACATTATAATTCCAAGTAAATATTTGACATCACTCGATCCAAACGAGCTGGCTAAACATGCTATGGAGAGCATAGACCCGGATTTTCCTAAAAAAGCTAGGGAAGGTGTAATTATTGTCGCTGGAAGAAACTTTGGTTGCGGCTCAAGCCGTGAACAAGCTCCCATAGCACTCAAATATGCTGGGGTAAAATGTATAATTGCTGAATCCTTTGCACGAATCTTCTATAGGAATGCGATAAATATAGGTTTACCGGTTCTTGAAGCCCCTAATGTTTCCGAATTTGTTAAAGATGGTGACATGCTGACGGTTATGCTTAATGAGGGGGAAATAATTAATGAAACAACTGGTAAAATTATTAGGGCAGATAAGCTTCCAGATTTTATTCTAGAAATTATTAGGGACGGGGGGTTAATTGAGCATTTAATAAAAGTTATTGGAGCAGGTGATAAGGTTGAAGTATAGAATTGCCCTAATTCCAGGCGATGGTATAGGACCAGAGTTGACTGAAACAACAAAGTATATTTTAAGAGCAGTTCAAAGAAAATTTAACTTAAACTTAGAGTTTATTGAGTTGGAAGCCGGGGATGAATGCTATAAAAGGAGGGGAATAGCGCTGCCCGAAGAAACAATTAAGGCTATAAGAGAGTCGCATGCTTGTTTAAAGGGTCCAGTTGGCGAAACTGCTGCTGACGTAATAGTTAGACTTAGGATGATGTTTGATTTATACGCCAATATACGGCCAATAAAGTCTTATCCAAATGTTCCATGCCTGAGAGACGATATAGATATTATTATTGTTAGGGAGAATACTGAGGATTTGTATAAGGGCTTTGAGTTTAAACTTGACAGGGATACCGCGGTGGGGTTAAGGGTTATTACTCGGAGAGGATGTGAGCGCATAGCCAGAAAAGCCTTTGAAATAGCCTTAAGAAGGAATAAAAAGAGAAGGGTGACAGCCGTGCATAAGGCAAATGTTATGCGCTTGACATGTGGTTTATTTGCAGAGGTTTGCCGTGAAGTTGCTAAAGAATATCCTAATATAACGTTTGATGAACAATATGTTGACGCCGCTTCCATGAGACTTATTAAAGAGCCCCAAAATTTTGATGTGATTGTAACAACAAATATGTTTGGGGATATATTATCTGATGAAGCCGCTCAGCTAGTTGGTGGACTAGGAATGGCTCCAGGCGGAAACATAGGTGACAACTTCGCAATATTTGAGCCAGTTCATGGATCGGCGCCTACAAGGGTCGGCAAGCATACAGCTAATCCATGCTCAATGATACTTGCAGCGAAAATGATGCTCGATTGGCTTAGTGAAAAATATAATGATCAAATATGTTTTAGAGCTGCTGAAGCAATAGAGACTGGTGTAATAGAAGCGTTAAAGAAGGGTTTATCAGTTCCAGATTTAGGTGGAAAATTAAAAACTCTTGAAATGGGTGAAGCGATAGCTAACGAAATAGTGGAATTAAAAATTTAGTTGAGGTGTCTCTATAGAATCTGAATATATAAGAATTTTTGATACAACCCTCCGTGATGGGGAACAGACTCCTGGTGTATCATTAACGCCTGAGGAGAAGATGGAGATAGCATTACAGCTTGACAAGCTTGGTGTAGATGTTATTGAAGCTGGCTTCCCCTCAGCATCTAAGGGTGAAGAAAGAGCTGTAAAGGAGATCGCGAACGCTGGCTTAAGGGCTCATGTTTGCGCTTTGTCTAGAGCGTTGAGAAGCGACATAGACGCAGCTCTTCGATGTGATGTCAAATATATTCACACATTTATATCAACATCTGATATTCAAATGAAATATGCTTTAAATATGACCCCTGAGCAAGTGATAGAGACAGCGGTCGATTCAGTCCAATATATTAAGGATCATGGCGTTATATGCGAGTTTTCACCTATGGATGCTACCAGAACAGATATGGAATTTTTGAAAAAAGTTTGTAAAGCTGCTGAAAATGCAGGAGCAGACTACATAAATATACCGGACACGGTCGGTATAATGACGCCGAAAGCAATGGAACGATTAATTAGAGAGATGAGAAGTTTTCTCAAGGTTCCATTAAGTGTTCACTGTCATAATGATTTTGGGCTTGCCGTGGCAAACTCTCTCGCCGGGGTTGAAGGTGGGGCAACGCAGATTCATGTGACTGTTAATGGTTTAGGTGAGAGAGCTGGAAATGCAGCCTTAGAAGAAGTAGTCTTAGGCTTACATTTACTCTATAATAAGAAGACGCGGATAAATACTAAGCTCATTTATGAGACATCAAAGATGGTTTCAAGATTAACTGGCGTGGTTATTCAACCAAATAAGGCGATTGTTGGCGAGAATGCTTTTGCGCATGAATCTGGTATACACACAAAGGGTGTTGTTGTTAAGCCTCTTACATTTGAGCCGTTCAGTCCGGATCTTGTTGGAAGACGGCGTAAACTTATAGCTGGAAAGCATGCTGGTAAACATGGTATTAAGGCCGAGCTTGAGGAGGCTGGCTTCCACCCGACAGAGGAGCAATTAAAGGAGATTGTTATGCGGGTTAAGGAGCTTGGTGATAAAGGGAAAACGGTTACAGACGCCGACTTATTTGCTATTGCTAGAGCTGTCATGGGTAAAACCTCCGAGGAGAAAATTGTTGAGCTGAGCGATTTAGCTGTTGTGACGGGTATAAGGGTGATTCCAACAGCTTCGGTGAAGCTTATTGTCGACGGTAAGGAATACGTTGCCGCTGAAACTGGTGTGGGTCCAGTGGACGCGGCAATCAAGGCCATACAAAAGATCACGGATAGATTGGCTAATGTTAGGTTAACTGAATATAGGCTTGAAGCCTTAACTGGCGGCTCAGATGCTGTTGCCGAAGTCATAATAAAGGTTGAGGATAAAGACGGGAATGTTGTTTCAGCCAGAGGAGCAAGAGAGGATATAGTAATGGCTAGTGTTGAGGCGATGATAAATGGCATAAACAAAATTCTATCCAAAAAATTTAGAAAAACATAGGTTATCTTCTTCAGCGCATCCAATTTTTCGCTTATTTGTCCTATTTAGATTTGGAAATTTTTAGGTGAAATTCATCAAGATAATTTATGGCTAAAGCTAAAATATTGCTTGTAAAATTGGTAATATTATTTAGGATATTTAAAGAGGTGAAGGAGAGGTGATTAAGGGGAAGAGGGTGACACCATATTTTGTAAAGAAACTTGAGTCTATAGAGGTTAAGACTCCGAAGAAGATTTCTGAATTATTATCTGAAATGGCTAAAACTGGTTTTCAGGGTAGAAAATTAGGAGAGGTTGTTGAGGTTTGGAGCGAGATGCTTAGGGATAATGTAACAATATTTTTTGGTTATGCTGGGTCAATGAGCACCACTGGGCAATGGAAAATTGTTAATTGGCTTATTGAAAAGCGCTTTGTAGATGTTGTTGTTTCGACTGGTGCAAACATTTCTGAAGATATTTTAGAGGCTATGGGAGGTACATATTGGCAGGGTCACCATTTAGTTGACGATGAGGATCTTGCAAAGTATAAAATAGATAGATTCTATGATGTTTTTGCTGATGAGCTAGAATATGAAGAGATGGAATATTTAATAGCGGATTTTATGATGGGGCTTAAACCAGACTACAAATATTCTTCAGCTGAATTCCTACATTTATTTGGTAAACATTTATCAGGTCTCGGTATAAAGAGTATTGTTGCAACAGCCTATGAGAATAATGTTCCAGTATTCTGTCCGGCGATAGTTGATAGTGCATATGGAATGGCTTACATAGTGAATAAAAGGAGAAGTAAAGGTAAATTTGACATAACAATAGATCAAATGAAGGATTTTGAACAACTTGTTAGAATAAAAAGTCTCTCTAAGGAAACTGGCGTAATATACATAGGCGGAGGGGTTCCCAAGGACTTCATTCAGCTAACAGCTATTGGAAGCGGCGTAACCGATGAAGGGAAATATGGAAAGGCTCTTCCACATAAATATGCTATACAAATAACTACTGATTCCCCGCAATGGGGCGGCTTATCCGGCTGCACATTCGAGGAAGCCATAAGCTGGGGGAAAGAAGATAAGAAGGGAAGAAATGTGCAATGCTACTGTGATGCAACAATAGCTCTGCCCATAATAGCACATGCGCTTGCTGAGAGAGCCAATAAGAGAGGGAACCCGCCAGATCTATCATGGCTATTTAAGAATTTAGAATAAAACAGTTTAAGACATAACTTAAAGAGGATGCGGAGATTTACCGTTAAACGTTCAACTGTTACTCTAATCCTATAATTTTAGTATTGTATAAAAATGCTTTGAGGCAGTGTCTATTTACGAATACTGGCGGATTAGGTTCCTTAACTAACCACTTATAAACTAAATTCTCATTAAGTTTTCATTATTTTGAGAAATCATCGTTACATCTCTTTATGACAAGTACTCTGCCACGCCTACATAACTGCGCAGCCCCAGCCGAAATAGCCACGAGTACTGGGCGGTTAATCCAGCCCTAACTCCTCACCGGTAATAATTATACTACATTGGTTGCAACGACCAAATTTAAAGATGATTATCTTTAAATGATTGAAAGAAAACTCCTTCAATTATTATAGCAGGTACAACTATACTGGTATCTTATATCTCTGAAATAAGCGCTGAGACGACTTCGCTTCTTCCCTCCAATTCTATCCTTGAGCGCTCAAAATTTAATCTCCCCATATTGATTTCAACAATAAATTCCCTCGTTAACTTAAGATTGCACTGTCAATGGGCATACGCTTTTAAGTGAGATTATCTATTAAGTCCATAGATCCTTTGATAGAGTCACTTCAATAAGGTCATGTTCATGTTCATCATCTTGGTATATAACTTTAACAGTTATACCAGTCTTCTCATCAATGAAAGTGCTGTTTTTTCCTTCAATAGTTCCAAAACACGCATGGTCAAGGTCTCTGCTTGGCCATCGGTCTTCTCTTGGATAGGCATCGAAAACACGAATCGGTCCATAGCCGCTCTGCACACTTGAATCTACCTTATATATTAGAACTCCGCTGTCTTTTGCTTTCCAATCATTGCCTAAAGGTCTACGGCTCTCAATAACGTAGGCTGTGGTGTATCCTATGCGTATTACAACCATCTTTATTCCACCTGCCCGCTCTACGGGGGTTAAATTATGCCAGGTTGTGCCAGCTAGTGTGACAACATTGACTTGTGTATCGCTAATCCAACCAAGCTTCCATTTTTCCCAGGCAAATAGGTCCGGAGCATGTCCACTGATAAGACCCATCAGACTCCAGCCGCCTACATAATAGTGCCACTCAAGCTTTGACTCAACAATTATAGGTTCAAATGCGTATAAGTCGGGTAATCCAAATAAGTGGAGTGTTTCGTGGCATAGCACCTTATAACCCCAATACCACATGTCCTGCCCAAATGTGACTACATGCCTGATTGGTTTTCCATCGGCTTCAATCATTCCACCAGTACTATCAATGTATGCTGGTGAATATGTAATGCCATCAGCATTCTTAGTTGGAACAATGTAGATTATGTCATAATTAGAAAAATCTACATCATTATCAGCAAGCTTAATAACCTCTTTTATATATTCCACATGCGCCTCCCACGTGAGTCCTCGCGTGAAACCATATTCATAATCGTTTCGACTCATGTGATACCATTGATTAATAGGGGTTATCTCAAGGTTTAGTAAGCCATATGAAGAGTTTAGGAACCACTCTCGTGCAGGAGCCAACCGCTCATAGTACGATTGAGTATCCTGATACCCATTTGGGGCTTGCGTTGCTGGAGCATTTGGAAAATCCACAAATAACATCACCGCTTTTAATGCACCAAGCGGTCTAAGAAATATACTATAATTAGTGTTATGTCCCTCATCAATCCAGCCCGTGACGCTTGGGAGTTTCCCTAATTCTACACTTGTGCTCTTTTCAGAATTATGTGTTTGTGGTGTTACCTGCCTTATTAATGAAACCATCCTCATGTAATATAGGAATACAAAAGTCGCAGCCACTATGACTATAAAAATAATAATTGCTCGAATTATCCTTTTACTCATTATTAATTATGAAAGTACTTAGATTATATTTATAAATTTTCGCATAATTCTAAGGAAAGGTATTGCATGCTCTCCAACATTTATCCAATGCCCGATCACCCTTCCCTCAACCCCTAAATTTCATACTTAAGTTAGCAGAGGAAAACTTTCCGATAAAGATAGCCTAGAACAATAATTGGAGGATCCTTATTAGCGGGGTTCCTCCCTTAACTCCGAGAACTAAGCATCTACGCTAGGGTCATATTTCATTGTCTCTAAAGACAATCTCATAAAATCTCGCCTCCTTATAGACGATAGACGTGCGTATATGATACGATTAAGACTGTAACCCTAAATAAAAGCCATTTTTACAATGACTATGTCATATTATGGTCTGTGGTCTTTATCGCTGTTGTTTTCCTTTGTTGCTCTTTTATAGTGTTGCTTCCATTTACATTTGGCAATCTCATATAGTTCCACAAGATCTTATTCAAGCATTGGAAGAAGTTTCCTTAAGGGCAAGATTATTGTTTGAAAATATAAAAAGAGGGGATTTGCGGGATATCTCTATTCGACACTGTTCCAAGTTCAAATCCCACCTAGTCGAGGGGGGATTAATTATTGCTTTTAGGCAGTAGCCTATTATATGTAGGATGCTCAGAGAAGGCAAAGTCTCAAATTAATCTTGGTTTTTGGACAATCTATATTCGCGCTAATGGAAGCATAGAGCCGCCAGACGCGCCTATATCGACAGAGGATAATATCACCTATATTTTAAGGGGCGATATCATAAACGCATCAATAGTTATAGAGAGAAGCAATATTGTGCTAGACGGAAACAATCATGTAATCCAAGGTCCCATAAAACCTTATGTTAATCCGTTTCAACAATTTTATGAACCATTATTAGGAATAAACATTAGCGCATCCAGCGTAACCATCAAAAATATAGTTGTTAAAAACTTTATGGTCGGTATTTACGTTATACGTTTCTCAAATAATATGATACTAAATAATACTTTGGTGGATAATTATTGGGCAGGAATAGCCATTGTAGCTGGGTCTATTGATAACAAGATCTTAAATAACACCTTTATTAATGATGGCTTATTAGTTTCAGACTCTTACAATAATACTGTCGCAGGTAATTCAGTAAATGGTAAACCATTAGTTTACCTCGGGGATGCGGCTAACTTAACTGTTGATAATGCTGGGCAAGTTATACTTGTACGCTGCAATGGAATAAGAGTGGAGAATCTAAATATAGAAAGTGTAGGCGTCGCCATAGAGCTTGAACGAACCAACAATACGGTGATAGCGAGAAATATTATAATAAACGGACGTATTGCTGGCATTTGGATTTCTTGCTATATAACATTAACAGAGTTGTAGATATCGCTACCAACATTTGCTTAACATCATCTAACAATATGATTGTGGGCAATATTATAAAAGATAACCTATGTAGGTATTTCACTCTCAATAGGAGTCTTAGATTGTGAGATTACAGGAAACATTATAGCTAATAATAAGCAATGCGGTGTGCAGCTTGCTGGTGCATATAACGTACAAGCTCGCTTTAATTTAATCATGAATAACACCTTTGGTGTTCAAGGTGGTTATAATGATGATTTTCGCCTTAATTGGTGGGGTGATCCAACTGGTCCCTATGAGCCAGCTAATAACCCGAA
>Ga0105162_1000639_pt1 | contig 22100 bp, 19 predicted proteins | sample JNZ201metaG_FD_81532 | JGI IMG/M metagenome (GOLD analysis project Ga0105162, IMG submission 81532) | Hot spring microbial communities from Jinze hot spring, China to study Microbial Dark Matter (Phase II) - JNZ 20120812A | ecosystem: Environmental > Aquatic > Thermal springs > Hot (42-90C) >...
ACCTTCAACAGTTATTAATTCACACAATTTGCTGATTTGATTATACCATAGACAAGGCAAAAAATCAACGCTCTGTATCCCCGCATTAAAACGCGGGGCTTTAGAGCGTCAAAGCACTGTAAATACAAGTTTTTTACCCCAGTAAACCATCGAAAACTCAAACGACAGCACGTAAATTGGCGCAAAGCTGAAGAACAACGCTAAAATCAGCGTTTTTATCAATCACACAAACCAATCGGTCCCATTCCATTACACTATTCTCAGCTAAAAAATTTACCACCCTAAACAGACCAACGGAATTAAACGACTTTTAACACCGAATTTTCATCCTGCGAATCTTGACAGTAAAAAACCACCATGCTATAATAACACACGGTCACTTACGGCGGGGCGTAGCGCAGATGGCGAGCGCGCCGGTCTTGGGAACCGGAGGTCGCTGGTTCAAGTCCAGTCGCCCCGACCACGGGTGCGGGTGTAGCTCAATTGGTAGAGCATCGGCCTTCCAAGCCGAGGGTTGCGGGTTCGAGTCCCGTCGCCCGCTCCAGGAACAAGCTCAACAACGAGGCTGCGGCCGTAGCTCAACAGGATAGAGCATCGGACTTCTAATCCGAGGGTTGTGGGTTCGACTCCCGCCGGCCGCGCCAAGGGTAAAAAATTGAATAGATTCAGCATATACTGTGGTGGCTATAGCTCAGTTGGCAGAGCGCCTGACTGTGGATCAGGTGGTCGAGGGTTCAAATCCCTCTAGCCACCCCAATTTTTATATACCATCAGGAGCGCGCTCGTAGCTCAACTGGATAGAGCGTCGGACTTCGGATCCGATGGTTGCGGGTTCAAGTCCTGCCGGGCGCGCCAGATTTGTTAAGAATACCCTAGACCTTGCCATAGATTTGAGCATTCATGCTAATAACTTTGAAGGCCAGTGGACAGAGAAAGGGAGGTAAAACCATGGAAGTACTAAAAGTTTCTTCAAAATCCAACCCTAACAAAGTTGCAGGTGCTCTCGCAGGTGTGATCAGGGAAAAGGGAAAAGCCGAGATCCAAGCGATTGGAGCAGGTGCTGTGAACCAGGCTGTCAAGGCTATTGCTATCGCCCGTGGTTACCTTGCACCGAGTGGGTACGATTTAGTTTGTGTACCGGCGTTCACTGATGTGAACGTTGAAAATGAAACGAGAACAGCTTTGAAGTTTATCGTATTTCCCAGAGAATAAGGAGACAAAGAGAAATCAAAGCGAGGCAAGCCTCAAGGCTTGCCTCGTTTGTTTTTCTTTTCCTATTTCCCCTTGCGCGACCTCCAGCCGTGCATAGCAAGTGCAAAAGCGATAACCGCATACGCAATGAATTCTCTGAAAAACTCTCCAATCTGCGGCTGGCCAAAAAGTCTGTTTCCTGCACTTGGAGCAACGACGAAAAGCGCGTGAAAGAGGATAACTCCCAGGATGGCGTTCCAAATGTTGGCTTTCTTGACAGAAGCTCCTCCCACAAGAAGTGCTGCGATGGAGAAAAGTCCTATTTGCTCGTGACTGTTGTAGGTGTTGATGGTGCCTATGTCTTGGAGATAAATTACTTGTCCTATCGAGGCGAACACCGTGGAGAGTATCACCGCTATTATCCTCGTTTTATCAACATCGATACCGGCAGTCCTGGCTATATGCATATCCTGTCCAACTGCTTTGAAATCTTGACCGAGCTTTGTTTTGAGTAAGAATGTGAGAAAGACACAGAGCCCCACAACAAAGATCAGTGGTACGATGTAAATCGTTATGAAACCAATATTCAGCGTTAGCAAGTCGTTTAGTGCACCATCAACGATACCGAACAAATCCACCGTATTCCTTAGCCCAACGCCTTGCGGAAGTAGGAAGTCCGTTTTTTTGAAAGGTATTAACGAACCGACAAAGAAGAGGAAGATAAGTTGGTAAACGCCGTTTGCGAAAAAGCCAAGTATCATGGAGGTAATCATTTCCCTACCTTTTGCCCTGTTGAGCGTTTTACCAGCAATCCAACCCAGGAAAATGGAAATGACGCTTGAAATTACTATCGCAAGGAGTATGCCACTCAGTCCTGTGATTCCCCAATCAACTACAAAGAAAAGTGCAGCTTGTGCGGCCATTGCTCCAAGGACAATGGCAAAGTTCAATCCAAGACCTGCCACCACGGGGATAATTAGTGCGAGAACAAGGAACGTGTTTCTGCTTAACCTTCTGACAATTTCGGACAACAGGAAGAGTATCGGTATCTTTGCTACTAAAACGGCCAAGAACGTCAAGATGAAGAACGTGATAGGAACAGCATTCGCTATTAGTATATCCTTCAGACTCATTCGCTTCTGCATCTCAGCTCGCCTCCTTTGGTGTTCTCGTGAGTGCGTAGAGTATCATTCCGTTGCTGACTATGAGCCTGAGCACTTCGGTGATGTCTCCGCGTGTCACCTGGCTCAACACCGGAAGAGAAACTGTCAGCAAGGTTTGGAAGAGTATTGTACCAAGTACCACATTTGTTATCGTAGCTCTCCTGATGGATGCTCCACCTATTAATATCGATGCCACCGCGGGAAAAGTCATGAAAAGTGGTGCTTGGTACAGCTGGAGAAAACCGTAACTTTGAGCGTAAACTAAGATTCCAACACCGGCGATTACTGTCGAAAGTATAACTGCGTTTCTACGCGCTTTTTTCGGGTTCACACCGGAGCTAATCGCGTAAAGTTCATTCTGTCCGGTTAAATCGATGGCCAATCCAGGCCGTGTTTTGAAAAACAACCATACTAAATAACAGCTCCCTGCGAAGAACAAAACAAGACCGGTCGGGAACGAGAAGTTCTTGCCAATTTGAAATCTTAGAAAGTTATTTAGTGCTTTATCAAAATAATTTTGAAGGGTAAGTGTGTACCTGAGTCCCTTCCCACCGATTGCCCAAATCATCTCCGGATTGGTGAACGGTAGCACAAGCCACATGATGGACATGAACGCCACTATTGAATAACCTACGTATGTTTCCACCATCATTTCTTGACCACGAACTTTGTCGAGAAGCCAAGCGTAAATCCACCCGAGCACAAAGTTTATCACTATCGATATTCCAACGGCAATCCAGAACCCTATCGGTCCCGCTACTTGATATTGCATAACAATGAGACCACCCAAAAGTCCACCTATAATTCCTACTGGCAATCCAAAATTCGGGCCTATACCAGCCCTAATAGTTGGTAACATCGCCAGTACGAGAACACCGTTCATGCCGATCCTGACTATGGAATCGCTTAGAAGTGTCGTCACCGAAACCTTTGTTGCTGCTGCTAGGATAAACAAACCAATCAGGAAGAAAACTATTATCAGCGTCGGTATATCTATTCGTTTGATGGCTTCTCTGAGAGAGCCGAAATTAACCATGTGCTTTCACCTCTTCCAATTCTCCAGCCATCGCAAGACCAAATTCCACATCAGATGCTGTTGGTGGTAGTACCGCCGCGAGTTTACCTTCGCAAACAATTGCTATTCTATCGCAAATGGACTTAAGTTCAGCAAGTTCGCTCGAGGTCAGAACGATGGTGATACCGTGTTCGCGGTTTAGTTTCACAAGATAATCAAGCACCAACTTCTTGGCACCGACGTCGATACCCCTGGTCGGTTCCGATACGAAGAGCACTTTTGGGTTCAATGTGAACGCGCGAGCCAAGCAAACTTTTTGCTGGTTGCCACCGCTGAGTCTTCTAACTGGTTGAGCTGGCCCTTTGCACCTTATATCGAGTTCTTTTATCATCCTGAGCGCGTGCTCACGGATAGCTTTTCTATCGTAAATTGTGAATCCAAGGAACCTCTTGGTAAACATACCAAATGCTTGGATGGCTGTTGCAACGATATTCATCTCAACTGACTCATCAAGGAGTAATCCAACGCCTCTGCGGTCCTCGGAAACGTAAACAATTCCATTTTTGAGCGCAAACAACGGAGAATTCAGCTGGTATTCCTTACCCATGTAGGTTACTTTACCGGTTGCTGGATACATGCCGAATATACCGTTTGCAACGCCGAGTTTTCCTTGCCCGGCCAGTCCTCCGATACCAAGAATTTCACCCTCCCTGATGTCGATGGAAAACCCTTTAACCTCTTCACCGGGCATGTGGACGTGAAGGTCCTTTATTGACATAATTATTTTATTTTCATCGAGCGGTACCTTTCTTGGTGGAAGTTCAAGATTTTCGACTTTCCTGCCAACCATCTTTTCGGCAATCTCAAAGAGCGTGAATTTTTCCTTAGGTCCTTCTCCCACGACGGCACCATCGCGAAGAATGACTATCTTATGCGCTACCTCTAAAACTTCATGAAGCCTGTGTGAGATGAAAATGATGGAAATTCCCTTCTGAGAGAGGAGTCTCACGACGTTTAACAAAATCTCCGCCTCACTCTCAGTCAAAACCGCCGTCGGTTCATCGAGAACGAGGAGTTTCAAACTTCGTTTGTCGATTTCACGTGCAATTTCCACGAATTGTTTGTGTGCAACAGGCAACCCAGCAACAAGGTGCATTTCATCGATCGAGTGCATACCTATTGTGTCGAGCGCTTTTCGTGCCTCTTCCCTCATGGGTTCCATGTCTAGTAACTCAAGCCGTTTTCCGAAAACCATACTTAGGAAATTGGGTTTCGTTATCTCCCTATTCAGCTTTATGTTTTCCGTAACTGTAAAGCCCGGTAATAACATGAATTCTTGGTGCACCATTCCTATACCTAGCTCCATCGCTTTCATTGGTGAATCAATGTTAACGCGTTCACCTTTGAATACAATTTCCCCTCCAAAACCACCGGTGGAGTGTATAACTGGCATTCCGAAAAGGATATTCATAAGCGTGGATTTTCCAGCACCGTTCTCGCCAACAAGACCGAGAATCTCACCTTCATCGAGCGTAATAGTGACATCCTTTAAAACCTGGTTGCCATAGTAAAATTTGTTAATGTTTCGCATTTCTAAGAGACGACTCATGGTTTATCAAACCTCCCAAGAAAGGTTTTAGGTAGAATTAATAGCAAAGGTGTCGGCGCAAGCCGACACCCGCTCTTTTAGAGGCGGTGCTCATTAAAACTTATCTACTCCGAAGATTACGGACTTATGGATGAACATATAGTAGTTCTTGTAGGGTTCGAGAGTCCTAACTTGTAGTTCAGCCTTCGGATATTTTTTCTTCGCAGCTTCCGTAACGATGAGTTTTATACCGTTGAGGTTCGTCGGGCTGACTTTCTTCTGGACAAGTTGGATAGCAATTTCAACACCAGCTTCAACAAAGAGCATGTTCATTGGTACTGGCCAAGTTGCAAACCTTCCAGCACCACCCATCTCGATGATCTTCTTGTTTACCTCCCTGAGTATGTAGGTCATGTCACCACGTTTGTCTTCTGGAATGGAGATTCCGAGAGTACCGGGAAATCCGTGCGTCGGTGAAGGACAGCAAGGCTCAAGGTAGTAACCACCATGTTTGAGAATAGCCTTTTGGAGAGGTTCCTGCATACCGCAGTTTGTTGAGAAGAATCCCGTTTTTGGACCGTACTTCGCAAGTTGCCTCGGGACGTCTTCGAGAATGAATTGCTGAGCTCCTGTCAAACCTTGTTCACCAAGTGGGTCTGGGGCGGACACAAAGACAAAGTTGATGCCCATTTCCTTCGCCGTCTTCTCCATTATATCCCGTCTCTCAGCCAAGAGTTTGTAACTCATGTGTCTTGGGAAGGAGTAGTGGATGATAGTTTCAACACCCATCTTCTTAGCAAGCTCGACGATCGTTCTACCGCGACCCGGTGTGTCAACCTCAAGAACAACATCGGCAGCCGAAGAAATAACTGCCGGGTCTTCGTGCGGAACACCAACGACGAAGACAATATCCTTCCTCATTTGTTTGACCCTTCTGATAGCAGCCGTCGTTCCGGGAACACCCTGACAAATAACAATGGCCTTAACCTGTGGATCGTACGCAAGCTCGACAATCCTTGCAATGGTCGTTTCCTGTTCTTGCATGAACTTATCTGGATAAGTGACATGGATAATATTTGCCTTACCGTACCTCTTAACTACCGCCTCTGCACCCCTGTACTCATCTTCACCTTGTGAAACAGTACCCGTCACAACGCCAATCTTGAACCCAAGTTGAGCAAACAGGCTTGACAAAAGCAACACAGCGACTAGCAACACCAAAACCTTCTTCATACCGACCCCTCCTTCTAAAGGTGTATGGGAGATACACCCCCGGGTTACTTTTTATTATACCAAAACTGGTTTGCAAAACAAAATTCCGTTTTTAACACAACTTAAAACGCTCAAAGAGAGCTTGTGAAGAATTTCTGTTTCTTACTTATCAAATCGCTATGTTGAAGAAGCTTGATACATGCATTGTTTCAGTAATAAAAACTTCAGAATTTGATATTCGAGCCTAACTTTTCACACAACCTTATCAATCTTTCTAAACCCCTCTCCCAAAACATACCTAGCCTCGTGAACGATGACGAATGCGTTCGGATCGATGTGTCTTATAACGTTCAAAACCTCACCAAGTTCCCTCCTACGCAGGGCTACGTAAAGTACGTCGAAAGGTCTACCGGAATAAGCGCCTACAGCTTTCAAGATAGTTGCTCCTCGTTCTAAATTTTCGAGAATGTATTTCTTGATTTCGTCGTTTTTCTGCGAAATAATTGTCACGGTTATTGAGAGTTCAAGTCCCCTGAGTACAAAGTCAATCATCACACCACCTATTATAATAGCAAGCAGGGCGTACATACCGGTTCGCGCATCGAATGTAAACCCTGCAAGGATACCTATGGCGAAGTCAACCATAAGTAACGTAGTACCAATAGGAGTATGGAAGTACTTGGAAAGGATTTTTGCAACGATATCCGTACCGCCGGTAGATGAGTTGTTTGCAAAAGCTATGGCCATACCGATAGAGGTGAGAATGTTACCGAAGAATACAGCCAGCATTAGGTCGCTGCCCTGATATTTTGGTATTTTCAGCAACCTGTCTAACAAATCAACGAAAAAGTTTAGCATAAAGGTCGAATAAATTGTCTTGAAGCTGAAGTCTTTTCCAACGAGTATGAATCCCAAAACAAAAAGCAAGATGTTCAGAATGTAAAGCCAAACACCGATCGGAATTCCACCGACGAGTTTATGGAGTATCATCGCTAAACCACTTGCACCACCGGCCGCGATGTTGTTTGGGATAAAGAAAATGACCAATCCAAGAGCTGTTACGAAGACACCAATTGTTGAGAAAACGTACTCCTTAATCTGTTCCTTCAGGTTGTAGCCGTCCATTTTTAGGAGTTCCCCCACCCAACTCACCTCCCAAGAATCAGAACACGTGATATAATATTGTAAACCAAAGGATCTACTCCGAGGTGACGTATGCGAGTCATCGTTCGTCACTTATCAGTATACCACAGCGGTGTTCCCGTGTTAATGAACGTCTCCACTTATTTCGAAACCGGTGAAATCACGATGGTTATCGGACCAAACGGGTCCGGCAAATCAACATTGCTCAAAGCTCTTGCTGGTTTGGTAAAGTACGAGGGTGAGATATTGCTTCCGGAAGGATACGAATCGGTTGATGAATTGACCGGCTATGTTTTTCAAAACCCGGAGACGCAAATCATTGGTAGTACGGTTTTCGAAGACGTGATTTTTGGGCTCGAGAACATCGGACTCCCGCCAGGTGAGATAGATAGACGTGCCAACTACGTGTTAGAACTACTCGAACTTTCGAATTTGAGAGATAGTGATCCTTACTATCTTTCTGGAGGTCAGAAACAACGCCTTGCAATTGCATCAATATTAGCTCTTGAACCTATGTTTTTATTACTTGATGAAGTAACCGCTATGCTCGATAAAAACGGAAAACGTGAGGTCCTTGAAGCAATCGTTAGGCTCAAGAACCTGAATAAAGGCATCGTTATTGCCACGCACGAGCTTGATCTTTTCTCACAAATAGCCGACAGGTGTATCTATATTCGAGACGGTCGAATTGTGTTCGACGGTCAACCCGCAGACGGTATAGAGATGTACAAACGTGAAATGGGAGCTGAGTTTTTGTATAGGTAAGTTTTCAAAATAATAAAGATAAAAAGTGGGGGTGTTAGGTTATGGAGATTCTGAGATTTAAAAACGGTCCAAAACCAGTTGGCCCATACTCACAAGCAGTTAAGGTAGGAAACTTGATTTTTTTCTCCGGAATCTTGCCGATTGTGCCAAGCACAGGAGAACTCATCACTGACGATGTATCAAAAGCAACGGAACAAATTCTGAGAAACCTTGAAGTCATGCTCTTGGAGATAGGTTTGTCACTGAGTAATGTTGTAAAGACGACGATTTACACTACCAAACTTGAGGAATTTGGAAAAATTAACGAAACTTACGAAAAATTCTTCTTCCAAAACGCACCAAACTATCCAGCAAGAACAACAGTGGGAGTTAGCCAGTTGCCTAAAGGTGCTACGGTAGAGATGGATTTTGTTGTAACTTTTGAACATTAAGCCTTTTTTGAATTATTAAGCTTATTTTTTCTCATTTCCAGTCTATTTCGAATCAGTTCACCACCGTCGACCGGCGAAAAAAGCACCATAGATTCGTAGGTATCCTTCAAGGCTTCCAGCGGATCACCGAAGCGTTCCAAACGCTTGTTAAATCTCTGCGTGAAAGACTTCCAGTTGGATTTTTCGACCAGGTAAATCAGCCAAATGGTTATAGATGTGATTACAGAAATGGAGGTAGGATAGTTCTTAATCGCCGGTAAGCTTAAACCAAGAAACGTACCACCTGTCAAAACAAGCATCAAATAAGTTTTGCTCTTCAGTATGAGTTTTGCAAAGACAAATTCTTTGATGTCTTCCAAGGTATCCCTGCGAATGGGTACGTACAAAAACCTCATCAAAAGAAATAAATCTGTCAAGCCGGCCACTAATAACGGATTGTTAAAGGTTAACCCGAGAACGATCAACACTGAACATTGAATTACTTTTGCAAATTCAAGCATCTTAACCTTCGTAACGAAGTACGTACCGACGATGTACGCGGTAAGTCCAACAACAATAGTGAGCATACTTTTCAATATTTCACCTCCCAGTAAGTCCCCGTCATTCAACGGTCAAGAAGAATCAAAAAAGCTCCGGGGATTTCCCGGAGCTTTCTTACGTGGCGGGGACGACGGGATTTGAACCCGCGGCCACCGGTGTGACAGACCGGCGTGCTAACCGGGCTGCACCACGTCCCCGTCTCATTCTTGCGCAGTCTTTCAAGTGTGACCGAGGTATATTTTGCCACGTCCTGGCATTGTTGTCAAGAGGCCGAATTTGAATTTTCTGAAACAGAACTATTCTACGTTTCTAAATAAATCTTCAACACTTCCTCGCTTTCTAATTAGTTTGATCTCGTTTGAGGAGAAATCAACAAGTACTTCTGGCGGCTTCGGATGGCCATTGTAATTACTTGCCATCGAGAAACCGTAAGCTCCAACGTTCTCTATAACCACAAGGCTTCCATACCTCGGAATAGTGACCAAACGATTTTTTGCAATAACATCTCCGGTTTCACACAAAGGACCAACAACATCCACGATACATTCTTCTCGAGGTTCTTTTGGATCAAGTACACGTATGCCGTGGTGTGCACCGTACATGGCCGGCCTTACCAAAGCGTTCATTCCCGCGTCAAGGACCACGAAGGTTTTGTAAGGTGTCCTTTTAACATACTCAACCCTCGCAACCAAGAGGCCAGCTGGTCCGATGAGGTACCTGCCAAGCTCAGTTATCACCAACTCAAAATTCGAGACCAAAGGTACTACCTTCTTTCTGTACTCTTCGAGATCCAATTCCTTCCCGTTGTAGTTTATTCCCCACCCACCACCGATGTTGATGCATTCAAACCCGTACTTTTCCGAAAGCTCGACACCGATACTTATAGCTTCGAGAAATGGTTCAACCTCAGTGATCTGGGAACCGATGTGGATGTGAAATCCAAGCACTCTTTTTCCCTGCTTCCTCAAAGTATTCAATACCTTGTCAATCAAATCAACGTGCACCCCGAACTTCGTTTCGCGAACACCGGTGGAGATGTGAGGATGTGTTCGAGGATTAACGTCTGGGTTTACTCTGATAAAAAATTTTGCTTCAGATTGAAAGTCAGCCCATCGTTGAGCTTCCTCCAAAGAATCCACATTTACGAATCCTACCTTATCTTTCAAAAACTCCATTTCCGATTTTGTCTTACCATTCCCATTCCAAACAATCCGTTCAGATGGAACGCCAGCAAGTTCAGAAGCATAGTATTCACCGACAGAAACAATGTCTGTGCCGAATCCTTCCTTCGAGAACAATTGAATTAACCATGGATTGCTGTTCGCTTTGCAGGCGAATGTTGGAAGCATTTTCACACCGTCAAAAACCTTTTTAACCCTGGTTAGTTGATGTTTGATAATGTCCTTAACATAAATGTACACCGGTGTACCGTAACGTTCCACTACCGCTCTTATGGTTTGTTCTAACATTACTTGGAAGTCTCTATTTTCAACCATCGAATACATTACCCCTTTCTACTATCCTACCGTTCAACACCTTGAAAACCTCGCCATTGGCCATGGGTTGGTAACCCTCTTCGTACTTTTCAGAATAAACGATAAAGCCATCACTCGATTCCTTGTAGTGAAGAACAAAATAATCATCCGTTCGTTCACTATTAAATAGGCAACACACATACAAAGCACTCTCCAACGTATCAAGCATAAGAAAGTTTAGGCCAGAATAACGATTTGACCGTGCAAAGCTTTTTATTTTCAAAACGAGCTCTTGAAAGTTTTCAAAATCTTTTACACTTGCAAAATAATCAAACGTATCACTTTCGTACGGATTGGTCCGTGTTGCAGAGAAAACAGTACCATTGTGCGCAAAAAATTTCTCGTTAACGTAGAACGGATGAACTTGTCTTAATCCCAGTGGAACACCTTCCGATGCCTTTCGTGCGTGTAGGATGCCCAATCTAAAAGTACCCTCCAATCTTGCTTTGCTTTCGTAAATTGGTGTGAAGAATTTTGCGTAGACGAAAGCGTTTTCACCCACAAGCACGTAACCGAACCCGTCCCCGTGTGGTGCTCCTTTGCCTTCTTTTGCCATCTTAGAAACGAACTCGAAGATCCCGCCTATATCTCTGGGATTAACAAGTGAAAATCCTGCCATTCGACACAAACTGATCGCCCCCTTCTGTACAAGGATCAGCTGCACTTTAGGAAATTATACCACGATATACACCCTTCGTGGAACTTTTGGTATAATATCCCAGGACCATTACATTGCTGTGGGGGGATTGTCGATGAAAAGAGACTTCCTGAGTAGGACCTTAGCGGTCATCAACGATTTTTCGGTGCAGGAGCAACTTTTCCTCTACCACCAAACGAGGCGGTTGAAAGAAAAAGTGCGGAACGGTGAAGACATTTCAGAATTCCAGATTAAACGAAACGTTGGTATCTACATCGTCTTTGTGGAACCGTCTACCAGGACGAAAGAATCCTTTATAAACGCAGCAAAGTTTCACAAAAACGCAAAGGTCAACATCTTTGAATCTGAACATTCATCTTTTAACAAACAAGAAAGCTACGTCGATACTTTCAATATGTTAACTGGTTACAGTGAGTATTCGATCTTCGTGTTACGTACACGCCTGGAGGGTGTTTGTAGGTTACTTGAGAAAAAGGTCGGTGAGTTTGCTGAACGTCACGGGATAATGAAACCTGCCTTTATTAACGGTGGCGATGGTAAGCATGAACATCCCACTCAAGAACTCCTCGACGAGTTCACCTTCCTTGAACAGATGAATTTTGATAACTCGCACATACATATAGCACTTATTGGAGACTTGTTGCACGGTCGAACAGTTCACTCGAAAGCCGATGGTTTGAAAGTTTTCAAAAATGTTGAGGTCGACTTGGTTGCCCCCGAAGAACTCCAAATGCCAACCAGTTACATCGAAAAAATGAAAAGAAATGGTTTCGAGGTACATCTATTTGGTTCCATAGACGAGTACCTTTCGAGTGGAAAGATCGCACCAATCTGGTACTTTACAAGACTCCAACTCGAGCGCATGGGCGAGGACATACTAGAAAAGGCACACATTTTGAAAAGGGCAGTTACATTCAGAAAGGATATGCTCGACAAGGTTCCGGATGGAACGAAGTTCTATCATCCACTACCAAGACCCAAGATTGACCCAGAGATTCCAACTTTCCTCGATAACCTAACACTCAACGGTTGGGAAACACAGGCTATCAACGGCTACTGGGTACGTGTTGTGCTTCTTTCCATGTTAGGAGGTGCACTTGAGGCGGATTTCGATACAACTAAAAAAGAAGAAGAACCGGTTGAAGACTTCATCGTTCCAGCACCGATTGTTGATGGTACAAAAGGTGTCGAAAAGGAAGGAAAACGTGGCATCAAACCTGTTGAAAGTGGTACGGTTATCGACCATATTGCAAAGGGGAAGTCAAGTGACGAGATTTACAATACTATCACAAAGATAAGAAAAATCCTAAAATTGTACGATGTGGACAGCGCAGATGGAATATTCAGGTCTGCGGATGGGAATCTGAAGGGATACATAAGCCTACCTAACAGGTACCTGTCTTTCAAAGAAATCAAGAAGCTTGCCGCCATATCACCCGGAACGACGGTTAACATCGTAAGAAACGGACGAGTTGCGGAAAAATATCGCCTAAAGCTACCACCAAGAATATACAACTTCGAAGAACTTCAATGTAAAAATGAGAATTGCATCACTCATCCAAAGAATGGTGAAAACGTCATGGCATCGTTCTTACAAGTTGACGGCAAATTCATCTGCGAGTACTGCGAAACGGCCCACGAGTACCAAGAGATTTGGAAAATATAACAACACAGCCAAAATAAAAAACGGACGTGGAAATCCACGTCCGTTTTTTTATTCCACCATTATTCGCCTCTCAAAATTAAACTTCCCCTCGCTTGCGCCTGTACAACTCTTCATCCGCCATTCGATACGCCTCATCGAAATCTCTCGCCTCGTTAAGATTGGCTATTCCGTAGGAAAAACTCAAACCCAGGTGGTTTCGGACTAAGTTGTACAACCTGTCAACCACTTCCCGATAATCTTTTCCCTTTAGAACAAGACAGAACTCGTCGCCACCAAGCCTAATGAACACATCCTCAGACCTTATGTTTGAACGTATCAAATTCGCAAACTTAGCGAGAAACTCATCACCTTTGTGATGTCCGTATTTGTCGTTAATTTCTTTGAATTTATCCAAATCCATTAACACCAAGGTACCATCGTTTTCTAACAAGTCAATGTACTTCCTGTTGTAAGCTCCGGTAAGTGAGTCGATGTAGTTTTCAAGTTCGAGTTCTTCCTTTTGCTTGGAAATCTTCCTAAAGTGCCTTATTGCCTCGAAACATATAGCCAACAAGTACACCATACGACCGTATGGAAGTGTCAGTTCACCCGGGCTTCTTGAGAGCAAGACAACAATAGATTGCAGGGCCGTTAAGAACAGGAAAAAGATCGCGAAGTAAAACTCATGAGCTTCAACGTAAAGGATTTGCCATAGCGTAAGTATCATAAGGAAGAGTGCATAAATTTGCGAAATTTCGGAAAACACATGGAAAATTTGAATGGTGGGAGCCAGTAGTACGAGCAACGTCATTAAAACCGCTACAATCTCCAGGAGTTTGAATCGCAGGCCTGATGTTTTTCGTCCATACCTCTCCGCAATGTACAAGTATATCAACGTGAGAACTGGAACAGGAACGACTATCGCCATCTTTTCGTAAAAAATGTACCAGAAATCAAGAAAACTCGTCTCTCGATATGTGAACTGAACCAACCCAAGAGACATCAGAAAAGCCGAACCTGAGAGATATAAATACTGACGCTTCGAAATTCCAACTACGGCGTACCCAACCATCAACATAAGAAGTGTCATGAAGAGCGAAGCCCCAATCGAAAACAGGTTGAAGTTGTTTCGCAAAACCAACTGCAATTGCGTGGCTTTGAGCGCTTCCTCATAACTACAAATGTACGGCACGTAGCTGATGCCGTAATTTACCAGCGCGAAAAGTTCAACGGTTAGCTCGTTCTCATCCTTCAGTAAATGCTTTGGAATTCTGACGACTATTGGAGCAGGCCAGAGATTTCCCGAGCTCGAACCGTACTGACCTATCAACTCGCCGTTGAGGAAAATTCTCACCTTGTTAGCAATAACCTTCTGAAAAACGAGCGCTAAAACTTCGTTGTTTTCCAGTTCTTGCGGAAGCGAGAAATGCATGCGAAGTACTTTGGTACTCGGGCCGTTAACTTTCTCGTAAAACGGAACAACCGACGTCCAACTATCTAGCATGAAACCTTTAGGCTCACTGAACTTGTTGAGCAAATACACATTCGTAAACATCAGTGCAAAGGCAAAGCCGAGGGATAAAAATACATATTTTGCATTTTTCCTCACCAAAGTTTCCCCCTTGAATTTCTGTCCGCTCCTCCTTTGTCAATTAATACAATATCATTGTAACACAAGTTTTTAGCATTCCTGAAAATTTATTATTAAGAATTTGTTAAGGTTTAAACAAAAACAAGGGACGCGTCAAACGTCCCTTGCAATTTGATAACGATAGGATGGATTTTTCGAATCATTGAATCACCTTTTTCACTTCAACTTTGCTAACTCGCTTCGCGCGTCTTTTACAGCTTCCTCATGTGTTTTTATCAACCACGGGTGTGGCTGTGAATCTATAACCTTTTCAAACATCTCCTTCGCTTTCTGCTTGTCACTCGTCTTTAAATATAAGTATCCCATTTCCAGGTAAATATTTGGGTAATTAGGAGTAAGTTTCAGCGCCTGTTTGAACATTTCCTCGGATCTTTTGTAGTTGTTCAATGGCCAAGGTACGTCCCGATCTCTCATCCCCTTTGCTATCAGCGCAAACGTTTTGTACAGCCTTTCTTCTTCGTCATTTTCGTTCAACAACTTGATGGCTGTGTCGATGTATTTATCATAGTCCCCGAGCATAAACAAGCTCTGAATAATGCCTTTGTACTGCGCAAGCCTTCCTATCGCAGCTCCGGCAATGTAGTGGGCTCTTCCGTTTTTTGGATCAATTTTAATTGCAGCTTCTGCGTTGGCACGGGCCTTTTCAAGAGTCTTTTCCTTATCCTTATCTGGAACTCCCCAAGTTGCCAACTCCAAGTAGCAGTCCGCTAAGATGGTTAAATGCCTTGCGTCCTTTGAGTAGTTTGGATTCTTTTCGATCTCCGAGATTACACTAAAAAGTTTATCGCGGTCGCGATCACGCCGTGCCTCGTAAAAGAGTTTGTTTAAATCCGCTGCCGTGTTTCCGAAAACCCAAGCGGTCAGTAGTAAAACACTCATCGCTAAAACAATATACCTCTTCACCAGAAATCCCCCCTTGCACAAAGTCTAACGATATTTTACCACATGCATTTTCAAAGAAGAAGCCCGGTGTGAGTTTACACCGGGCTTCAAGGCGTTCGTCGAATAGTGCTCAGAAACCCACCTTTCCAGAAATTTTGATGTAAGTATTTTGCAAAAGGTCGGATAAATCCTCAACTTCCAAACCAAAACGAATGAACGCCTTTTCAAACAACTTCGTTAATCCAAGGCTTGCACCGTAACGGGAAGAGATCGAAAACTCCGCATCCAGCACCAATTCCTTGGTTAAGTCAAAACTACCACCGATTGACAGGTCGCCGTAGTACGAATCGTATTTACCCTGAAACTCGAGGATTTTGCCGGACAGATCGAAGAATCCACCTACGCCTACCGTCACTCCGTCAAAATAAGCGTTCACTCCAAACTGCTCGGTTTCAAATCCCGCTTTAATGTAGAACGTGTTGTTGAAGTTGTAAAGCCCTGTAAGGAACACGTTAGTTTTGTCCCCCAACTTGACGTGACCTAACACCGAGTAACTCTCATCGTTAAAGTACCCATGTCCTACGTAGACTTGAATCGATTCATTGCCAAAACCGACTGCCCAAGGTAGTCCTGTTGACGTATGACCAAGTCCGCAGAACAATCGGAAAGCACCCAATTTGTACGTGAACGCGAGTCCAGACAAAGATCCTTCAAAAGGAAGAGGCCAGGAAGTCTTGTAGTGCATTCCCAAGGTGAGATCGCCAATGTCGAACTTTAAGATTGCTCTCGAAATACTTGCGCCAGAGTATGTTAGCTCCACGTAACTGTCCTTCAGTGGCTCGAATTGTAATGTTAACTTTCCGGTTGACGAGCTCCCAACCAGATATTTATCTCTATCAAGTTTAAAAGTATAGTCGAATTCGTACTCCACACTCACCGGTAAACCACCGACTTGCTCTTCCATACCCTCAATTACGAGCTGTCCATCCTTACTCACAAGCTTGAATACCCCGTTTTTACCACCGAAACCATCCGGTTTGTAACTCGGCGCATTCGGGTCCTCTTGCCACACTTGGTTACCACCGATTATAAACACGTACTTGTACTCGTATGTGCCAGGCGAGAGCTGAAGAGAAGCGGTCCAGTATCCATCGACGAGTTTCATCTTGAGTGCGTTTGGATTCCAACTGTTGAACGTACCAGCAAGATAAGCTTCCTGTGCCCTATCGTTTTTGACGGCAAAGAAAACTTTCCCATCCACGATGCTGAGTCCGAGTTTGATACCCTGGACTTTAACTTCTTCAGTTTTTTCGACAGTGGTGACCGTTTTTCTCGGAGCTCCAACCTTGAGCTTTCCGCTCTCCAAGTAAACCTCGAAAACTCCGTTCTTTCCACCGAATCCATCATCTACGAACGCGAACGCGTTCGGATCGGTTACCCACTTACCATCGACAACGAATTTGTACTCGTATACACCAGGCTGCAGTTCAAGAATTGCTTCCCACCAACCATCTTCGATGAAGTAAACTTCCGTAGCCTTATCGCTCCAGTTGTTGAAGTTTCCAGCGATGAAAACATGCTTAGCATCCTTTGCGTAAAACCGGATTATAACATAACCATCCGGATCAACGAATATCGTGTTCATCCTCTTCGGATTGAGCTCGTAGCTTTTTCCAGCTGACGTAACCGCGGTTTTTGAAGCCCCATCGAGTGGTAGAATTTTGCCCTCCGGAGTCAGCACAAAAGCACCGTTCTTACCACCGAAGCCATCGTCAACGAACCCAGGGGCCTCGGGGTCCTCTTTCCAACTCTTACCGTCCATAACGTATTTGTATTCGTACCTTCCAGGTTTGAGTTCGACCTCGTATCTCCACACACCATCGGCAAATTTCATCGGCCAAGCCGTCGGATTCCAGTTGTTGAACGTTCCGGCAAGGTACACAACGTCCGCCTTCACGTCGGTTTTAAAAGTGAAAATCACCTTGCCGTCTCTGTACTCTACGGCGGAGAAAGCCAGCACCGAAAGAACTAACACAACAATGAGAACTACTCTCTTCGCCACAACCATCCGCACAAGGCACCTCCTTCTTACTACCACACACCGAATTGTACACCTACTACCGGTTTGAAGGTGTTATTGTTGTAAAAGTCTCCGTTACCAAGCCAGAACTTGGCTTCCGCATTACCCAGACCCGTTATTTTCGCTTCGAGGAAAAATGTTCCCGGTTCCTCGTAGTATCCAATGATTTTTTGATACTTGGCAAAGAGGTGTACATTACCAAACGATCTTCCATACTCAACGTAAAAAACTTCTCCCAACGTGAAAACCGTGTTGTGGGCAGGTTTTCCAAACAAATACGCAAACTTGCCCCTTCCTTCGAAGAGCGAAAAACTGTAACTGAAACCTGTCGAAAATTTTCCCCATTCCGTTGGTGCAATGCTTATAATGTCATCAAAACCGTTTTTCCTAACGTAAGCGGTAAAATCGCCGAAAGTTACATCCAATCCGAGCTCAGAATTCTTCACCAAACCCGCAAGGGGTTCATCAAAATTGAACCTTGTGTTCAAATAGGTGTTGAACCTTGCCCCAAATAGATCGAACTTGTACCAAAGAGATGTGATGTTGTTAGATCCGAGCAATTGCGGGCTGTAGCTCAGTTTCAACTCACTTGAAGGTGACAACAGATACCTAATTCCCCAGTTGAACGACTTTCCCGCCACGGAGATGAGGAAAACCGTGTTATTCGTGTTGAGGGAACCAAAATCCTGCCATGCAGCTTCGAAAGAGAGATTTAGGTCCCACAAATTAGTTCCAAAACTAACCGCGGCATCGAACTTGTTTCCGTGCTTTCCAACGATGAGGACACCGTTCGAATAGCCGTACTGAGCGTACATCAAATCCAGCGTGTTGAACGCGAAAAGATCTAACGCTCCAAAACGAATGGACAACCCGTCCTGCCCATCTCTTATGCTGTAAAGCACGAGAGGGTCTGACGAACTCCCGAAGGTTTGGTTTTTGTAAAGGTCCAGTGTAACTTCATTTATTTTAAAACTCACCCTCACAGTGTTCAACGAACCATCTATTAATCCAAACGATAGATCAACGCCACTGCTCATGGCTGAAGCATTCAAGTTAAACTCCGTTTCCAGAGATTGCGTTGGCTCTTCGTTTTGGAAATCGAGTGTTAGCGTAAACCTAACGGACGAGTTCGTTGAGAGGGAAAATACCATCAGCGGAAGGGCTATGAGGAGCAAAACTTGAAGCCTTTTCACCACATTATCACCTCACTCGATTCACTTAACTTCACACTTCAAAACCGAGAAACGTGGATTGAACGTGAACAGCAACCTGACCTGTCCTGTTTTCGGCGAAACGTACCTGGCGTTGATGCCGTATCCGGCGTTGTAGTTCTTCCCGTCAAATTGTAGCTCATACGGCTTCCAATCAGTTGACCGAGCGATCTTGAACTCTATAGTTGCATTCGCCAAGTTCACATCCTTCTCCAACGTGAAGACACCAGAATCTTGTTTCGTCATCTTTTCGAGTCTCCAGCCGTTGAAGGACCCGGCTATGTACCAGTCTCCATTCTCCTTTTCGCTATCCCCAACACCGGTTGCCTGTCCACTCATCATTTTACTCGGATCCGTGTAAATCTTTATCTTCCCATCGCTGAACCGATCTTTCCATACGTAAATATCTGAAGTGACAACGGCCCGTCCACCGCTTTTGTAAATGACCTTGTACTTGCCAACCAAGAACTCCCTTCCCGCCGAGCTGGGCAAAAATGTTAACGAGCTTTCAGGAATCTCAAATGTGTAAATATCCCCTTCCTTCTTCATGCGATCCTTCTCGGTGGGAACCCAACCGTTCCAGTCGCCGACGACGTAAACACCATCCGGTATCTGGATGTTTAAAAGCTTCATACATGAGAAAAATGCCAGCGACAGAAAGAGGACAGAAAAAAGCGCACTAACCTTTACTAGCACCCTTCTTCTCAAACTCCATCACCTCGCATATCAAATGATCATCTACACGATATTCCAGAAAAAGAGGGCGCAACGCGCCCCTGCTAACTAAATTGATACGAATGCACAAAAAAGAAAAAAGTGAAACTTTTAATTCAACGAGAACGAGATGAGATTTTTGATCACAGCTGGTTTTGGACAGGCTCCTCCATCACCAGGTAAATCGTCTTGATTCGGTGCAAAGTCCGATGCCCATTGATTATCTCCTCCTATACCACCTGTTAAAACAAAAGCAACGTTTCCTGAAACATCAGTTGGAATAGTTGAGAAGAACAGCGTCATGGGGACTTCAACTTCAATCACGTGCGCTCCATCTGAAGACACACCACGGTGTATAACAGCATTCGAAGCTTCCACGAATTTACGTTCGGTTGCATCGTAAACCCATGCATTGAAGCCTTCGCCCCAGCTTTCAAGAATGAAATCTATGTCTCCATTCTGGAACTTGTACATCCTGTTCCAAGGATGAGTTGATGTGTCTTCGGCTCCGCTTCTACCAAGAACATCAACCAACACCATAAAGTTATTAGTTTCGGTCTTTGCAAATCTTCCGGCGATGTAGAGTTTCTGATTTTCGTACAGGACCCCTACTTTGTATATCTCATTTCCCGCCCATTTTCCGTCGTTTTCCGGATCATTGAGTATTTTGTCGCTTGGCCAGTCATTCAGATTTCCGTCCAACGTTATTGTTCCAGATGGTTCGATAGGTTTCTTATCAATAACCTCAAAACTAACGAGTGAATAACGAGGATTGAAAGTAACTTTGAACTTTGTCACAAGTTCGTTGGCATTCAGCTTATCAAACACGTAACTTCCGTTGTCATGCTCACCGGTTGCATAATAGTTCCTTCCATTGAACGCCAAGGATTTCAGAGATTCTTCAATATTCCAGTCGTTAGCCGGCCATATTTTGTATTGGAAGTCTTTAACGCCGTTTGGAACTTCCACAACGCATTCGTACACGCCATCCCCCTTATAATCCATCTTCTTGTGTTCCCAATTAGTTGGTCCTCCAACGAAGTAAAAATCCCTATCATCTTTAGTATCATCGCCAAGGCCTACGATCGACCTGGTATCAGACGGGATCCTTGCGTAGAAAGTTACCATCTTTGTATCTGGCATCGCGTCGAGAACGGATTTTAGAATAGGTACCGATGGGTCGTATTCTCCAGTTCCGCCGTAAAACACCCATTCCTCGGGTTTGCTGGGATCCTTTACTTCCACAACGTTCCACCAGTAAATCCCGTTCTTATCTTTTCTCTCGAATAAGTCTTTTAACTTTTTCGCTGTGACTGTTACTTTATACTCATCTCCGGACTTTGTCAACTTCAACTCTGGATAAACCGTGGGTTTCTGGCCATCTGGTAAACCCTTGAACTGTGTACTCAGTATTACATAATAACCGGGTTCGATAGGTTTTTGAAGAGGAACACACGCAAACAACGCAAAAAGTAGCGATAGTCCCAAGCCCAGCAAGAACATACGCTTCATAACCTCAACCTCCCTTAACAAATATGGTTGTAAAAAGTGCTTAAAGATGCGTACAGGTATCATAGCCAAATGAAATTATACAACCGTACCGGAAAGGGAGAAAATTGTACCCTGGAAAAAGTTCCAAGAATAATCTTCTCGAAATAGCGTTAGACTTACCGATGTTCAGGGAATTCCAATAATATAAATCTTCTCCCCCCGCATAACCATCTGCAAACGCTTATCTTTTCTCTTCTCTTTGAACATCTCGTAACGCACCACTATCTCAGGGTCCTTGTCGAACACGTAAAGTTCCTGATTATCGGAGCCTTTCCGTGTAAGTTCTGCATAAATTCTCGTAACGGTGTTGTTATAACGTACCAGCCGATGAAGTACTTGTTGAAGTTGTTGATGTCTTGCACAATTAATGCAACCTCGGCTCTCCAATTTCTTCCAAGAGTATCGCAGATGTCCACGTTTACTGGACCGACAGTGGTTCCTGTCAACTACATATGCCCCACTAACTCCGTATTGCCATCTATCCAACGTAAGTGGAAAAAGTACCTGCAAAAACTGAGCTGCACAAACTAGCATTAAAGTAACACTGCTTTCTCTCTTAAGTTTCTAACACGTACTCAAACAAATCCAAACATATCATAACTTGAATCAATTGCATCAAAAGTTATGATAACGAAAAACTCCATATGAGAGAGACGCTCAAGTGGCTGAAAAGTTAAACGACCGGATAGAAAGAAAAGTGATAGCTGACACAGAGTGTAAGACGGAGGATACTTAAAGACCTTTGATTGTGGTTCTGTATGTTCAAAGATGCGAAACGGATAAATTTATCCACTAATTTAAGAAAGGTAAACTTTTAGATGGGAGCTCATCAGCCAAGCTGATAAAACAGCGTTGTGCCTTTGAGAACGGAAGACATGCAGGAATACTTGGATTGTTCGTGCGGATAGTAGAGCAGGGCAGTCAGTTGCGCGGATGAGCGGATGAAAGGAAGGGGATACCTTGGAGGGGTGGTTTTAAAAAATCACCCCCCTGGTAACTCCAGGGGGGTTGCTGGGATATATCTCAAGCCTGGGCACTACCTACTCTCGCAAGGGGTCGCCCCCTTACTACCATCGGCCCGCGGAGGCTTAACGGCCAGGTTCGGAATGGAGCTGGGTGTTTCCC
>Ga0105162_1000640_pt1 | contig 22087 bp, 29 predicted proteins | sample JNZ201metaG_FD_81532 | JGI IMG/M metagenome (GOLD analysis project Ga0105162, IMG submission 81532) | Hot spring microbial communities from Jinze hot spring, China to study Microbial Dark Matter (Phase II) - JNZ 20120812A | ecosystem: Environmental > Aquatic > Thermal springs > Hot (42-90C) >...
CAATTAGAAGTAGCTGTGGTCTAGCGCAGCCATTAGTGTTATAGAGAAGGTGGCCCTAGCTCCAGTGGCGAGAAGTTCGAGAGTCTTGGAGCCAGAACGTTGTCAAAGGGCTTTCGTTTGAGTTGAGCGTAGAAAAGCTTATAAGGCCATACTAATTAATCAATACGAACCAAGTCAGGTGATAAGAAATGAGTGGTCCAACACCCGCAGCTACAAACGTAGTCCTAGTAGGTAAGAAGCCTGTAATGAACTACGTAATGGCGACACTAACTCTGTTACACCAGGGAGTTCCTGAGATAGTGATAAAGGCTAGGGGAAGAGCCATCAGTAAGGCCGTAGATGCTGTTGAAATCGTGAGGAGTAGGTTCCTACCCGATAGAGTTGAGGTAAAGGACATTAGGATCGGGAGCCAGGTACTAACCACTAGCGACGGCAGGCAGTCTAGGGTCTCAACTATCGAGATCATCTTAGCGAAGAAGGGCTAAGAACTTCGTAATAACGCAGGCGAAAGCTAAGCAGTGTTTTTAGATGAAGATAAAGGAGTTAAAACTCCCCGCACTTCAGGTAGCGCTTGACTTCACTTCTCTTAATAGAGCTATCGAAGTCTTAAGTAGAATTAGCGATTTGGATATAGGTATAGTCGAAGTCGGGACGCCGCTGATCAAGTCAGAGGGAGCGAGGTCTATATCGAGAGTTAGGGAGCTCGCTGGTGGAAAACCGGTACTTGCTGATACTAAGACCGTCGATGTGGGTGCTCTTGAAGCAGAGATAGCCATTAGAGCAGGTGCCGACTTTCTGACAGCTATAGCATCAGCTGACGATGCCGTTATAGAGTCTGCTGCTAGAGCTGCTTGGGAACTCGGTGGTGATCTAGTAGTAGACTTCATAGGGTTTAGAGGGGATGTACTAAGCAGAGCTAGAGAGCTAAGTGAGGTCGGCATATCGTCAGTAAACATACACGTAGGTATAGACGTCCAGAGATCACTCGGGCTTACGGCTACCGACATGCGCATCTTAGTGAAGCGGCTCTCAGCTGAGTTGAGTGGTTTAGTTATATCTGTGAGCGGTGGAATCAAACCAGAAGACATCCCGCAGCTCATAGATGCGGGAGCACAGATAGTCGTTGTTGGAGGAGCTATAACTAGGTCATCTGACCCGAGGGAAGCGGCAGTAAAGTGCCTAAAAGCGCTCAAGCGTATCAGATAGCAAACCAGTCCCACGGCTTACCTCAAGTTCTTGGATTATGTTGGTGGTAGTTAAACTCTTCGATGTATGATGGTGTTTAACTCATTATTGCCGTAGACTTAGCTACAAATATATTTCTAGAACTGAATCTAGTAGTGTGTTAACCATGGCTAAGCTGAGTAAACTAATACTGGTAACAGCTGACCACCACCCGCTTCACAAGTACTTTAAGGAATTAGCTGAGGAGTTGAGTAAGAAGTATGGAGTTCCCCTAGATGTTAGAGTAGAGGACTACCTATTTCTGATAGAGCATGGAGATACAGACGAGTACGGAATGGCGTGGTTGCCTCAGCTGCTCGCAGAGCTAGATTCTGGAGAGATAGTCAAGGTCTTAACGAAGCCCGTCCTAGACTCCATGGGGAACATAAGCAAAGACAACGATCTAGGTACTTCAATAGTGAATATAGAGAAAGCCACTACCGGAAAGTAGAGTAAAAGTTTTTATGAAACTACGCAGTGTACTTAGTGCCAAATTTGTTTAGGTAGGCTATCTCCTCTAGCGGTCTTCTCGGCCTAGGCTGCGGCTTTTCCGCCGGGTAGCCGAGTGCTACTATAGCTATGGGGACGTAGTTCTCGGGGAGGTCGAGAAGCTTTTGAATATCCTCAACGTTTCTTAGAGTCTGTAGCCAGACTGTACCTAAACCTAGAGCGTGTGCTGCGAACATAACGTACATAGTTGCGTTAGCGCAGTCGACTTGGTAGGAAACTGGGGAGAGGTTCTTATCGCAAGCTACGACTATTCCCATAGGTGCCCTAAGGAGTGGTGACGAACCTGAGTGTATGCTGGCTAGCTTATCCTTTAACTCCCTATCCTTTACTACTACGAAGGTCCAGGGCTGCCTGTTACCAGCACTTGGAGCAAACCTAGCTATATCGACTATCTTTAGCACTAAGTCGTCTGGTACTGGGTCCGGCTTAAACTGCCTTATGCTCCTCCTAGTGAGGAGAAACTCTATTATGTCTTCACTCCTGCAACTCAAGGTAATCACAAACTAGTTTACACAGGCAAGTATTTAAAGTTATTAAAGCCTATCTATGTATTGATGGAAAAATGGAGGTCAACCCATACCTCAAAGATAAACTTGAGTCAGTAGACGTTAAGTCCAGGAAGCTAAGTGAACTCCTGCGGTCTATGTCGAAAACAGCCTATCAAGGTAGAAAGCTTGGAGAGACCTACGAAGTCTTGCTGAAGATGTTTGAAGACCCTAAAGTCACGGTTTTCATGGGGCTAGCTGGGTCTATGGCCCCGGGGGGTATGTGGAAGATAGTGAAGTGGTTTATCGATGAGGGCTTTGTGGATGTCCTAGTGTCTACTGGAGCCAACATCTCCGAGGACATCGTCGAAGCTATGGGGTTCAGCTACTACAGAGGGTCTCCGTGCGTAGACGACTACGACCTCCTTAAGCACAAGATAGACCGATTCTACGATGTTTACGTCTCCGAACTCGACTACCGAGCTATGGAGAACTTGATCTTAGAGTTCATTAGGGCTTTACCTAGCGGTACTTACTCTACAGCCGAGTTTCTATACCTCTTCGGGAGGTTTCTCAGTGAGAGGGGGATAGACTCCATAGTTTCGTCTGCCTATAAGTGGGGTGTCCCAGTATTCTCTCCAGCACTCGTAGACTCAGGCTACGGTATAGCTGCCGTCCTTGCTTTAAGGGAGGGAAAGAGAGTCGTAATCGACATGGTAAAGGATTTCGACCAGCTAGTTAAATTAGCCGAGCACTCCCAAGAGTCTGCTGTGGTATATATTGGAGGGGGTGTACCGAAAGACACAATAAACTTGGTTACAGTCGCTCAAACGTTGATTGCTGAGAAGTCGGGTAAGCACGACTACTACAAGCCACACAGGCTAGCTGTTCAAATAACTACGGACTTACCTCAGTGGGGAGGTCTCTCCGGTGCTACCCTCGAGGAAGCAGTGAGTTGGGGGAAGACATCTCCGTGGGGCTATAAAGCTACGGTACACGTTGATGCCACTATAGCTCTACCGATAATAGCTAACGCACTCTCTGAAGAAGTCACTACTAAAAGACCTAGAAAGAAACTCATAGAGCTGATAATACCAGAGCTGGGTCGGTAACTGAGCAGCAAGTGATATATAGTTTTTAAGTACTCACTATTGCGGGTTTAGCTCTACATATGCTCATATAGGCCAATACCTCAACTACATTCCTGTGCGAGTAGGTCTTTAGTTGGGTCATCCCTTGAAAGCAACTGTGTTGGACATCGACACGCTTGCTTTAGCATACCGACCGATCATCAGAATCCATCAGTTAGTTGCGTACAGTGTTAACAGATGTGGAAACGATAGGTGAAACCGCCTTAACAGCTCTAGCCGATGCCGGATGTTGGGAGAGGTTTATTAAGAGATCTACGATGCCACGATAGATGCGACAATGTGGCCCATTATAGAGAGCACGATTACGTACTCTATGCCGAAGTATAGAGCCAAGAAACCGCCTACAATAGACCCTACAGCACTCCCCAGTTCTACCGCCACTCCGTAGAGAAACGTTCTCCGGCCGGAGGCAGAAGTTATGTATGCGTTATAACTGGAGGTATTGAATACGTTGAATAGTATTGCCGTTGTGAGTAGGTAGGCTACGGCCTGCTCTACTCCAGCAATAAACGTAACTAGCGGGATTACGAGCGCCCTAGCTAGACCTGATAACAGGGTGGTGAGCCTACCTTTAGAAACTCTCGAAATAGCTACTAAAGCTAGTGCTGAAGCCAGAGAGGATATTCCATAGACCAGCAAGGTCTGTTCTCTACCTATGTAGTTAGAGATCAGCCTCGGGACTATGATGAACAGCGCATCAGAGCTAGTAACTAAAATAAAAGCTCCTAGTAGAGGCTTGTAGCTAGCGACCTCCTTTTCGACGCTCCACCTAAGCTCTAAGGCTCTCGAAGCAGTTAGACCCGTATCCACGACATCAGGGAGTATGGAGGTAAACTTCATGTATGTATGCACTCTATCTAACTGCTTAGCTAGTCTAAACAGAGATCTCTCTACGGAGAGGACGACCGGTGGTAGAGTTATTGCGTACACAGCCGACACCGACAGTGTGAGTAATAGCAGCGATGTAGGAGATAGTAGCTCAAGGTAAACCAGTACGAGTAGTAGACCTCTCACTGAGAGGGTTACGTAGTTAAAGAAGTAGTTGTACTTCGACCAGGCCTCGTAGTTCACGTACTCAAGTAATGTGACGTTAACAGCCGAGCGACCTAAAGACGCCGAGATCGAGTGTAGTAAGGAGTAACCCACTGCAACCTCTACAACCCCCCTAGAGTTTACAGTAGTGAGGATAGCTAGACAAAGCAAGGCGGATGAGGCTAGAGCAGCTGTTTTGTTAAGTCCCTCCTCTACGAACCTCCCGAAGAAGATGTTAGAAGCAACGAAGACGATGCTCCATAAGGAGCTAGCTAAACCTAGCGTGAGTGGGTCGGCCTTAAGGAACAGCGCTAGGTAAAGAAACAACCACGTATCTGTGAGAGACAGAAACGCAAGGTATATTGATGATGCCGCTAGCCACACTCGCGACCCTATCGAGCTCTTTCCTTTACTTCGAATTTAAGCTAGGAAGCACTTACCGCAGTATAAATAAGGTTCATACACTTAGGCTTGGTGCGTGAGTTGAACTCTGCTCACGCGATTTCACGGTATCTGGGGCCTGCTTGCTACTCTATTGCCGCCGTTATCGCAGGGATACTGACTGCCGCAATACTACTCGACAGTGTACCTCTGTGGTCACTCCTCTCAGCACTCGGAGAAGAGTTTGCCTACATAGGGCTCACTCTAGTGCTAATGTATCTAGCCAGTCCTGAGTTAGGGATCACGGTACTAGTAGCTATACTTTTCACCGGCTCATTAAACGTATTCTTGAAGTACTTACTCGATATTCCACGTCCTCCCCCAGAGCTGTGGAGGGCTCCAGCGTCGGGTCCGGGTCTACCGAGTGGGCACGCACAGGTCTCTACTACGTTTTGGTCTAGCGTGTCTATTGCTGTGAGGAGAAGGTGCGTTGTAGCTCTATCAGCAGTAACCGTGCTATCGATATCATCTTCAAGAATAGGTCTCAGAGTTCACGGCGTCTATGATGTACTGGCGGGTGTGGCAGTAGGACTCGCTGTTGGCTATGTATCTACGTTACTACATAAGCGTCTTGGAGTAGAGAGAGTGGCTCTATTACTAGCTCTTGCTAGTGCGGCACTATCCTATAGAAACATGGTCTTAAACTACGAGAGCAGTGTCTCAGCTTCTCTCTTAGGGCTTGGAGTAGGGATAACTTTGTCGACTCCCTTGCTAAAGAAGTCCATTCGGACTCTCAAGGTCCTCACTCAACTGGAAAAGTATTTATTACTGCTCCTCGTTATCGCTTTCTCAGTAGCAGTAACGGTTTTCACGAGAAACACCTCACTAGGGCTTAGGGTCGCAGCGCATACTGTAGTGGGCTTCCTCGTAGTTGCCAGCCCTATAATCAAGAGCGCGGTAAGGCAGTCCTACCGCACGGTAAGTTAGAGTAAGCTATTTAATCCGGCCGGGTCATACTTAGTGTGTGATGAGTATATGATAGTAAACACACGTGACTTACCGGAGTATAGGGTGCCCAAGCCCTACGAGAGGTCGATGAGAGTAGTTCTCGACCCGAGATTGAGTAACTACGATAAAGCCACGGTCCTATCGGTTACGATAGAACCTGGTAGTACTACGGGGCTTCACCAGCACACATCCGATGAGATAATATATGTGGTGTCTGGTAAAGGAACTTCCGTTCTAGTTGATGGAGATAAGACCACGGAGTCTGAAGTGAGAGAAGGGTACTTAGTGCTCGCGAGAGCAGGAGTTAAGCACGAGATGAGGAATACGAGTAGTGAGCCACTCAAACTGCACTGCGTGTTCATTCCCCCACTCCCAGTAGAAGGTTACTTTGCAGAAGCACTTAAGGCAGCTACTAGTAGGAGTCAAGCCATCGCTCGGGAGAAAACCAGTTGATTCCTAGTCAGTCGAGTCAACGCCGAGAACTACGGTGGTGAACTAAGTAACTAGTTGGTTTACTGAGTCTACTTCATTACTCTTTACGCAAAACTATCCTTAAGTACTGGTAATTCTCGAGGAATTCTATGCCCGTCAAGCGAGAAATCTCCGTGCTTAGTTCCGTCACTATTACCTCACCCCACTTGGTTAGCTTCTCCGCTATGTTGGCAGGTATTTCGCTTAAACTATAGACACCTCTAGATACGCACCTAGAAACCACAGCGTACACGTGTCTATACGTCGAGAGCTCAGGTATGTCGGCACTACACACATACACTTCAGCTCTCAGAAGCAATCACCTCAGCCTTCTTCGACTTTTGCTCTACTAGCCCCAGAAGTAGAAGCATTCCGTATATTATGGCCTCAGGTCTCACCGGGCATCCGGGTACGTAGACCACTCTATCTATTTCTACGCCGTTATCACGGAGTAGTTCCTCAAGCTTCTTAAACCCCCCTAGCGTTGAGTACGTGTCCCACCAGATACCTCCCCCAACACCGCACGATCCTAGGACTAGGATGAGCCTAGGTCTCGGCATGGCCTTAATGGTCTTTACGACTTTCGGTAATGACTCCCTAGTTACGGGGCCTGTGAACAGGATGACGTCGGCATGCCTAGGGGAGCCAACCAGCTTTATCCCAAACCTCTCTACATCGAAGTAGGGTGTCAGAGCGTCTAGAACTTCTATGTCGCAAGCGTTGCAGGAGCCACTATTGAGGTGGTATACCCACACACTCCTCTTAATTGCTCTCAGAGCTCTAGCTATGTTAACACTACTCACTACCAGCACCCAATCTAAGCTTAGCTGCTTTTACGAGCTTCTCCCTCCTGCACTTCGGGCAAACCAGAGTATACTCTTCAGCTATAGGTGAAGACTTAACTACAGTCCTCAGTTCGGCTTCAGTCCATATGGGTGAACCACATATAGAGCAGCGAGTCAGTCTATGGATCACTCTTGACTTAAGATCATCGAGTGAGGCTGAGGAAAGCTCGAACTCCTTAGTTACCTCTATAGCCCCAGCCGGACACACTTCGGCGCACATACCGCAGAAGATGCACCTACCCACAAAGTACTCGAGTGTAACCTCCTTTCCAGCAGGCTTAAGGGTTAGAGCATTGGGTGGGCAGACCTTCACACACGCCCCACAGCCCCAGCACTTCGATGGATCTATCTTCACCGCACCTCTAAACTCGGGAGTCAGTAGGGGTGGCTCGTAGGGGTACCTCCTAGTGACCCGCCCAGTCCTTAAGGCTATTTCGAGGATCTTAGCTATAGACATGTTGAACACCCTACTTTAGTCGGATAACCCCCATCCTACCAGATTTCACGTCTAGGACGATAGCCCTATCTGTACAGGAGAAGCAGGGGTCTATACTAGCTATCGTAAGTGGTGCGTCAGCTAGAGGGTTTCCCCTCAGCATTGCTCTCAGCGCAGGTATGTTCTGATATGTTGGTGCTCGAACTCTCCACCTATACGGCCTGCCGACTCCGGTGATCACGAAGTGTACGTCCTCCCCCCTAGGTGCCTCGATGGCTGCCACAGCCCTCCTACCTGGAGGTATATCGTACTCTTCGACCATTATACTACCATCTGGAAGTACGTCAATGAGCTGCTTTATTATCTCGATGCTCTCAAAGACCTCGTCAACTCTAACAAGTAGTCTAGCTAGGTTGTCTCCCTCAGTATACAGTGGAACCTTAAACGACACCCTCCTATAGGCTAAGTACGGATAGTCTTTTCTCACGTCTCTGTAGAGTCCTGAAGCCCTAGCGACAGGACCTACGACACTGAGGGCTCTAGCTTCAGCCTTAGTTAGAACTCCAGTACCAGAGGCCCTCGACTTGATCTGAGGAACGGCTAGCATAGCCTTAACTAGCTCAGTGAACTCCTTTCTTAAGTCTGTAATTGTTTTGAGAACTCTATCGATCTTCTCTGTGTTTATGTCTTTTCTCACACCACCGATTAAGTTAATTCCGTAGGTCTTCCTAGAGCCAGTTAAGTACTCAGCTAGGACCATGACCTGCTCGCGGATTCTCCAAGCGTGCATAAATCCAGCATCATAACCCAGTAGATGGGCCGCAACACCAAGCCAAAGGAGGTGGCTGTGGAGCCTCTCTACCTCAAGAACTATCGACCTAATGAATTCAGCCCTCTCCGGAACTGCTATACCTGCTGCCTTCTCAACCGCCATTACGTAACAAGAGGAGTGCACAAACCCGCATATACCGCATATTCTCTCAGCTAAAAACGGGACTTGCTTGTAAGTAAACCTCTGCGACTCAGCTAGCTTCTCAATGCCTCTGTGGACGTGGAACCCCCTATACGCTATATCGACTACTTTCTCACCTTCAACGTATAGCTCGAAGTACTCAGGTTCGTGAAGTGCCGGGTGATAGGGGCCTACAGGTACACCAGCTTCCTCCGGGAGCTCTTCTCGCAGGACCCTAGAAGGCTTCTCATCGTACTTAAACTCCTTTCTCAGCGGATACACTCCGTCAGGCCAGTCCTCAGGCAGAACTAGCCTTTTAGTGAGCCTACCTCTAAAGTCAATCCCCAGTAGGTCGCGGACTTCAAGCTCGCACCAGTCTGCTGCTGGAACGTCTGGAACTATAGAGGCAGACCAGGGGTCGCCTTCGGGAACTAGTACTCTTAAGACCACATCTACCCCTTGTTCGTCTAACCCGAATATGTAGTAGACAGCGAGCATTCCACTAAGCTCTCTCTCGTCAACGCCAGCGCAAGTCCTAAGGTAAGCTCCTGAGCTATATAGAGCCTTAGCCACGGCTCTAACGCTTTCTCTAGTTGCTCTAAGGTACACTTCAGAGTCTTTTACTTCTTCAACAACTGCTCCGAGCCCCTCTAAAACCTTGACTGTGTTTGAGAGTACTGATTCGTTTTTCATAGCCCCAACCCGAAAGAGAGAACTAGAGTCAAGGATAAAGAGAAGAGTGAAACATAGAGAAACCTAATCGCTAGGTCAACCCTACTCCTCCCAAGTATGGTGCTAACTATCGTGTGAGTTACCCACGTAATCGGGGTTGCGATAACTACAGCCATGAGAGAGCTGAAACCGCTTAGTCCAACAAACGAAGTTAGTGCGAGAGCCGTTAGAGTAGCGGAAACAAGCTTCTTTAGAACAGACGAAGTTGTTGCTAAGCCAAGTAGAGGTCCGGCGAGCTCTATATTCACACCAGAAGCTAGCTCTGGCTCGGCTTCAGCTATGTCGTACGGTACTCTACCGCTAATAACGTAAGAAGATATAGCTAAGACAGCTGTTGCGATGCTCTTCGAAGCTAGAGAGCCAGCACCAGAGGCGAGAAGAAGGAAGGATAGAGCCAGAAAGGGCTCGGCCGAGAGCATCAGGGAGAACTCTCTAAAACCACCTACTATAGAAAAGACGTTGTTTTGAGATACGGCTCTAACGATTGCTAGAGTCGTTACAATACTAGTTAGCACTATGAAAGTCACAGCCTCAAGAAGGGCGGTTTTTCCAAGGCCGTAGCTCGAGATGTGAAGCAAGATAGTTGAGGACGCTATTAGCGTAAGAAGCTCTAGTGCTGTCACTAGAGTATACCAAATGCCACCTACTGGCACAACGATCTCCTTGGTGAAGAGCTTGAGTATGTCATACCACGTCTGGAGTATCGGTGGTCCTATCCTTGTGTGAATAGCTGCTCTAATCTTTCTCTCCAATCCGTCATATACTGGTGCTAGTGCGAGAGACAAGATCGCGACGGCTATGCTATACAGCACCCCTCAACACCACAACTACCAACATCGCTATGGTAGTTAAGACTCCCGCCAGTAGTGACGAAAAAGCTACTGATGTCTCGAGGGACCGCCTAAACCACTCGAGGTACTTAATTGCGGTAGTCGTGTACTTCCTAAGGTCAAACTCCACTATGGCGAAGTACTGTGGGAGGTTTATTACGGCCCTCACGACCTTGGTGAATATGTAGCTGGCTTTAGACCCCTTTTGCTCCGGTAGTGGACCACTCAGCTCAGTAACTTGATCGAAAATGACTAAGCTATCTACAAACATGAGCTTCTTGATGTACTCCTCCATTCTTCTCACTACACTCGACTTAACGTGGCTCAGGGTCTAGCACCTCCTAGCCATACTTCGTCTTTTCTACCGCGCTTTAGAACCGTGTAGGTGATCCACCCAGCAATACCGAACAGAGCACTGAAGAGAGTGAGCAGAGCGAGCACCTGCGGAATTAGGTCGACTATGGGACCTGGGGCTATGCTCCCGATCACGTAGTACGTGAGGACTAGTGACGATACAGATAGGGATAGCACGTAAGGAGCTAGCTTCATGCCAGATGGGTCTAGCTCCTCGTACCTGTATGTCGGGTTCCCCATATGGGCTAGAAGGTATCTAACGCTGTACCCTATAGATAGTGCTACTTCAAACGCTATAACTAGTGTGATAGCTAAGTAGACCCAGGATGCCGGTATGTGGCTGGCCAGCGTCATGAACACTATGAGCTTACTTAGGAAGCCTAGTGTCGGTGGAACTCCGACTAGTGAGAGAACGGACATTAACGCAGAGAGAGTCTCACTGGGGGCTATTCTAGATACGTACCCGAGCTTTTCTAGAGTTCTTGTGTGAGTGAGTAACTCAATTACACCGGAGTCCATGAACAGAGATGCTTTGTATATTGCATGAGCGGCAGCGTAGATAGTTGCAGCCGCCAGAAAATCTGGCGAACCCGACATCACGTACAGCCCTATGAGTATAGTCATAGCGCTTGTATGGGATATGGTGCTATAGGCTAAGATCCTCTTGATATCCGATTGAACGAGAGCCTGGAGGCCTCCGTAGATAGCCGTTAAAGACCCGAACACGAGGCAGGCCGCTACAGCAGCGTCTACACTTACCGTCTGCAGTAGCGCAAGCCTAACTAGACCGTATACTCCCATCTTAACCATGAGACCTGAGAGGACTGCTGACCCAGGCGATGGAGCCATAGAGTGAGCGTCTGGGAGCCAGAAGTGGAGTGGTGCCACTGCCGCTTTCGCCATAAAGCCCAACATTGCGATGACCGTTAGAACTGGTGAGCTTAAGTCGAGCACTAGTGATGTGAGTGGAGTACTCATTGACGGTCCTAGACCTGTAAGAGCTAGCAGTAGGAGTAGGGATAGGTCTGCTGGAACCATAGACACTATAAGGTATCTGAGTCCGGCTGACCAAGCCCTGGGGTTTACCCCAATCATGGCGTCGTAAACTACTACGAAGAACCCGAGCATCTCGGCTACTAGCCATATAGCAACTAGCTCTATTAGGTACTTAGATGTAAAAACGAGTATAATAGAGAGAGTAAAGAAGTCTACAAGTGGCTGTAGAGCTCCAGTACCATACTTCCTATTTGAGTATCCTGGCGTATATAGAGTAACTAGGGAAGCTGTTACGACGGAAACTACGAGGAGTACCGACGGAAATGTCTCCAAGTACCAGCCGTAGAGCAGTAGCAGGAGAACTACGTAACCGAGGACTCTCAGTGTAGCACCTAATCTACCTGCTCTAAAAGAGCCTAGGTTGCCGAAGAAAAGTAGCGATATCGAGGCAGCGTAGATCGAGTACCTAAAGAACTCTATCACTAGGTCTCACCTAGTTGGACGATACGTGCTAGTGCGCGCTTCTTTACTTCATCTCCGACAACTCTAGGCCCTCCTACTAGTATGGCCCTACTTGGGCACATCGCTACGCAGGCCGGCGTTAGCCCATCACTCCTCAGCGTTCTACACAAATCGCACTTTATTGAAGTCCTTGTAACTTCGCTGTAGTCCGGTATACCGAACGGGCAAGCGTATAGGCAGGCCATGCAGCCGATGCACTTAGATAGCTCTACATACACCGCACCCTGTGAGTCCCTCCTCATAGCTCCCGTTGGGCAAGCCTCTATGCACGGAGCTTTACTGCAGTGGAAGCATGATATCGGTCTCTTAACGCCTCCTCCAAGCTCGTAGAGCTTTATGAAAGGACCTAGCTCATGTATGAACTCGCATACTGCTTCACAGGTTTCGCATCCCATACACTTAGAGTAGTCAATTACTCTCAGAAGGATTCCAGTATCGGGCACTCCCATCACCTCGACACGAGAGTTTTCACAGATAAAAACCTATCTATCTCCTTTGCGGCGTGTAGGCCTAGCCTAACGGCTTGACCTATCTTCGAGGGGCCTGTAACAACATCCCCAGCTGCGAAAACGCTAGTGCCTGGCACGCGGTAGGTTCTATCTACAGCTATCCTCCCGTCTTTACCTACATACTTACCAATGCCACCGCATTCAGAGGCTACTGGTGGCGTAGGGATCTCGCCGATAGCCGCTATGACGACGTCAGCCCCTACCTCGAACTCGCTCCCGGGAATGGGGACCGGTCTCGGCCTGCCGGTTTCGTCTGGCTCACCAAGCTTCATTTTCTGAAATACTAGACCTCTAGCGACGCTGTTCTCCGCGATCACACTCTTTGGTGCGGCAAGCTCTATCCAGTTCACACCCAACCTCATAAGTCTCCTCACTTCGTATTCACCCGCTGGCGCCTCCTTTATCGTCCTTCGGTAGACTAAGTACACTTCTTGAGCTCCCTTCATTAAGCTCTCTTCAGCAGCATCTATAGCACTCAGACCCCCACCTACAACCACAACTCTCCTAACGCCACCCAGGTGGCCTGCCTTAAGGCCTAGCTCCTCGAGATGTAGGTCGAGTAGGAACTCTAGTGCCGACATAACGTTCTTAGCGTCGTCACCGGGAATACCGAGCCTCCTAGAGCGCCAGGTCCCAGTAGCGATGAGTACGGCATCGTAACCTTCAGTAAGCTTGAGCATGTCTAGCGAGTTGGAGGCTAGCTCGTCACCCTCGTCCCGCCTCTCACCGCAAGCTACTTTAGTGGATAGAGTAAACTTAACACCGAACTTGTCCTTAAGCTCCTCTACTCCCTCCATAACGCTGTCCAACGGGATCCTGTACTTGGGTATAGCGAAAGTCATCATGCCACCGGGTAATGGCAGCTTCTCGTATACGTCAACCTCGTATCCCCTACATACAAGAAAACCTGTCGCAGACAGCCCTGCTGGACCCGCACCAATAACCGCTACTCTAAAGCGGGAAGCACCCGGCTTCTGCCGGCACAGGAAGGTGAATCTCATTTTCTCCCACTCAACTGGTGTTCTAACCTTTTTAAATACGTTACTTTACCGCTTATACTATATAAGCAAGACATAGAGTCACACCCCGATTACGGCTTTAACATAGTCGGCGTAGTTCATTCCTGCGCTACCCACACCAGCTACGGCTTCACTCACCTCTGGTACCGCTATTACCGCAACGCCGAGTAGGATTAGTGTGAGAGTAGTTATAGCTATAACTACGTTAGGTATCCAGCAGTTCAGTAGTCTAGAATCTTCCCTCACTTTCGGTGCTGACCTGATGAGGTAGTTCATAAGCCTAACGTAGCCTATCCCAGATATACCTGTTGATGCTACGAGGACTATCGCACTCACTAGGTAGCCTACCTCGAGGACTGCCATGAATATGAAGAGCTTGCTCCAGAAGCCTACGAACAGTGGTACTATCCCGAACAGGTTGAGGAGGCCGACTATGAAGGCCGAAGACGCTACCTTGCTTCTCCTCAGAGCACCAAGGCTCTCTAAAGACCTACCGGTAGCAACAACCGCTATACCGGCAGTATAGAAAAGGAGGGCTTCACTAAGGGAGTTCGAAATAAGCTGGAGAATTCCCGCAGAAACACCTCTCTGAGTACCAGTAGTAATTGCCATGAACGCTAGACCCATGTGGCTGATCGTGCTGTAGGCAACGAACTTCTTGATGTCTGTTTGAACGAGCAGCAGTAGTGCTCCAACTAGAGCTGAAACAGCTCCTAGTACATGGAGCAGTAATAGGATGTCGTACCTCAAGGCCTCCATGACGCTCCCTTCACCGAATAGTGTGTATAGAAACCTCATGACTCCGTAGGCACCTATGAGGTCAATAACAGCTACGAAGAGAGCTGAAACAGGTGTCGGTGCCTCCGGGTTGGCGTCCGGAAGCCAGAAGTGGTTGGGGAATATGGCGGCTTTAAACGTGAAGGTCCAGGCAGACAAAGCTATCGCTATAGCTGACGAAAAAGCTATATTACCGAAGATTCCCCCACTATACTCAGTTACTGCCTCCGGAAGCCTCGACTTCATGGCTATGTCAGCCATATTGAGGGTTCCGTAGGACCCGTAGACTATGAATGCTGCTAGTAGGTATAGTGAAGTAGCTACTATACCCACTATCGCGTACCTAATCGAAGCCTCTATAGCTTTCGGGTTGTCTCGGTAAAAGGAAACCAAGACGTATGCGGAGAGAGATAGAACTTCGAGCATGACGAAGAAGTTGAAGATGTCTCCAGTGTATAGACAGCCGACAGACCCCGCACCTAGAGACAGCATGAACGTGTAGTATAGGTACTCACCACGAGACCTAACCATCCACGTACTATATAGAGTGGACATAGTGAGTATGAACATCGATAGGAGAGCTAGAGAGCTACTCAAAGAGTCTACGGTGTACACTATGCCGAACGGGGGCTTAAAGCCGCCGAACCAATAGGTAACTACTTTACCTCCCCGAGTCTCTAGAGCTACAGCTAAGGCCATGAAGAGGCCGACTAAGGATATCGCAAATGCGTAGACTCTGAAGTACTTAGGGTTTTTGACTACTAGTGAGAGCCCGGGTAGGAGGAATGCGGCACCCATTAGAAATAGGGGCAGTAGCCCAGCTAACAGCACCCCTCATCACCCGAAGATCTTTTGTGCGTACTTCTCGAACTCCGCTGATATCTCCTCTCTAGCTTTAAGTGGCTCGAACGTTCTTGCTGTAAGCCAGTGCACGTAGAGAGTCTTCCTCCCGGTATCGACGTCTACTACGACAGTACCTGGTGTATTTGTTATAGAGCCAGCTATTAGGGTCATACCGTAGCTCGTGCTGACGTAGTACGGAACCTCGACGATAGCCGGTGAGATCCCCATCTTCCTACTCAATACTATCTTAGCTATTCCGATGTGTGCTCTTACTTCCGCTACTAGCATGTAGTAGAAGTAGTAGCCTGATAGGTAAGCTAGCCGAATAACGTCAGACGCCCTTAGGTCTCGCGAGATCATCACTGGCTTAACTACAGCTGTCGCTAATGCTGAAGCTACGACCCCTAAGGCTAGGCTAAATGCTGAGGAAGCTCCGGTAAATACCACGTAAAACGCGTATATCATCGAGAAAACGGCTAGGTAGCTCAAGACTCTACCCAACTGAACCACCCTCTACGACTCTAACGTGAGTTGTCTTGTAGTGTCTGTAGTACATGACTATCAGACCAACTAAAAACATGTAGACAGCTAAACCGATTACTATAGCGGTTAGAACTAGAGCCTGCGGCACTGGGTCGACAGCGGTCTCAGAGAATGTGGCTAGCTCACTGGATTCTTCCGGCACTGAGCTAAGTACTGCTATTGATGGGTAAGTATCGCTCACACGTCTAAAACCTATCGCTATAGCGAAGCTGTTTAGAGTGTCGGAGAATATGGTTAAGCATATGAACTTCTTCACTAGAGAAGGCCTCGTAAAGACGCCGTAAAGAGATATCCCTATGTTGACTACTAGCGAGAGAACTATTATTGTGTATAGAGTTACTACTGGGTCACTCATACCACTCACCCTTCCCGAGAGCTTCCTCTACTTCACTCTCCCTCAGGGAGAGCACTATGAACGCTAGCGAGAGTCCGGCTGCGACAGCTAGTGCCTCAAATAGGTTGAAGAAGATTAGAGTTCCGCCCGTCGGGCGATCGAGTAGCCAGGAAGGCATCGATAAAGGTGAGCCCTCTCTAGCTATGTTTTGAAATATGTAAGCGTGAGTGCCTAGTGCGAGACCTAGCACAAGCAAAGCTACTGAAGTTGTGAGTACCCCGACTAACCCGATAGACCTGAGAGTGAGGAGTCTGCTACTAGTGATGCCCTTCTCTATGACGAAGTCTAGAGAGAATACTACGGACATCAGCACTAGTAGCACAGCTATGAAGGACCCTCCCTGGAAGCCACCCCCAGGTGTGAGGTGTCCGTGGATAGCTATTGAAATACCTGCTATTAGTATGAGGGGTGTGAGAACCCTCGTAGAGGTCTTGACTATCTCGGAGAGGCCTCTCCCACTTAAACCCAGCTTCTCCCGGTATCCTCTAAACACTAGAGCAACCCCCACGATTGACACGAAGAGCACGGACGTCTCAAAGAACGTGTCGAGGCCTCTGTAGTCCCAAACTATTGCTGTAACAGCCTCTAGAGATAGAGCACTTTTAGTGATATTCCAGGGATTGTACGTGTTGGCTAGGTAAGAGACTGCTAAGTCCCTAAGCCTGCTTGGAGCGATAGGACCTAGACCTCCAGCTCCGATAGTGTACGCTAGAAGAACTACCATTAAAGCTATAGAAACAGCTATAACAGCCTCCCGCAGGTTCAACTCTCATACCTCTCAGTCTTCTTTATTAGCAGAACTGTGACTGCGGGCAGTATTCCCACAGAGACTGGGATGTACACTAACACTATGTCTGGAGCCATTAGAACGTAGTAGATTAGTGCGTACGCTGTACTCTGAACAGCTGAAAAAACCACTGCAGAAAGCATGTCTCTAGATCTTACGGCTAAGAACGTCGCTATTATTGACAAGAGAGCGGCCACTGCGGCAATCGATATGGGCACGACTTCCACTACTCATCACCCCTATCTCTTAGGGCGTCATGAAGTATGGGTTCCCTTGGTGCTTCACCGGAGAGATAGGCTGCTCTCGCTATAGCGTGGGAACCTGCTTGAGCTAAGACCATCAGTAGTATGCTACTAGCAAAAGCTGCTCCCGCAAGAAAGAACCTGGGGGGACCTAAATAGTCCGCACCTAGAGCTACGAGAGCGGACCCTATCATGGGGACTACGGCACCTCCTATAGCACCAGCTGTAGCTGCGTGAAGCCTCGTAAAGAAGTTCGGCAGTCTGAGTAGACCTATGGCACCCACGAAGTCGTAGAAGACTCCAATAGAGATGAGGACTAGACCTAGGGTCACTAGGACGAGGTCTATCAACTTACCCACCCATCTCCTTAGCCTCCAGGTACTTCGCTATGTAGATATCGAAGGCGTATACCCAGAGAGCTAGGGCTAGACCTGATACTACCATGAGGGGGGACCTAAGGAGAATAGATAGAACAACCATGAACGCCGCTAGGTCGTACCCTAGGGAGTCTACAGCTAGAACTCTATCCGGTATTGTAGGTCCTCTAACAACGCGAACTACGTAGAGCAAAAACGACGCCACATATAACGGGATGAGTACGGTCAGTACCGAAGTAACTAAAGCCTCTATGTTCATACACAGACTACCGCAATCATGCTACAACCTAAAGCATATAAGCTTTAGAGCTCCCACAAAAGCAGAACTACTAGAACTATTGAGTAAGGTAGGAAGCCCACAAAAGCCGGCTCGAATTCTCTCAGAGACACTTACTTTAGAGAAATAGTTCAATGCGGCAACTATCACACAAACCTAAAGATGTCGATAAGGTGTAGCTAAAGGCGGTTAACCCCCGTCCTCTTATACCGTTTAGAGCTTGCAAGAAGCTGGATTCAGCAACTATTGCTCAGGGTAGATCTATCGACATCAAAGCTGGGAGTGTGGAACTGCGTTAGGTGGGAGCAAGCCGGTTAAACCAGCTAACTTCGGGACCTTGGAGTATCTTACGTATTTATGCTCTACACCTAAGCTATGTAGGGAATAAAGCGTCTAGACTACTTGAGGTCTATACTTTTGAGTATGTCGAGAAAGACGTTGTTGACTCAGTATTAGGATCTGTCTCAAGGGTTTTAGGCTTTGACTCTCGCTACGCTGGGATACTCACGTTGCCTGAAGAAATCTTTGATAGAGCTCGAGGTCAGTACATGGCCGAGCCTGCTACGAGGTTAGTAGCTTACCGCAAGAGCCCCAACTCGGTGGGTCTTCTACTAGCTGACGCCGATGCCTACGTACTTGGCCTCAACTTCGTCTTCGGTCTAGCTATTCCGGAGTTAGAGGTCGCATCGGTCTTCCTTAAGAGGTTGAGGCTGTGGACGGGCAGAGGGAACTACGTAGTTAGAGTCGTTAAGGAAGTGCTTCACGAGCTAGGGCACGTCCTAGGGTTAAAGCACTGCAGGAACAGAGAGTGTGTAATGAGCTTCAGTAACAGCGTATTCGATGTAGATAGAAAGCGCTATATGTTCTGCCGGAGCTGTGCGCAAACGCTGAGTAAAGTAGGTATAGAACTCCCGAAGGAGTATGTTATCTAGGAAACACCTCTAACTCTAGGAGAGAACCGCAGCGTGGGCAGACCCCGGGAGAAGTCCCCGCGTAGCCACAGCTCCTGCACCTGTATGAGTACTTACTGGGTCTACTCTTCTCTACGTACTTAATTCCGTGGACTTGAATCCCGAGGGATAGAGCTACGTCTTGAACGAGCTTGTCGTCTGTGTAGAGAATGACGCTACCGCACTTCTTCTTAACGTACTCCGCTAGTGCTAGAACCTCTATATCGGTTTGAGTGAGCTCCTTGAGTAGGCCTAGCTCTCTAGCTTTAGACTTAATAGATGCTACATGCTCACTAGGTGGAGAAAGCACTACTAGCTTGCCTGAAGCTTGAGCGAACTCTAGCCGCATCCTGCTACCACTATCTAAGACCTCTCTCACGACTCCCTCAGTTGTGTAGAAGAGCCCGTAGCTCAGTTCAACTCCTGCGAACATAGCCGCCGAGTCCAGGACTATAGTACTCTTTCTGCAGTCTACAGGCATCTCTCGAATACCTTTGAGAAGTAGTCTTCAGCAAAGAACCTAATGACTCTAGCGGGCTTAGGTGCCTTCGAGATAGTGACCGAAGAACCCGGCTCAAGCCTTAGGAAGAGTACTCCGTCTAAGTATAGCTCAACTGGGTGTGAGTCACCTCCTACTTCAACAGTTACCTTAACATAGTCGGGTAGGACTACGGGTCTAGAGCATAAAGAGATCGGAGCTAGAGGTGTGACCACTATGGCCTCCATGAGGGGATCCACGATAGGCCCTCCCGCTGCTAGGCTGTATGCTGTCGAGCCTATAGGTGTAGACGTTATCACTCCATCTCCCACTACAGTGAGCACTCTCTCCGGTAGACTACCGTGAGAGTGCTTCATGACCCTGAGTCTACAGACCTTGCCTCTAGAGTCAGATGAGGTCGTTACTACCGCGTCATTAAGTATGTAGGGTATGTTCCCAGCACCCTCGGTCTGCACCGCTAACCTCATGTACTGGTGCATCGAGTACACACCACTAAGAAGCCTATCGATCGCTAGTGTGAAATCGTGTGGTGGGACATCAGCCAGAAACCCCCTCTTTCCGTGCCTGATCGTTAGAATAGGTACCTCTAGGTCTCGAAGCAAGTGCATCGTCCTAAGGATAGTTCCGTCTCCACCTACGACAGCAACTACGTCTACTTTGTCTACTCCTAGGCTGAAGTACCTAAGCCAGTCGATTAGGCCCTTAGTGCGAGAGTCCATGTAGACTCTTAAGCCGCGTTTCTCAGCGTACTCAGCTATCCTAAGAGCTAGGCTGAGAGCCTCGGCACTGTTGAGCTTAGGAACAACTCCTAAAGACTTGAACCAGCTGGTGTCGTACAGAGTTTCAGCCCCACAGAGCTCTAGATGCGGAGAGCCCGGCTAGATGCTCCGGTGCTTTAATAATATAGTACCCCAATCGCACTATCTCGATTTTACTAGTCTCTCGAGATATCGTAGCGAAACTACTTATGAAATCCTCTAGAGTTGCCAGCACGCTGGCCCATTTAATAGCCTTCACCACGGCTCCATCATCAATAAATCGAGTGCGGTATTACCTTATAAACGTTTCCACTATTCACTAAGCTTAACGCTAAACCCTTCTTCCAGTCCCGCCTCAGCTGGTGATCGATGCTGGGTTATGAGTTTGTGATACCCGTAGTCCACAGGAGGACTTCATGATACAGGCTCTCTCGTAGTACCCTCTGATTGCTGACAAGAATGGGTATAAGCCTCAGCGAAACGTATTTTGCGGTAGTAGGCTGGTGGTGGAAGAGGTTATTAGGTTAGCTGAGTGTGTGGAAGTCGAGAGTGTGAGTGCTGAGAGAGCTATTGCGCTACTTCGAAGCCACGGTCTCCTCCTACCTAGTCATCTCGCGAAGAGCGACCGGCTGCGTAAGGTAGTTAGGGTCCCAGTAGTAGATGGTACTACTTTACTAGCTTCCGATGTCCTGCGTGAATACGGTATCTCTTCGATACCCTGCGTTGATGTTTTTAAAGCTGGATTTAGGAGAGTACGCTTTACTGACTTACTCCGCAGTGTTCTCCCAGACGAAGTATTGCGTAAAGTGCCGAGGTCCTATCAGTTAGTCGGCAGTATAGCCATTATCCACCTCCCTGAAGACCTTCTGAGCTACGGCTCCGTAGTAGGTGAAGCAATAGCTAGAGTTTCGCCAGGTGTAAAAGCTGTTTACACTTCAATAGCTACAGAGGGTGAGTTTAGAGTCAGGAGGTTAGCTAGGATATGGGGTGAAGACGTGTCGGAAACAGTTCACACTGAGTACGGAATTAAACTGTGTATTGACATAAAGAAGGTTTACTTCAACCCAACGCTATCTTACGAACACTGGAGAGTCTCCGAAGAGGTTAGAGACGGAGAGAGAGTGCTGGATCTATTCTCTGGGGTTGGACCTTACTCTCTTCACATAGCGTCGAAGAGGAACGCTACGTGTTTCGCTGTAGACTCAAACCCGTGGGCGATAGTGTACTTAGTTAAGTCAATTAGGCTAAACAAGCTGAGGGGTAGGGTAGTGCCCGTGCTGTCTAGAGTTGAGGAGTTTTTAGAGCTAGCTAGCGAGGAAGCCTTTAGTAGGGTAATAATAGACCTACCGCATAAGTCTCTCGAGTACTTATGCGACGTACTGAGAATTCTCTCATGCGGTGGCGTAGGGCACGTCTATGCTGTGAGTAGAGATGGACCCCCTGAACTCAAACCTCTTAAAAGCGCTTACATCACTGAAGTCAGAAAAGTTCTGGAGTACGCACCTAGGAAGTATATCTATGGCTTAAAGCTAGTTAAAACATGCGGTAACACTAAAAAGACCCCTAGCCCCCAGTCCTGAGGATCGATCACTTTTAATAAGTAGACTATAGTCAAAACTGAGGTTTCTCTATCAAGCAAAACCCATAGTACTTCTCGAGCCATCAACTAAACACTAGTTAAAAAGAGAGCTAAACTTAAAAGACACTAACTCTTACGAAGTTAGATAATCGAGTATCTTCTTGAACTTCCTTAGGTCCTCTATTCCCTCCTTTAAGTACTCAAGTCCGTACTCAGTAATGCTGTAGAGCTTTCTTGCGGCTCCCCGCTCACTGGTCTCCCACTTAGATAGTACCATACCCTTTTCCTCAAGAATTGAGAGTATGGTGTATATAGCTGAACCGGGGACATCGATGTCTAGCTTACTCTTGAGGGTTTCTCTTATTTCACTGCCGTGAAGAGGTTTCTCCTCTAGTAGCTTCAAGACTAGTAAGTGTAGTGGTCCTCGAACAGGGAAGTGCTTGTGGTGCCTATGGTGTTTGTGGTGCCAGTGGTGGTGGCAACCGTGGTGCCCTTTGTGGTGCTCGAAGAACTCCTCGTGCTCTTCTCCAAGTTCCTCTGGTTTCTCTTCTTCGTGGTGTTCTTCGTGGTGCTCGAAGTGTTCTTTTTCGTGCATGGTTACACC
>Ga0105162_1000641_pt1 | contig 22083 bp, 24 predicted proteins | sample JNZ201metaG_FD_81532 | JGI IMG/M metagenome (GOLD analysis project Ga0105162, IMG submission 81532) | Hot spring microbial communities from Jinze hot spring, China to study Microbial Dark Matter (Phase II) - JNZ 20120812A | ecosystem: Environmental > Aquatic > Thermal springs > Hot (42-90C) >...
AGTGCTGAGCAAAGTGTCTGAAAGGTAAATGCTTTCGGCATGTGAGTTTTTATTGGTAATACGTATGTTTGGCTATTTACATAGATACATTTTGAGGATTCGCTACCTTTATTTATAAAGACCAACACTGGATAGGATGAAGAAGGGTAAGGGGAAAAACATAATGTCGAAGAAACCTCCATCCAAGGATGATGCGTTGGAAGCTCTAGATTTCATTATTAATGTTTTGAGGGAGCATGAGAAGGATTTAGACCGTTTAATAAGCGAGTTGGGAAAAATTACCGAGAGACTTGGAGAGGCTGGTGAGTTAAGCGGCAAAATAGAAAGCGTTGAAGACAGACTTACAAACCTTCAAAATGAGATATCCAATTTAATCTCTTATCTGTCAACTTCGCAGACCTCTGTGGAGGTACCGAAAGGATCTGCACCTACGCCACCAGCGCAGAAAGCCCACGTTGTTGCTGAGGCAAGGGGGCCCCCTGTTATTTTGCGATGTAAGCATTGGGAGGACTTTCAAACATTAGCCTGTCAAGCTCAGACGCTTTCGTTCCTTTATAAGGAGGCTGAGAAAGCTTTTCAGGTGGACGCTTTAAAGAATAATCAAATTATAACCTATAGCGGGGAGCTTCCGAAACCTACAGCCCTTTTGAAGAGTTGGCTTTCCAAGCAATTGAATGTTCCTGAAGATAGAATTCTTGAAGGCGTTTTAGCTGTGGGCTAGCTTAGCGTGTGTATTCGTGTTATTCAGTAATCCTTTTATACTTCATTAAATATTAAGTCTTACGACGCATGGGGGTTGAGGTTGAAGGCTGACCATAGGCGGCCAGTTTTCGGGTTTTCCGTTTTCGAAGCCTTCTCCTTTCTCCTCGATGACGGAAATGGCCGCTTGGTCGGCTGAAAAGCGATGAGAACCCCCAATCTTGTGGTGTGTTTTATGGAAGATTTTGGAAGAGGGTTAGAGAGGCTTTATGAGGAGTTTGCCAGGTTTGAGAGGGCCATGGAGGAGCTTCGTTTTTTAAAGCTTGTTGCGCAAGATCTTAGAAGTTTTAGGAAGATGTTGAGATTTAGGAAGTATGATTGATTAAGTAAAGGCTTTAAGTTTTCTTGCGGTTATTTTTGCGCGGAGACGTAGGAATGGGAAACCCTAGAGGGGAAATCTACCTATACAACACTTTAACGCGGAGAAAGGAGAAGTTCATCTCCATAGAACCAGGAAAAGTTAGGATGTACTGTTGTGGACCAACAGTTTACTGGTACGCTCACATTGGCAATTTTAGAACCTACATTTTTGAGGATGTGCTGCGGAGGGTTTTGGAGTTCAATGGTTTTGAGGTTGTGCATGTGATGAACATTACGGATGTTGGACACTTGACCTCGGATGCTGACACTGGCGAGGATAAAATGGAGGTTGGTGCTCAGAGGGAGCGTAAAACCGTTTGGGAGATAGCCGACTTCTACACCCGTAAGTTTTTTGAGGATGCGGAGAGGCTTAACATTCTCAAGCCTACTGTGGTTTGTAAGGCAACGGATCACATAGCAGACATGATTGATTATATCCGCAGGCTTGAGAAGAAAGGATACACGTACATTATTGATGATGGCGTCTACTTTGACACTTCGAGATTGAAGGATTATGGGAAGCTCACGGGGATGGACTTCGAAAGATTAAACGAAAGCCTGAAGGCTGGGGCAAGGGTTGAATTTAATCCCAACAAGAGAAACCTAACCGACTTCTGCTTGTGGCGTTTTTCTCCCAAGGACAGGAAACGGCAAATGGAGTGGGATTCCCCATGGGGTGTAGGCTTCCCGGGATGGCACATAGAATGCACTGTTATGGCAATGAAATATTTGGGTGAACACTTCGACATCCATTGTGGAGGCATAGACCACATACCAATCCATCACACAAACGAAATTGCACAGGCTGAAGCCTTAACTGGCAAGCCTTTGGCGAACTATTGGCTTCATGGAGCCTTCCTAGTGTTTGGCAAGTCGATGAAGATGGCGAAGTCTGCCGGGCAGATAATCACAGTTCAGACTCTAGTGGACAGGGGCTTTGACCCTTTAGCCTTCAGGTATTTGTGTCTAACTGCCCATTACCGATCCGAGCTTGTTTTCACTTGGGAAAGCCTACAGTCAGCTCAGAACGCCTTGTTCACGTTGAGGGAACATGTTAGAAGTTTTGCTGAAAATTTGGAGGAAAAAGCTGAAAGAAGCCCAAAGTTTGAGGAGTACTATGAAAGGTTTCTTGAAGCGGTGAATGACGATTTAAACATGCCAAAGGCGTTGGCTCTTACGTGGGCTTTGGTTAGGGAAGAGAAGGCTTTGACTAACCGTGAAAAGTATGACTTGCTCATGGAGTTCGACAAAATTTTTGCGTTGGATTTGGCGAGAAACGTGCAGCAAGAGGAGAGGCTGCCGCCAGAAGCTGAAGAGCTCATTCGGAGAAGGGAGGAAGCCAGAAAAGTCAAAGACTGGGCAACCGCTGACAAGATTAGAGAGCAACTTCGCGCTATGGGCATAATTGTTGAGGATACACCCCAGGGCGTGAGATGGCGAAGAGTGAAACGTTAGCCTTCTTTTTCTTTTCCATGCATGTTCCAGTTGGCGGTGGCATATTTTTCCTTGTAAAGTTTTTCAGCTAGCTCCCTTTCATAGGGTGTTAATTCTTCTGGTTTAAGAGGTGTTCCCAGAGTTTCATGAAAACCTTTAATGAGGGCTTCGTGCACCGTTTCTAAAGGAATTTCTTTGCCGAGTTCCGCTCTTATAGAGGTTATTTTGTTTTTGGCTATGCCTACGATTTCCATGCATGTTTTTGCCCATGGAACCTTCAGAAAGGTGAACATTTTCTCCAAGTTAACATCCACCAGCAGTGTGCCATGCTGCAGAACTACGCCGGATTTGTGGCACTGGGCGCTTCCCGAGATTTTTTTGCCATTTACCGTTAGGTTTGGACACACTTTTGGGTTGCCTTCGTTGAAGTCTGCTTTTAACCCTAAAATTTTGAGGGCTTGGACTATGCCGGCGTAGATTCTTGCGTAAACTTCAGTTATGTCCTTAGTGTTTAAGCTTGTCTTATCTGCGACTACGCTGTATGTGATTTCGCCTTCAGCATCGTGATAAACCGTGCCCCCGCCGGTTATGCGGCGGACAACGTCCACGCTATGTTTGAGGCAGTTTTCCAAGTAAACCTCGTTTCCTACATTTTGAAATTTTCCAATAGAAACCGCCGAAGGGTTCCAACGGTAAAAGCGCAAAGTGTTGGGCACAATTCCTTTTATTCTTGCGTTTAGGATGGCTTCGTCTATAGCCATATTCATGTAGGCGTTGTGGGTTTCAAATTTCAATAGTCTCCAGGCAGTCATTTGAAAACGCTCATTATACCCAATTTAAGGCTTTGGCTTAAATCTGTTCCTCCGTCTAACATGTGGGTTCCTCGCGTTTATTGGCGCTTGCAATAAAAGGTGTTTTGACAACGCTTTATTGGAATACCAACAGAATGCCGTGGTGGCGACTTATTCCTCAACTGTTGAGTCGCTGAGTATGCTTTGGTTTCAGAGTTCTCGTCGACCACGGTTTTGTCGGCGCTTCTAACAGCTTCGCTTCTAATTACAGCATGTGAAGTTTAATTGTGGGGCAGACAAAGAGAATTTAACATTTTTGGAGCTTTTCAAGCCAATAGGGGCTATCCCCTCTAGTTTTGGGGTTTAGGCTTCGTTCAGTTTAAATATTAGATGTGTGATTAACCGTAGCGAGAGGATAACTAGGGCTATGGGTTCAAAGTCTCCGAGAGGCGAATTCGCAGCTAGAAAGTTGATAGCGAAGCGGAAGAAGTTCCGTTGGAGTAGCATGTACTATAAACGACGCATGCTGGGTTTGGACGTTAAAGCGGATCCCCTTGAAGGCGCGCCCATGGCTAGGGGCATAGTTCTCGAAAAGGTTGGCGTTGAGAGTAAGCAGCCCAACAGCGCTATCCGAAAATGCGTTCGAGTCCAGCTTATCAAGAATGGTAAGGTTATTACGGCTTTTCTGCCCGGAGACGGCGCCCTAAACGTTGTTGATGAACACGACGAAGTTATTGTGGAAGGCATCGGCGGCTCCCGTGGAAGAAGCATGGGCGACATTCCGGGCGTAAGATGGAAGGTTATAATGGTTAATGGTGTTTCCCTCAAAGAACTTGTGCTGGGTAGGAAACAGAAGCCAATGCGGTGAAAGCCTTGAGCAAAGAACAAAAGAAAGAGGAAACTGAAAAAGAGATCAAACTTTTCGGAAAGTGGAGCTTCAAGGAGGTTGAAGTCAAAGATCCGGGGTTAAAGAGGTACATATGCCTCAAACCCGTTGTGATCCCCCATAGCATGGGACGCCATGAACACAAACGTTTCGGAAAAGCAGAAGTAAACATTGTTGAAAGGCTCATAAACAACCTTATGCGCCCCGGCAAAAATGCGGGTAAAAAGGCTAAAGCCATAAACATAGTTAAGCATGCATTTGAAATCATTCATCTGCGCACTGGAAGAAACCCCATAGAGGTTCTTGTCAGAGCCGTTGAAAACTCCGCGCCCTGCGAGGACACCACACGGATAGCTTATGGTGGAATAGTTTATCATATTTCCGTGGACATTTCTCCCCAGCGAAGAGTGGACCTTGCTCTGAGGCATATATGCGAGGGCGCCAGACAAGCAGCCATGCATAGCCCCCGCTCCATTGAAGAGTGTCTTGCTGAAGAGTTGATTCTAGCGGCTAACAACGACATGAAAAGCTACGCTGTTTCCAAGCGCCATGAACTTGAAAGGATTGCCATGGCTTCAAGATAGTCCCCTTACACCTTCTATTTTGTATGGATTTCAACAACGTCGCCGTCTTCCAGGACAAAGGTTGCTCCAACCTTTTGGGGACTGAAAATCAACCGTTTAGACCAAACCTTTGCATAGGCGAAGTTCTCGCTGAAGTCGCTGTGAATGTTTCTTGCTAGATCGTGAACGGTTGATCCTCTTCTTAAGACGAAGGGCTTGGGCGAGGGATTTCTTTCGCTAGGTTCCTTTGTGTAAACACGAATCAAGTCTAGAGCTTGGAAGAGGGAAGCTCCAATTTCCTCTAAGCCTTGACCAGTTTTACATGAAACGGCAATTATCGGAAGCTGTCCGCCGACATATTCCTCCAAGAGTTTTAGGTTTGCCTCAGCGCCTTCCACGTCAATTTTGTTTGCAACTATTATGGCTGGCTTGTAGGTTGTGCTTTCAAAAACGGCGTCCTCAACATCATCCAATGTGGCTTCTCCATAAATTTTCACAACAGCATCTGTGACCCTATAGCTTTTGAGAAGCTCCTCCACATCCTTGAAGGTGCAATCTAAAAGCCTTCCAAGAACTATTATGCGTAAACCGGCGCCCATAAACTTCCTTTCAATCTCAACCCGTGCCCTCGGCTTGCTAACCAGTATCCGAGTTTTCTCCAACTCCCCAAGGATTATGGAAAGTTGCTCCACGGGCTCCTGCGTCAAGTCCACCATCAAGATTAAGCCATCAGCGTTCCTAGCTAAGGCAAGAGTTTGAAGACCCCAAGCTTTCCCTTCAGCCGCCCCCTCCCTGAGGGCTGGGGCCTCAACCAACTGGAACTGAATATCCTCATAGTTAAGCATGCCCGGGACGGGCTCTCTGGTGGTGTAGGGCGCCGGCGAAACCTCAACCCTCGCGTTCGTTAAGGCTGAAAGTAGACTGCTTCTACCCACGTTTGTAAGGCCCAAAATAATAACTTGGGCGGCTCCTTCCTTTTCTATGAAAAACCTTGGCCCACCCTTGCCCGTTTTTCTTCTTTTTCCCTCTTCAATTTCTCTGCGCAGGACAGCCATCTGCTTCTTAACTTGGGCACAGAGCTTGGCTGTTCCTTTATGCTTTGGTACAAGGCTTAGAAACTCCTCCATGAGCCTAAGCTTCTCTAGGGGGTTTCTTGCTGCCGAAACCTCAGCCCACTTACGCTTTGCTTCAGCTGGCAGATTGGCTGGCATAAACCGTACTCGTCAAAACTATTCAAGACACATACATTAATATTCGTTTCGAAAAGCTAAAAACTGGATAGTCAATTCGAGTCTTCCAGCCGTAAATTTGACTTTTATGCAGCAAAAACTAAGAACTGAATGATTTAAAGTATGATAAACTTAAAATAATTGATTGAACAGTTGTGTAAACGAATCCACTAAAAATAGGGAATATTTAAGTTTGAAGTGAGGGAGAAAAATGAGCAGGCCGGAGAAACCTCATCTGAACCTAGTGATTATAGGGCATGTTGACCATGGGAAGTCAACGACGACTGGGCACTTGCTGTACTTGGCGGGTGCTGTGGATGAAAGAACAGTGAAGCAGTACGAGGAGGAAGCCAAAAAACTCGGCAAGGAGACATTCAAGTTTGCATGGATCCTCGACAACTTGAAGGAGGAGCGGGAGAGAGGCCTAACAATAGACCTGCGTTTCCTAAAGTTCGAAACCAAGAGATACTACTTCACCATTATCGATGCGCCAGGCCACAGAGACTTCGTCAAAAACATGATTACTGGTGCAAGTCAAGCTGACGGTGCCATACTATTCGTGTCAGCCAAGAGGGGAGAATTTGAGGCAGGCATAGGTCCCGGTGGACAAACCCGCGAGCACGCTTTCCTAGCCTTCACTTTGGGCGTTAACCAGCTTGTAGTGGCTGTCAACAAGATGGATGATCCATCGGTTAACTGGAGCGAGGAACGCTTCAACGAAATTAAAAACGAAGTTAGCCGAATGCTGAGAATGGTGGGCTACAAGGTTGAAAAAGTTCCATTCGTTCCCGTTTCCGGTTGGACGGGCGACAACCTTGTTAAGCCAAGCGACAAGATGCCATGGTATAAGGGGCCAACCCTTATAGAGGCGCTGGACACCTTTGAGGTGCCTCCAAAGCCAATAGACAAGCCTCTGAGAATTCCAATTCAGGACGTTTATAGCATAACAGGCGTAGGCACGGTGCCAGTGGGCAGAGTTGAGACAGGAGTCCTCAAGGAAGGAGATACGGTCATCTTCATGCCAGCCAACAAGCAGGGCGAAGTAAAGTCCATTGAAATGCACCACACAAGAATCCCGAGGGCTGAACCCGGCGACAACATAGGCTTCAACGTGAGGGGCATAGCCAAAACAGACATCAGACGTGGAGACGTCTGCGGTCACGTCACCAACCCACCGACAGTGGCAAGAGAATTCATAGGCCAAATAATCGTCATTTACCACCCGACAGCCATAGCCGCGGGTTATACACCTGTCATGCACTTCCACACTGGCCAGATGGCTGTGCGCTTTGTTGAACTGATTAGAAAGTTTGATCCCCGCACAGGTCAAGTTGTCGAGGAGAAACCGTCCTTCCTAAAGACCGGAGACGCCGCTCTGGTGCGGATGGAGCCACTGCGACCTATATCCATTGAAACCTACTCCGACTTCCCGGAGATTGGAAGATTCGCAATAAGAGACATGGGCACAACCATTGCCGCGGGTATCGTGAAGGAAATAACCAAGAAAGGACTACAATAAACACCATCCTTCCTTTTTATCTCGAAACATCGAATTCTCTGGGTTTTAACCGAAAGGCTATGCGATTCAGTAGGCTGCATGTGAAACCGCAAGAGAAAATAGCATCCATTGTTTAGCATACAGTTAGAGCTGAATTGTTATGTCCGGAGCCGAGTCACTGCTGCCATACTTGAAGGAGAAGGGGGACGAGCAGGAGCCAACAATCATCGTTGATAGCCGCGAGGCCAGCAGTGCCGAAAAAATTGTTAAGGGGCTTAGGGAGCGCGGTGTAAACGTTAAAATTGAGCCTTTGGAGAAGGGGGATTATATTCTCTCTGATGTGTGTGCGGTTGAACGGAAGAGGGTTCAAGACTTTGTATATACGCTTACCCACCGCTACCTATTTGAGCAGCTTTTTAAGCTCAAGGAAGCCTATCCAAAGGCGCTGATTCTCCTTGAGGGCTACATGCCAATAATCTACAAGTTTAGTAGGATTAAACCCGAAGCCGTTTGGGGCGCCCTGTTCAATTTGGCGAAGAACGGCATCGCCATAGTAAACACAACGTCCCACAAGGAGACCGTGGATTTCCTCTATATAGCCGCCCGTCAGGAGCAGATTGTCGAGAAACGTGTTCCCACGGTGCATCCCGTTAAGAAATGCGAAACTTTGGAGGATGCCCAAATCTTTTTTGTGGCAAGTTTGCCCAACATTGGAAGGGAAAAAGCCATAGCAATTCTTAAATCCTATAAAACACCTTTAAACGCGTTCCTAAATGTTGACGACTGGCCCAAAACTGTCTATGGGCTTGGCCCAAAAATAAGCGGCAAGGTTAAAGAAGTGTTAAACACGCCGTTTAAGGGGTGAAAATGCCATGGACGTGGAAATTGCCCCGACAAAGAAGGTTACTGTGCTCGGTTTAGACAAGCGTAATGTTGGCGACATTGCATGGTGCGCCACCACATACGGTGCGAATAGGCTTTACTGGATAGATGGCTATCTGCTATGTCTAGAGGTTTATGAGAAATCCTTCGAGCACGAGTTGAAGAACCGTGAATTTCCAATAAGCCAAATATGCTACACGGAATTTCCAAAATATGAGAAAATCTATGAAGTGGATAAAAGCCTCCAAATCCCCATAGTGAACGTTTCGGACATGAAAATTTTCAGAAGCTTATTGAAGGCTATAAAGGAGAATGCGGAAAAACCGATTGGGCAGAGTTAGGAGCCAAGATTTTTGACGTATTGATAGCCAAGCTCAAAGGCTTTCATATTTATGTCTAAATATTTTGCCGGAACAAGCTCCTTTAAAGCTTCAACGAGACTCTCCTTTTTGATGGGTGTTTTACCAGTGGCGATTAGAGCTCCAAGCAAGACAACATTCTGCACTAAGGAGCTTCCAGCTTCCTTGGCAAGTCTTAAAGCCTCAACCATGATGACGTTTTTAGAAAAGCGCTTAAGCTTCTCAAGAATTTCGTCAATCCTTGGATAGCTTTCACCCCTCAACGTGAGCGCTGGAGGCGAAATCCGCTCATCCCCCATGATTATTAGGGTTTTCTCCGAGGCGTACTTGGCGTTCCTCAAAGTTTCCATTGGTTCGAATCCAAGAATAACATCAGCGTTTCCATCCAAGACTAGTGGAGACAAAACGTTTTCGCCTATTCTCACCATGGAGACAACAGCACCGCCCCTTTGGGCCATGCCGTGAACTTCGCTTACACGGACATCCAACCTCTCTTTGATGGCGGCTGTCCCCAAAATTTCTGCGGCTAAGAGGATGCCTTGCCCACCCACCCCTGCTAGAACCATGTTAAATGCTTTCATGCATTTCCTCCTCTGCATTGTTTTGCCGGCTCTATGGCTTTATATGGACAAATGTAGGCGCAAAGCCCGCAGCCCAGGCATAGGTTCTCATTTATGGCAACGGTTTTGTTTTCCGTTAAGGTTATGGCTGGACACCCTAAAAGCTTGATACATGCTAGACAGTTCGTGCATTTTCCGCTAACCTTTAAGGGGACAATTTCCAAGCCTTTGCGCCTCTTCTCCCTCAGAAGCAGCAGAGCGCACGGCGCTCTGAAGACGATCAGCGATGTTTCTGGGAAATCTAAAGCCTCTTTTAGTGTGTTCTCTGCCTCTTTGAAATTGAAGGGGTTAACAACTTTGACGAGTTTGACACCGCAACCCTCAGCCACTTTCTCGATGGCTATTGGCTCGGTGGCTGTTTGCATGCCAGTTAAACCCGTGCCAGGATGCGGCTGGTGTCCGGTCATGGCTGTTGTCATGTTGTCTAAAACTGCAACCACGATTCGATGCTTGTTATAAATGGCGTTCAGTAGTCTCGGCACTCCCGCATGGAAGAATGTGGAGTCCCCGATTATGGCGATTGTGGGCGCCTCCGTTGCTTTGCTTATTCCCTGAGCCGTACCCACTCCGGATCCCATGCAGATTAGGATGTCGCCAACGTTTAGGGGCGGAGCATAACCCAAAGCATAGCAGCCGATGTCAGTGGGATAAACGGCTTTTTCGCCTGCGACCTTCCTGATTACGTAGAAGGATGCTCTGTGGGGGCATCCTGGACACAGAACGGGTGGTCTTGGAGGAAGCTCTCTGACAACTTCTGCATACCGCTTATCCAAGTTCTCAAAGTTCACAGGCGCTTTCCTCCCGGTTATCGCTGACAAGCCCTCTAGAACTCGGCGGGGTGAAAGTTCACCGGATCTTGGGAAATATTGGCGTCCAATTTTTCCATAAACCTCTGTTTCTGGCGCTTGGTCTTTGGCTATTGCCTTAACATGAAGTTCGAGGTAGGGCTCGAGCTCCTCAACGACTATTACCTTGTCATGTTCCCTCAGAAACTGTCCAATCATCCTTTCGGGCAGCGGGTGAGTCATGCCGAGCTTTAGGATGTCAGCATCTAATCCCAAAAGTTCAATGGCTTCCATAGTATAATTGTAGGCTGAACTTGACGAGATTACCCCATACTCCCTGTTTTTGCCTCTGCGGGCTATTAGATTGTAAGGTGAAGCTTCAGCCATTTCCCTTGCCTTCTCCATCTTCTGTAATAGCACATCATGTCTTGGTCTTGAATTGGCTGGAACCATAACTAGGCGTTTGGCATCCCGAACAAATTCGCCCTTCAAGTTTGGCTTTACAAGTTTCCCAAAAACAACGGGCGCCCTTGTGTGGCTAACCCTTGTCGTTGTCCGCAATATAACTGGCAACTCAAGTTTTTCAGAGATTTCCACAGCGTAAGCCACCATATCCTTGGCTTCTTGTGGGTTTGACGGCTCAAGGCATGGAATGTTTGAAAACCAAGCGTAAAATCTGCTGTCCTGCTCATTTTGTGAACTATAGCATTCCGGGTCATCCGCTGCCACGACAACCATTCCGCCCCTAACACCCACATAGGCGAGAGTCGTCAAGGCGTCTGCAGCCACATTCAAACCCACATGCTTCATGGCTGAAAGCGCCCTAACCCCACAATTCGCAGCCCCACCAGCCACCTCAACAGCCACAATCTCATTGACGGAATACTCCATGTAAACGCCGGCTTCTCGGGCTATAGCCGAAACAGCGTCGCCAATTTCAGAAGCCGGAGTTCCCGGGTAAGTTGTAACCACTCCTATGCCGGCCTCTAGGATCCCGCGGGCGATGGCCTCATTACCAAGCAGCAACGCTCGTTTTCCAGGCTTATTTTCTAACAAGGTCTTTGGATCGGGCATGAAGCTTTCTCCGTTGAGAAGAAGGCTTTGCCCTATGCTTCAGATATAACTTTTGGTGATTAAAAATCGTTGCATACGTTGCAAAATAGAGGTTAAAAAGGAGTGGGAGATTTCGGCTACCTTCCCCTAAATATTGGCTTCCGTTTTTCAGTGAAGGCTGAAACTCCCTCTTGAAAGTCTTCTGTGGAGGCTACTACGCTGAAACCTTCCCTTTCGAGGGCTATGGCGGCGTCAAGGTTTATTTCGGCGCCCTTATTTATCAAGGCTTTCGCCAATTTGAGGGCTACTGGAGCCCTTTGGGCGAGTTCCAAGGCGAATTGTCGCACAGTCTCCCTAAACTTTTCCTGGGGGACAACTATGTTCACGAGTCCAAGTTGCTCCGCTGTTTTAGCGTCAATCGTTTTGCCAGTGAATATGAGCTCCTTAGCCTTAGTCAAGCCTATTAAACGGGGGAGCCTTTGGGTTCCACCCCAACCCGGAATCAAGCCTATGTTTATTTCCGTCTGCCCCATCTTCGCGTTTTCTGAGGCTATACGGATGTCGCATGCCATTGCCACCTCTAGCCCTCCGCCAAGTGCGTAGCCGTTTATGGCTGCTATAACTGGCTTTTCAAGGTTTTCAAGGGCGTTGCAGAGTTTTTCACCCATCTGGGAAAGTTCCCGTGCCTTTAGGGGACTCATTCCCTTCATGGCTTTAATGTCAGCTCCAGCTGAAAACGCCTTTTCACCCGCGCCGGTCAGGACGACAACCCGCACGCTCTCGTCGGCCTTCACATCCTCAAGGGCCTGCAGAATCTCACATATCACGTCAGCGTTGAAAGCGTTGAGGGTCTCCGGCCTGTTGATGGTTATTGTGGCAACGCCCTCGCTTTTCTCGAATAAGATATACTTGAACTCCAAGAGCCATTCCTCCTATTTTTGTGTCCAGTCGTAGAAGCCTTTCCCTGTTTTTCTTCCGAGAAGATTAGCTCTGACCATCAGCTTTAAGCCCGGATGCGGCTGAAACTTCTGGTCCAGCTCTCTCTGGAGAACTTCAGCTATAGCCAAGGTTGTGTCAGCTCCAATGTAATCCAACAGCATTAAGGGGCCCATGGGCCAATTTAATCCCAGCCTTATGGCTTTGTCGATGTCATCCCTGTCGGCTACACCTTCCCAGTATAGGGCTACAGCCTCGTTTAGGGCTGGTATGAGTATGCGGTTTACAATGAAGCCCGGGCAATCCTTCTTAACCAGAACCGTTTCCTTTTGCATTCGATGGGCAACCTCTAAAACTGTTTGCACTGTTTCATCTGAGGTTTTCGCACCCCTCACCACCTCAACCAGCTTCATGAGCTGCGGTGGGTTGAAGAAGTGCATTCCACAAACTTTTTCGGGGCGATTTGTGGCTGAGGCGAGTTCCGTTATGCTTATAGATGAGGTGTTGGACGCGATGACGGCGTGAGGGGGAGCCAAAGCGTCTACCTCGCGGAAAACTGCCTTTTTCAGCTCTGCGTTTTCCGGAACTGCTTCGATAATCAATTCTGCCCTTGAAACGGTTTCCTTAAGGTCTGTTGTTGGGTGTATGCGGGCAAGGGTTTCGTTTAGTTCAGTTTCGGTGATCTGCCCCTTACTTAGAAACTTTTGTAGGCTGCTGCGGATCATGTTCATCCCGTTTTCGAGGAAACGTTGCTCCACATCCCGCAAGTAAACTTCGTATTTGCCAACCTGCGCGGCTACCTGTGCAATTCCATGTCCCATTAAACCGGCACCCAAAACCGCAATTGTTTTAACTTCCAATTCCGTTCTCCTCCATACAAAGCCGGTTTATAGGTTGGTTAAAGAGCTATTAGCATTTTTGGTGTTCATCAACAGTGTCGTATGTTCAATCAACCTTTCATTCTCAACATGGCTGCAGCACTTGCCAGAATCAGCCCCACGCCCGCATAACGCACCGGAGCAACATACTGCCGAAGAATCAATACAGCCCATAGGTTGTGGAGCACGGGGTCTAAGAGCAGTATCATCCCCTCCGTTGTCGGCGAAACCTCCCTTGGCTTGACATGATTCAAGGATCCATAGGGCAAGGCTGTGCTAAAAGACGCAAACAAGAATAGTATGGCGAATTGTTCAGCGTTTGGCATTGAAAAGCCAACAAAATTGGGGTTTACTGTGAAAGTTCTCAAAATAAGACCCAAAAACAACGTGCATGGAACAGCAAATAAAAAAGTGTTAAACAATCCTTGAAGGGGCGTATATCCCACCTTCAGCATCCTTTTAAGGTACAAGTAGAGGGCATAGAAGAAACCGGCAAGCAAAGCAAGAAATAGACCGGAAACATTGAGGCTTGAAATGGGCTCGGTTAGAACCCCGCTTACAAGAAAGATGCCTACAACCCCCACGGCGATCACCGCGATCTTCTTTGCATTCATTTTCTCTCTCCCCGACAACGCGGATAACACCGCAGTGTGGAAAGGCTGCGTATAAACTAGGGCTGTGGTCACGGCTACTGGACAGCCGAAAACTATTGAGGATAGTGCGGAGAAAAGGAAAGCTGAGAAAGCTAGGCCGGTTGCGGCAAAGTATGGCATGTCCCTCTTCTCAAGTTTAATTTTCCCCTTAATCAAGAGAAGGATCAATGGAGAGGCTAAAATTATGCGGAACAAAACCTGCTGCAGACTTGAAACTTCCATGTTTTTCAGAATCGTCGAGAAGATTAGGACAAAGCTGAAACCGAAGCACGTTAAAACAAGTAGAAGGTGGCTTCTTGTAAGGGCCAAGGCTTCACCCTTTCAAGTCTAATTCGATTTGAGGGGACTCGCTCAGTAAGATTTTGGGAGACCTAATACGTGTTGTCCAATGTAAGCTAAAGCCATTTGATGGGTCACTGGTGCAAGCCTTATTAGGTTTATTTCCCGCCACCATCTTTCCACGTCATATTCCACAGCGTAGCCGTATCCCCCAAAAGTTTGCATGGCATGATAAACCGCTTGGATTCCAGCGTCCACTGCTGCCACCTTCGCCATGTTAGCTTCTGCACCGCATTCTTGTCCACGGTCGTAAAGCCAAGCAGCCTTATAGTTTAAGAGGCGAGCCGCCTCGATTTTGGCTTTGGCTTCAGCCAGTGGAAACTGTATGGCTTGATGCGCCCCTATGGGGGCATCAAACACTTTCCTTTGCTTGGCGTATTCCACTGCCTTTTTTATGGCTAAAAGTCCCAAGCCGCACGCCGCCGCTGAGAAGGACATGCGCTCCGGGTTAAGAGTGTCCAACAATAGATACCAGCCCTTCTCCGCCTCGCCTAAAACGTTCTCTTGAGGAACCCGTAGGTCGCTTATGTAAACCTCAAAGGTCTTCGAGTAGTTTATGCCATGCTTCTCTATTGGGATTATCTCTATAGCCGGATTTGGCAAGTCCACAAGAAACAATGTGAGGCCAAGAGTCCTTTTTGGAGCCTTTTCAATGGGTGTTGTTCGCGTCACGAGGAGCATTCCCTTGGCTCTGTCAGCGCCGGAGATGAAGATTTTCTGACCGTTGATTACGTATTCGTCTCCATCTTTAACGGCCATAGTTTTGATGTTCAGAGTGTTTGTTCCGGCGTCCGGCTCTGTTAGGGCTAGGCAGAACTCCATTCCCTTGGCGATTTTTGGCAGATACTTCTCCTTTTGGGCCTCGCTTCCATGCCTTGTTATGGATAAACCTCCAAAAACCGCTGAAAGACACAAGAACCATTCTCCCGCTAATCCGCAGCCCTCAGAGACCAGCGTCTCCATGGCCAACAAAAGTTCAAACATGCCCATGCCACTTCCGCCATACCTTTCTGGAATCACTATGCCCGGAAAACCAGCTTCCACAAGGCTTTGCCAAAAGTCCTCCGGAAACTCGTGTTTGCGGTCTTTCTCCCGCCAATATTTCGGGCCATAATCGCGGGCAATCTCGGCGGCAGTTTCCACTATCATTTTCTGCTCCGGCGTCAACTCAAAATCCATAGTTCACAACCCGGGTTTCACATTTTAAGGCAACTCTATAAAACACTTTCTTGACAAAAATGCAACGAAAAGGGTGTTAACTATTGCTGGGTTTGGGCTGGTCTGGGTATGTAGATTCCATGGGGATCTATAGCCCTCAAAATGGCAAGCTCCTCGTAGGTCGGTGGCTCTGTTGTGGGAACACGCTCCGGTATAATGAGGTCGAATCCCGTGTTCTCCATAATCTGTTGCAACGTCACACCCGGATGAATAGTTGCCAACCTAATTCTCTTCGTTTCCGGATCAAAATCCATTTGGCAGAGGTTTGTAACAACCAGGGATGGGCCGCCGCCGAGTAGACCGGCCTTTTCTCTCGCCCCTGGACCAGTTAAGAAGCCTGGGCTTGTTAGGTAGTCGAGTTTTTTCACCATTTTCCGTTTTTCATGGGTCATTATTATGACGATTCGTTTAGCTGAAGAGACTATGTCGTTTCCGCCTCCGCTTCCTGGAAGTCGCACGGTTGGGTTTTCGAAGTCGCCTATGTAAGTGGTGTTTATGTTTCCGTATTCGTCTATTTGGGCAGCTCCTACAAAGCCTACATCGACATGTCCTCCTTGAAGGAGCAATCCAAGGGTTTCGATTAGGCCTATGGCTGCCGACGCCCTGTAGCCGAGCCTTGAATCCGCTATGGATAGGGCTATGTCTATGGCGTTTGAGTCTATGAAGCCAGCCTCGTAGACTATTTTTGCCTTGGGCGCATGGGTTCTTTTGGCGAGCATTGCGGCGATCATGGGTAAACCAGTTCCAACGAAAACCACCTCACCGTTTTTTATGGCTCTGGCTCCGCAAACCGCCATAAGCTCAAGAGTGCTGTATTCGCCCAATTTGGCGTAATTCCTCTCCATGCTTCCACATCCTCCTAGTATGGGAAGGGCTTTTTAGCCCTGAGCCCTAAGAGACGTTCAAAGCCGATTTTCTTGAGGAACTCCATGTGGTCCTCAACGCCCGTAATATATTCTTCGCAGTATTTCTGCCAGCCCTCCTCTGTCTTGCACTGCTGGTAATACATGCGTATATGTTCTAGGTCATAATCGTAGTAGTTGTAAACCATCATGGGGTAGGATCCCCATGGGCACTCTACAACATAATCCACGTAAATGTTTGGAATTGCCGTCTGGTCTGGTTGGGAGCGGATGAACTCGGTATCCACGATTTCCTCGGCTAGAACAATGACTTTTTTGCCAGCCCTGGCGCCTTCAACGTCCTCGCCTTTAATACCATCTATTTGGGCGTTCCCCTCCCTATCAACGCGGGAGACATGCACTATGCTGAAGTCTGGACGCACTGAAGGCACAAGCACAACCTTCTCGCCGGTGAATGGGCAAGTTATGACTTCAGCCTTTTTCTCCCTAAACCTTTTCTTCGTTAGCAAGTCTGTTCCAAGCATGCTTTTAAGGGGCATAAATGGAACCCCCAAAGCGCCGCCTAGGAAACGCAGCGCCATCGCCAAGTTCGTGTAGTCCTCTATTTGGACGGCGCCCTCACGGATTCTCCGCTGGATATTTGGAGCCAACCCTATACCCTCAATTGCGAAGAAGGCTAGTTCAAAGCGGGAGGCTACATAGGCTCCTGCAAGGATGTCAATGTCCATTTCTGAGCCGCAAGTATAGATAGTTAGGTTCCGCTTTTTCTGCCTAACCAACTCATGGGCAAAGGCCATGGGAGGCCTCTGAAAGCCGAAGCCGCCCCAAAAAACGTGAGCTCCGTCTGGAATAAGTTTAGCCGCTTCCTTGAGGGTTATTCTCTTATCTTCCACCGGCGCTTCAACCAAACAAAGACACCCCAAATAACTATTCCCATGTTTTAATTTAAATTTTCAAAGGCCAGCGCATAGACATTCTTGAAGAGCGCTCAATTCTTATATAATTGCCTTGTTTAATTAGAATGCGTCCGCCCTTATTGGAACGTGATGGCATGCGGAAAACAATATTTAAAAAGCTTGAAGCTCAAGGTTTAATAGCCAATTACAATCGTCTGAGAAAGAATTTGCCGCCGAGGCTTCCCGAAAGGGTTTTCATTTGGGATGAAACTCTAAGGGAGGGCGTTCAAACCCCCACGGTGTTTTTGACCTACGTTGAGAGGGTTAAATTGGCTAAGCTTCTAGACGAGGCCGGTGTCTCCATAATAACCGTCGGTTTTCCAGCCCTATCAGAGGAGGAGAAGACAGCTGTTAAACGTATAGCCAATGAAGGCTTTCAGCAGGCCAGCATAGCTGCCCCGGCGCGCGCCATAAAAAGCGATGTGGAGGCTTGCCTTGACTGCGGTGTTAAGGAAATTCCAATTTTCACGCCCTTTAACGGCCTTAACCTTCAGTATAGGCTTAAAATGTCAAAGGAGCAAGTTCTCAAAAACACCGTTGAATGCATAGAATATGCGAAGAGACACGGCGTTACCGTCGATTTTGTATTGGAAGATGCTTCGAGAACTCCTTTGCCGGACATTCTGCAAATTTTTGAGGTTGCCTTGAAGGCTGGTGCGGATAGGCTTGTTATTGCGGATACTGTGGGCTTTTTGAGGCCTCTGTCAATGCGTTATTTGGTCTCTCATGTTAGGGATGGATTGCAACAAATATTTGGGAGGGAGCCGCCTCTTTCCGTTCACTGCCACAACGATTTTGGTTTAGCCACGGCGAACACGCTGGCCGCTGTGGAGGAGGGCGTCGCCTATGTTCACACGTGCATCGCTGGTTTTGGGGAAAGAGCTGGCGTTGCACCCTTAGAGGAGGTTGTCGCAGCCCTAGAAATCCTATACAACATAGACACGGGCGTGGATATGAAGAAGCTTTATAGGCTTGCCCAACAGGCGGAGAAAAGCTTTGCTTTACCAATACAATTCCACAAGCCCATAGTGGGTGAAAACGCCTTCGCATACGAGGTTGACGAGCATGTGGAGGGGATTTTCGCCCACCCACTCATATATGAGCCGTTTCCACCAGAGATGATTGAAAGGGAACCGCAATTCTACATCAGCAGGAGCGGCGGAAGGCAGCTTGTCCAAAAGCGCCTCGAAGCCGCCGGAATAAAGGCCACGCCCTGGCAGGTAGACGAAATTGTTAGGAGAATCAGAAGCATGCAGGAAAGCCTAGACAAGGGTGGAACACAGATGACTTTCTACCAGATCAAGAAGCTGATGAAGGAGCTGCGGAGAGGCATAACTGAAGAAGAGTTCTGGCAAATAGTGGCGGAGGTTACAAAGCAGAAGCTTAAGCTTCCGGTGCCGCCGCTGGAGGTTAAACAACCCTAAGTTAGGGCCAGCTCCTCAACAGCCCTTTTAATTTCCTCTATACTTAATGGTCTTGGGTAGTTGTATATGGGGCCGCTTGGCTTCTCATTGTAGTATGGTCTATTACAATTAGGGCAGCCGGATGTTTGAAAAGGCACTCCCGAATCAACTATTCGTTCTAGAGTCTGCATGTCGACGCCGAAGCTTGTTATGCGTCCCGCCTCGTCAAATTTCATGCTTTCAAACCTTGTTATCCCATGCACTATCAAGTGGCGGGCTAGCTGAATTCGCCTGTACTGTTGGATGGACGGCTGCTTTAGGTCTTCTAGTGCCGTTCCAGCCACCGGTGTGAACGCAAATAGGGCCGGCAAAACGCCCATGTCAACGCACTTTTGTATCATGCATGCCATCTCTTTTTCAGTTTCTCCCAAACCCACAATCAAGTGGGTGCTAACCCTGCCCATTCCGAAAACTTTTACCGCTTCCTCGAGGAGGGCCAGTTGCCTCCGCATTTCATAGGGACCTCCAGCCAGTGATCCCTTAACTTTGTTGAAGATCTCCTCTGTTGCTGCGTCTATTGGTATTCCAATTCTCTCGGCTCCGGCTTTGGCCAAACGCCTTATGTTTTCTGGGTTTAATGGCTGGCATGAAACGGATACTGGAACATTTGTATTTCTGACTATTGCCTCTACAAGGGCTTGAAGGTGGGCGAAAACTTCTGGATAGTTTAGGGCTTGAATGCATACACGTCTTATCGCTCTTCTCTCGAAAGCCTTGGCTATGGCTTCAACAACCTTTATTGTTGGGAAAGCCGGCCATGAAACTCTTGAGAGCATGTCTGCTCTGCTGCGGCTTTCCCTAGCTTGGGGACAGAAGCCGCAGTTCGCCGTGCACTTCCCCTCTAGATATGTCATGAGGTAGGCTGTTGTAGGCTGAGCGTCAAGCTTCCCACTTAGCAAGTCCATGGATATGGCGGAGCCAAGGGAAACCCGCACTTTCTCTGGGAGGCAGCTATCCAAATCCGCGCCACACACTGGAATGTATTGTTCCGCTAAATATTCTAAATTCATAAGTATTTTATTATATCTGCATCAACAAGCCTTTTTCAGAGCGTGCGAGCCTTGCGAAGGTCGAAGCTTGAAATCTATGAGGCGATTTTATCAGCCTTAGCGAAGAGACCCCTAACCGTTGATAGCATAGCCTACAGAACAAGCATGGACTGTACGCTGCTCCAGCAGTACTTAGAGTCGCTTGTGCGGTACGGGCTTGTTCAGGAGAGGGTTGGAGGAAAAAAGAGGCTTTACGCCATAACAGAGAGGGGTATGGCTGTTTTCAGAACCCTAAGCTTCCAGAGGTATTTGGACAAAATTGCAAAGTCCATAAAGGCGGCAGGGGTTGAGACGGCGCCAACTCCAGTAATAACAGATGGCGAAAACGAGAACACAAAGGATGAAGCCTAAAGAGGTTTATTAACCACCTCGTAGGGCTTTACTAGCGAGGACGATGGCGAAGCCTGAAACAATTTGGCAAATGTCAGATGAAGAACTTCTATACCTTTTAAATGCAAACTTCAAGAATTCAGAACCAAGAAAGATACACTTTTACGTTCCAAGCTTCATGTACTACAGAACAGCCTACTTTTGTTCTTCGTCGAGAGATTTTCCGACAATCTCCGTAACCGGCAAGGGCTGCGCTTTAAGGTGTAAACACTGCGGCGGCAAAGTCTTGGAAACTATGTATCCAGCTACAGCTCCTGAGGCGCTTTACCGTCTATGCGGGAGACTTAAAGCCGAGGGGGCTGTGGGCTGCCTAATCAGCGGCGGCTGCCTTCCAGACGGTTCTGTACCCCTAGAAAGGTTTGTGGATGCTATTCGGCGGGTTAAAGATGATTTTGAATTGACAATTTTCGCCCACGTTGGCATTATAGACTTCGAGAAGGCCTTAAAGCTTAGAGATGCGGGGGTAGACGCAGCTCTGATAGACATTCTGGGGGATGATGAAACCATCAAGGAGGTTTACAATCTCAATTTAACAGTTGAAAGTTATGACGAGGCCTTGAAGGCCCTAAGCCAAGCAGCCTTGCCCTTTGTCCCTCACATCATTGTTGGGCTTCACTATGGAAGGCTTAAGGGCGAACTTAACGCCCTACAAATGATTTCACGTTATAAGCCTTCAGCCCTCGTGATAATCGCTTTTATGCCAATTCGTGGAACGGCCATGGCCCATGTGGAGCCACCGAAGCCCCTTGATATAGCACGTGTTCTAGCCGTTGCAAGAAGCATGTTTCCGGAAACGCCCATAGCCCTTGGTTGCATGCGTCCTAAGGGTAGGCACAGGGCAGAAACAGATGTTTTAGCAGTTAAGGCAGGCGTGGACGCCATAGCTTTTCCAGCAGAAGAAGCTATAAGATTCGCCGAGGAGCATGACTTTAAACTGAGTTTTTCACCTTACTGTTGTTCGCGGATATACCTAGACTTTTGAGGCTTTAACGCTGGGCGAAAATGGTTGTCTTTACAGCTTGTTTGATTTCCTTTTCAAGTTTTGAAAACCATGCGCTCAGCTTTTTCGCGTCCTTCTTAGCCATTCCCGCTTCTAAGAGTTCTTTTTCAAAGGCTTTTCTAGCTTTTCGCACTTTCCAATCGAAGCTCAGCCATAGAACCAGCAATATTAACAATAAGCGTGTCGCTTGGAGGATTATGCTGATTATGCTGCGAAGCTTCATCCGCACAGCCTATTGTCTATCTTAGTCTTCCTCGTTTTCCCCTTCCTCTTTTTCCGCTAAGCCCTTCTCTACCAACTTCTCTTTAATTCGCCTTGAAATTTCCTTTTCCAGTTCCTTGCTTTCTACTCCCTTTTTTCCACCTACAGCTTGTTTTAGGACTTCGCCTAAGCTTGTGAAGGCGGATATGTAGCCTTCAGTCATCCTTACAGCCACGTCCTCAGGTAACCCTGCCTCTTTAAGCTCCTTGTAAAAGGCGGCGGCTGCACGTCCCATGTCTCTGCCGGCTTCTTCAGAGAAAATGCTGCCGATTATCCCCTTTATCAAGGCTGGCACTTCCTTTGAGACTACGCTTAGAACTTCTCTTAGCTCCTCGATATCCTCCTTTTCTTCTTTTTCCTTCCTTTTTTCGCTACAGCATTCCCTTTCTTTTTCAGCCATCTTTCCACCTTCATTCTCATTTATTTTTGTAGCAATTAACGGTTTTGGAATCTGGTGGCATACTCTATTGCTAGGCTCTTGCTTGCCTCAGCTTCGTTGAGCGCCTTTCTCAAATTATCATTTAAAACAGTGAACTGTTGTTCTTTAAATACGGCTTGTTTTAGTGGTTCCTCGCGTTTTCCAATTTTTAAGATTATGCCAAGCTTTTTGCTAAGAGAAGAGCCCAAATGTCTCGAGTTTGAACCCATTTTGTTTAAGTTCATTTTTCCACCTCCATGGAAACTAATGGCATGACTAATCTTGTTATTTATTGTGGAGAAAAGTGGTCAGTTAGATGATCACTCGGCCAGCTGGTAAACGTTTCCGTAGCCTTCCGCCTTTTTGACTATGCCTTCCTTCTCTAGACGTTTTAGCCTTTCTCGTATTATGCGTCTTGAGGCTTTTCCTCGCATTCGCTG
>Ga0105162_1000644_pt1 | contig 22039 bp, 21 predicted proteins | sample JNZ201metaG_FD_81532 | JGI IMG/M metagenome (GOLD analysis project Ga0105162, IMG submission 81532) | Hot spring microbial communities from Jinze hot spring, China to study Microbial Dark Matter (Phase II) - JNZ 20120812A | ecosystem: Environmental > Aquatic > Thermal springs > Hot (42-90C) >...
ATAAATTTTCAGTTTTCTTAAAAGCTCAGCAGCTTCTTCTTGGCCTTTAAATGGAGGAATTCGTCCATAAGGAGAGTGTGAAATTCCTTCTTTTTGCAATTTTCCCCATACTATATTTCTAATTGTTTCTTTGTCTTTCACTTTTATAATTTTATTCTTGATGAAGTACTTTAAGGTAGAAAAAGACAAAAATATTTGTCAAGAATGTTTTTGGTGTGAAAGTTTAGTTAATTGCCCAGTTGATTTTCTTGAAGATGATTGTTTCGGATGTGCTGCTTGTGTTTTGGTTTGTCCTTATGAAGCAAGAAAAACAGTTAAGGTAGAAAAGAAAGAAAAAATAGAAATTGAAGTAGATGGAAAGAAATTTAAAGTTTTTGAAAAAATCACAGTTAAGAGAGCCTTAGAGGATTTAGGATATAATTTTGAGAAGATTCCCGGAAAAGCTATATTTGCTCCTTGTGAAGTGGGTGGATGTTATTGTTGTAGTGTTGAAATTGATACTGATATTAAACCAAGTTGTATCACTCCAGTAAAAGCCGGAATGAAAATTAAAACCGATATAAAAGGGAGATACCCACTTAAAAGAATTGTGGGTGGGTTTATGCCTCATACAGTAGGAGGAGTAGGAACTCCCTGGTATTTGAAAGGAAAAGGATATATTGAAGTAGCCTTATTTACAGCTGGATGTAATTTTAGGTGCCCTCAATGTCAAAATTGGACAATTACGTACCGGGGAAAAGAAACCGAAAAATATAAAGCCCTGACTCCTAAGGAAGCAGCAGAGGAAATGACAAAAATTAGAAAAAAATTTAAAGTAAATAGAATGGCAATTTCAGGAGGAGAAGCTACTTTAAATAGAAAATGGTTAGTTGAATATTTAAAAGAACTAAAAAAGTTAAATCCAGATAAAGAAGCAAGATTCCATGTAGATACTAATGGATCCTTATTAACAGAAGATTATATTGATGAGCTGGTTGATGTAGGAATGACTGATATTGGAATAGATCTGAAAAGTTTAAAAACTGAAACTTTTATGATAATAACCGGTTTAAAAGATAAAAATTTGGCTAAAATATATAAAGAAACTGCTTGGCATGCAGTAAAATATATAGTTGAAAATTATAAAGATAAAGTTTTTGTAGGAATTGGTATCCCCTATAATAAAAAATTAATCTCCTTAGAGGAAATAGAGATGATGGGTAAAGAAATTTATAAAATTGATCCTGAAATACAGGTTTGTGCTTTAGATTATCGTCCAGAATTTAAAAGATGGGACATCTTTTATCCTGAATATCGGGAAATGGAAAAGGTTTACCATGTCTTAAAATCTACTGGTTTAAAAACTGTTACCTGCCAAACTAAATACGGTTATATAGGTCCTTAGAAATAAAAATGAGTAAAGACTTTTAGGAGGGTTAAAATGTTTAATATTTTAAACATTTCCAAAAAAGTATTAGATAAAAACAAAATTTATGTGAATGGGGTATACAGGTGGTTTATTCCTTTATTTTTAGTTTTTCTATCAAGTTGTTTAGGTGTTGGAACAAATATAAAAGTAGAAGAAAATTTAGAGATTATTTCTTATGATAAAGCTTTTGATATAGCTTTAGAAACTGCTAAAGAAATTCATCTCAAATGTAAGAATATTAATCCTTATAATTATCCTACAATAGTAGATGCAGGGGTTAGTAAATCAAGGGGAGTAATTACAATCCATTATAAATATGATCCAGCTGCAGGAAGTGTTTGTTCCTCTCCTCCTGAACCAATAAAGGTGATGGCTAAAGGATTTGTTCCTCATTTTGGAGCAGAGTTTTATATGCATATTAAATTTATAAAAACAGAGGGTATGGCAAAAGGTATAAATATTGAGATAACCCAGTGGAAGGGTGTTAAGAAAGAGGAGTTTGTAAATGAAATGATAAGATTGAAAGAGCTTTACTTAAAATATTTAAAACAAAATTGGAAATGAAAATTGACAATCTAAAATAGTTGCAAATTAAAAGCCTATTGACAAAAATTTTTAAAGAGTAAATTTTATTTTAGGGGGTGAAAAAAGTGAAAAAAATAATTTTTTTATTATTAATTGGGATAATTTTATTACCAACTTCAGTATTTGCAGATCATAAAGAGATCCATATCCATATCTGGATCGGTTCTCCTCCTATTTATACCTCACCAGTTTATCAAAATTATAAAAACCGTTTCATTTATCATCATTTTTACTATTCTCCTGCCTTTAGAGGGCTATTAAGAGACAGAGGAGATTATATCAGATTTTATAATTATCATTATCCACGATATTTTTTTAAGCCTTATTATAGACCCTACTATTATAACTATTATAACTATTATATTGATCCTTAATTCATAAAGGGAAAAGTAAGAGGAAAATGCCTTATTTAAGAGGTCATCATCTTATATGTCTTCAATTTTTTCAGGGTGAAGGATACGATGAGGCTTTTATAAAAAATTTAAAAGAACTTTTGAATAAAATTGAGCAAGAGGGAATAAAGATTACAAAAGGTTCAGACGAGGTTTGCAAAAGTTGTCCCCATCTTAAAAATAATAAATGCAAATATAATCAAAACTCAGATAAAAAGGTTAAAGAACAAGATGAAATAGCATTAAAATTATTAAATATTGAAGAAAGTAAATTACTTAAATGGGATGATATAAAACAAAAGCTTCCAGAGGTATTTTCTGAATGGTATAAGAGATGTTGTAGTGATTGTGACTGGTTAAAAGTATGTGAGAGTAATCCTTATTTTCAAAGTTTAAAAGGTAAATAAAAAGATTATCAAGGAAGATGTAAGTCATCAATGGAATTTACTTTCCTTATTTCTATTAATTTATCATTTTTAAATATTAAAGCATAATTTATTGACCAATTACCTCCGCAAAAATTACTTTTATAGGGAGAAAAATCCCAAAGTTCATAAATTCCATCTTGAGTAGATAATCGATAAATACAAAAAGAGAAAGGTGGTTCACCTATTATACTTTTTATTTCTTCTTTCGTTGCCCCTATACTTATTGTTCCTGTTAATAGTGCTTCTTCAATTCTTAGATTACCGTAAATAGTGTTTAAGTTGCCAGATATTCCCCAAAGTAAAAGTTTTCAAATAAAATGTATTATTTTTCGCATCTTTTAGTTTTATTCTTCAATATTATATAACTTATTTCTTTTACTAAAATAAAAGCATTGCTAAAATTAACTTATATTGAAGTTCAGAAATTTTTAATTATAATGATTTTTTCAGAAATATTTAAATCTTTTTATGAAAATTTAAAAAAAATTTGAAAAGAGGGGTGAGTTATGAAAAAATGGGTTATAGTTTTATTTGGAATTTTTTTACTTTGCAATCCTATTTATGCAAAGGGTCCTAAAGGATTACCCTATCAAGGAGGTAATAAATCTTATCAAGGTGCAGGAATAGGGAGAGAAGTGAGTTCCGAAGCTAAAGAGATTAAAGAGTCAAACGCTACAAAGGGAGGGTTTGGAGAGAGTGTAAGAGAAAGAGCAAGACAGAAAACTAGAATTCAATTACATAAACAATTGAAAATTCAGCAAAAAGAGGAAAGAAAATCCAACTCAACTCAACAATTTTAATTAGGGCATTTTAAAATTAAAAATTGGCAAAAGGTATTTTATTAGCAGTTACTTATAATAAAAGAAAGGAGATTATTTCATTCTCTAACTATTTTAACTTTTTTAGGAGATAGAGATTTTAATATTTCCGGGGAATCTAAGAGTTTCCCTACTAAATTAACCTCGCTTGCAGGACGAGGATTTTGATCTAAAGAGGCAGGTGTTGGGCCAAAAAATATGGCTAAGGCCTTACCAGGAGGCCAATACCCTATGTCTCCTACTTTTACATCTAAAGTTGCTGTTTCATCAAGGGAAAACTTGTAAGGTATAGAAAAATAAAATTCTTCACCCCAAATATTGACCTTTGATTCAATAGGTAAAATTTCATATATTCCTCTTGCACAAGCAGTATTGTAAAGTTCAGCCTTTACTTCTTTTTGTTCATCAAAAATAAATTTAATTTTCATAAGTTACCTTAATGAAATTTTAATTAAAAATATTTTTTAGAAAATGCAAGAGAATTAATGTTTTATAAGTTGTTGACATTTACATTAATTAGACTATTTTTAAAATCAAAAATTTCCTTTATAAAAGAAGAGGTAAAAAATTATGAATATAAAAGAAATTGAGCAAGAATTGAGTTATATTCCTAAACATGTGTATGAGTTTATTTCAGAGGAAGAAAAAAAGGATTTAGAAGTTTTTTCAAAAGAATATATTGAGTTTCTTTCAAAAGTCAAAACTGAAAGAGAGACTGTTGAATTCATAGAAAAATTATTAAAAGAAAATGGGTTTGAGGAGAATAATTTTGAAAAAGGATATTTTATTTATAAAAATAAATTTTTAGCTTGTTGGAAAATAGGCCAAAAGTTTCTTAAAGAAGGTTTGAGAATAATTGTAAGTCATATAGATACTCCGAGACTAGATTTAAAACTTCATCCTCTTTTTGAGGATAGTAATCTTGCTTTTTTTAAAACTCATTATTATGGAGGCATAAAAAAATATCATTGGGTTTCTCAACCATTGGCTTTACATGGAGTAGTAGCTAAAAAAAACGGAGATAAGATAAAAATAGTGATAGGGGAAGATAAAGAAGATCCTGTTTTTACTATTTGTGACCTCCTTCCGCATCTTGCCAAAAAAATTCAGGCAGAAAAAAAAATTGCGGAAGCCATCCCAGGAGAGAAATTAAATGTTTTAGTAGGCGGTATTCCTTTAAAAAATGAATCTAAAGATACAGAAGGTAAAGAGAAAATAAAGCTTAATTTACTTAAAATATTGTCTGAAAAATTTGGAATTAAAGAAGAAGATTTTGTTTCTGCTGAATTATATATAGTTCCTGCTGGATCAGCTCGTGAAGTCGGGATAGATAAAGCTTTTATAGGAGGGTATGGACAAGATGATAGGATCTGTGCTTTTTGTTCAATAAAGGCATTTTTAGATGCAAAAGATCCAGAATATACTAATTTAATTTTATTTATGGACAAGGAGGAAATAGGTTCAGAAGGGAATACCTCTGCCAAAAGCAAAATTTTTGAAAAGATTATATATTTTTTGATGGAAAAATCTGGAATTCCTATAAATCCTGATAACTTTTTAGATATAATGATTAATACTAAAGCTCTTTCTGCAGATGTAACTGCTGGTATTGACCCTAACTATATAGAAGTTCATGATAAATTAAATGATGCTAAAATGGGCTTTGGTATAGCGGTAAGCAGGTATACAGGTCATGGAGGAAAATATCTTGCAAATGAAGCACATGTGGAATTTTTAGCCTGGTTACTTAAAAACTGGGATGAAAATAAAGTAATATATCAGGTTTGTTCCATGGGGAAAGTAGATGAGGGGGGAGGAGGAACAGTAGCTAAATATTTAGCCTCTTATGGAATGGATATAGTAGATGCTGGACCACCCCTTCTTTCTATGCATTCTCCTTTTGAAATTTCTCACAAAGGAGATCTGTATATGACTTATAAAGCCTTTAAAGTATTTCTACTAATTTAAAAATGCCTTTAAAACAAGGAGATCATGTCTTACTTTTTACTTCAGATGGTAAATCTTATCTTTTAGAAATAAGAGATTTAGTTTTTCATACTCATAAAGATTTCATTAACTTAGCAAAATTAATAAATAAAAATTATGGAGATATTATTTACGGAGAAAAAGGGGAGAAGTTTTATATTTTAAAACCAACTCTTTATGACTTTTTAATAAAAATAGAACGAGTTACCCAGATTATTTATCCAAAAGATATTGGATATATTTTATTGAAACTTGATATATCTCCTGGGAAAGTTGTAATAGAATGTGGAGGTGGATCAGGGGCATTAACTTCAGCTTTTGCATATATAGTAGGAGAAGAAGGGAAGGTAATTTCTTATGAAAAAGAAATTAGATTTCAAGAAATCGCTAAAAAAAATTTAAAAAAATTGGGAATCTCTCACAGAGTAATTTTTAAAAATGTAGAAGTAGTAGAAAAATTTGAAGAAACTGAAGTAGATGCTATTTTTCTTGATTTGAAAACACCTTGGAATTTAATAAAACCCAGTTGGGAGGCTTTAAAAAGTGGTCATCCTTTAGGTATTTTAGTGCCTACTACTAATCAAGTTTGTCAATGCCTTACTGAACTTGAAAAATATCCTTTTTTAGAAATTGAAGTAGTAGAAATTCTTATACGAGAATACAAACTAAATCCTGAAAGATTTAGGCCTGAAGATAGAATGGTAGCTCATACAGGTTATTTAATTTTTGCTAAAAAGGTAATACAAAAATAAATGCCAGTCTATTTTTCCTTACATTCTAAAAAATTTATCTCATCAAATTTTGTTAATGAATTAAAGAAAAAGCTTAATAAAGCTTTGCATTATTTGGGGATTTATTCAAAAGAGGTTTCTATAGTGATTACCAATAACAAACATATTAAAGAATTAAATACCAAATATCTCGGTAAACCTTATCCTACAAATGTATTATCTTTTTCTTTTATAAAAGATCATCTATCTATTTCCAATATTTTAGGAGAAATTATTGTATCTTCAGAACAAGCTAAAATAGAGGCAGAAAAGTTTCAACTTAATTTTAAAAATTATTTTCTTATGCTACTTATTCACGGACTTATCCATTTATTGGGATATCACCATGAAAAAGGAATATTTTCTCCTTCTCTTATGATAAAAAATGAGGTAAATTTATTTAAAAAAATAGCTTTTGAAGAGGGAAAAGAGGAAGTTTTAAAATTTATTAAAAGGAGGGAATATATGCCTGCAAAATTAGCAGTAAATGTGGATCATGTAGCTACAGTAAGGGAGGCAAGAAAAACTGTATACCCTGATCCTGTGCATGCTGCAGTTTTAGCAGAATTAGGAGGTGCCGATGGAATAGTAGTTCATTTGAGACTTGATAGAAGGCATATAAAAGAAAGAGATGTTAAAATTATTAAAGAAATTATTAAAACAAAGCTTATTTTGGAAATGGCTATGGATGAAGAACTTATCAAATTTGCAAAAGAGTTAAAACCTTATCAAGTCACCTTAGTTCCTGAAAGAATAGAAGAAATAACCACAGAAGGAGGTATGAATTTAGAAGATAAAGTAAACGAAATTAAAAAGGTAGTTAAAGAACTAAATAAAATAGGGATAAAAGTGAGCCTTTTTATTAATCCTGAGGAAAAGACCTTAAAACTTGCTAAAAAAACAGGAGCTCAAATTGTGGAACTTCATACAGGAATTTATGCAGAAGCCAAATCAGATGAAGAAAGAGAAAAAGAGTTTAATAAAATAGAAGTAGCTGCAAGACTGGCTAAAGATCTTGGCTTTGAAGTTCATGCAGGGCACGGGCTTAATTATGAAAATATAGGTCCAGTAGCTGCTATACCTCAAATAGAAGAATTTAGCATAGGTCATAGTATAATTTCTCGTGCTATTTTTATCGGAATAAGAGATGCAGTAAAAGAAATGAAAGAATTAATCTTAAAATCAAGGGGTTAAGCAGAAATTATTTAAAGGAAATTTTTTTATTATATCTATCATTTCCTCTACTGAAAAATCCTTAGAAGTAAAAACAAGTATAAAACCATTTTCAGAGCTTTCAATAAGGGGAAATATTATAGCTTTATAATTTTCTTTTTCATAAATCTTAGCATGTAATTTATCAATTTGTAAATCCTTTAAAGAAGTTTCTGAAACTCCTGTTAAAGCAAAAATTAAAGATTTCCAGTTTAACACGAGATTTTCTCCCCAATATAATTTAACTTTAAGTTTGGCAACAGGGTTTTTATATGTTCTTTCTTTAATTTTTATGTTTCCTAAAATATCTATAGTTTTTTCTTTAAGGGGAGTGGCTTGAAATCCTTCCAATTCTATAAAAAAATTTGAACTATTTTGATAAAAATAGCCAATATCACAAGCTAAATTACCCGAATTTTCTGTTTTTTCAGTAAATCCGGTTTTTCCATATAAAAAAATAGAAAAAAGTAGTAAAAGCACTAAAAATTTAAACATTATTTTTCACTGGTTTTACTTTTAGAGTTAAACCCTTTTTTTCAGTCACTATTACTTTAGTACCTTTAGGAATGAATTCATCTGCAACAGCTCTCCATATTTCTCCTTCTACAAATATTTTACCTCCTTCTAAACTTATATCTTCCACTACATTTCCTATTTTATTAATAAGAGCTTCTTTTCCTGAGACAGGTTTTTTTCTGATAGTTTTTATAGCTAAATAGGTAATACCAATTAAAATTCCAGAAAATGTTAGAATTACTGTATACAGAAAGGGTTGATATACTTTAAGAGCAGGTGGATTTTTACCAAAAAGCATGATAGAACCTAAAAAAAGACAAATAATTCCTGCTAATGTAAGTAATCCGTGAGAGACTATCTGAAGTTCTAAAAAAAATAAAATTCCAGACAAAATTATTAATGCCAGGCCTGCATAATTGATAGGAAGAATGCTAAGTCCTACCAAAGCAAGAATAAGACAAATAGCTCCTATTACTCCCGGGAAAATTGTTCCTGGATGTGAAAGTTCAAAATAAAGACCTGCAAGCCCAAGCATTAAAAGAAAATATACTAAATTAGGATTGGTAAGAATTTTTAATATCTTTGTTTTCAAGTCTTCCTTAATTTCTTCTATTGGAAAATTTTTTAATTTCAAAGTAATTGTTTTTTCTTTTATAGCAATGGTTCTATTGTGAGCTAAGGAGATAAGGTCTTCTAGATCTTTAGCTATAATTTCTATAACTCCAATTCTAATTGCTTCAGTTTCTGTAATACTTTTACTTTTTCTCACTGCTTCTTCAGCAAAAGATTCATTTCTTTTTCTAATTTGGGCAAGGTTTTTAGCCCAGGCAACTAAATCATTAGCTATTTTTTCCATTACCTTTTTATCTGCTTTACCTGTTAATTCTACAGGATGTGCTGCCCCAACATGTGTTCCTGGAGCCATAGCTGCTAAATGTGAAGCAAGAAGAATAAAAGTGCCTGCAGAGGCTGCTCTTGCACCAGAAGGACTTACATAAACAATGATAGGAATATCACTTTTTAAAATTTCTTTTACAATTTCTCTCGTGGAATCAACAAGACCTCCTGGTGTATCTAATTCAATAATTAAAGCTCTTGCCTTATTTTTATTTGCTAAATCAATACTATATATTAAAAAATTAGCAATTACAGGAGTAATAGGAGCATCTATTTTTACTAAATATATTTTATCTTCCCTACAAAAGATTTCTGAAGTTTGAAAAAGAAGAATTATAAATAAAAAAAATTTAAAAATTTTGGAAAATTTCTTCATAAAATTTCCTAAATTTTTGCAAATCTTCCCATATTAATCGTTTAACAATGGGATTCTTAATTATATAGTTAGGATGATAGGTAAAAAGAACAATTGAATCTTTTATTTTTATGAAATTTCCTCTTATAGAAGAAAAAGCAGGATTATTCTCAAAAAACATCTTTGGAGGAGTAAAACCGAAAGCTAAAATTAGTTTTGGGTTTAAAAGTTTTATTTGATTTAGAAGATAGGATTTACAAGCTAAAATCTCATCTGATTCAGGTGGTCTTCCTCCAGGAGTTTTACATTTTACAGCATGAGTAATGAAAAAATCTTCCATTCTTAATTTTATAGCAGAAAGCATTTTTTTAAGAATTTCTTCAGAGCTGCCTGCAAAAGGTCTCCCATAGAAATCTTCATCTCTATCAGGATATTCACTAATAATCATAAGTTGAGCCTCCTCATTTCCTCCTCCCCAAATAGGTTGTTTTCTTATTCTGTGAAGAGTACATTTTTTGCAAGTTAAGAGAGAATTTTTAATTCTTTCTATATTATTGATAGATAAATAATTATTATTTTTTAAAAACTTATTTAAATTTTCATTGAAAGGAAAAAAATCTATTCCAAGTTCACTTAAGTAAATAAAATATTTTTTAATTTCCTCTAATAGATGCATCACTTAAAATTATATAGAGAATTTCAATCTTGTCAAAACTTTTTGCATAGATTAAGATTTTAAGAAATTTTTATAAAAAGAGGGGAGAAAAATGGGAAAAATAAGTCTTAATTCTGATTTCACTCTAAATGTTCCTGATGATCCTGAGATTGCTTTTATCAAGGGAGATGGAATTGGGCCTGAGATAATGGGAGTTACTTTAGAAGTTTTAAATGCAGCTATTTACAAAGCTTATAATGGAAAAAGAAAGATTATCTGGAAAGAGGCATTAGCTGGAGAAAAAGCTTTTAAAGAAACAGGAAGTTATTTACCAGATGAAACCCTTAATCTTATAAAAGAATGTATAGTTGCTTTAAAAGGACCTCTTACTACTCCTGTTGGAGGAGGTTTTAGAAGTCTTAATGTGACTTTAAGACAGGTATTAGATCTTTATGCCTGTATAAGACCTATAAAGTGGATTCCGGGTACTCCCTCACCTGTAAAACATCCAGAAAAGGTAAATATGGTAGTTTTTAGAGAAAATACTGAAGATGTTTATGCTGGTATTGAGTATCCTGCAAATTCTCCTGAAGCTAAAAAGCTTATAGAGTTTATAAAAGAAAATTTTGGGAAAAAAATCAGAGAAGATTCTGGAATCGGGATTAAACCTATTAGTAAGTTTAATACTTACCGTTTAGTGAGAAAAGCTATAAAATATGCTTTAGAAAATAACTTTCCTAGTGTAACACTTGTTCATAAAGGGAATATAATGAAATATACAGAAGGGGCTTTTAGAAATTGGGGTTATGAAGTAGCTGAAAAAGAATTTCCTGAAAACACGGTAAGAGAAGATGAGGTTTTTGAAAAATATCCATCGGGGATTCCTAAAGGTGTTATAATTATAAAAGACAGAATTGCTGATGCTATGTTTCAGTGGGTACTTTTAAGACCAGAGGAATATAGTGTTCTTGCTACTCCTAATTTAAATGGAGATTATCTTTCTGATGCTCTTGCAGCTCAGGTTGGAGGATTGGGAATGGCTCCAGGGGCTAATATCGGAGATGGATATGCAATTTTTGAAGCTACTCATGGTTCAGCTCCTAAATATGCAGGACTTAATAAAGTTAATCCTTCCTCACTAATTCTTTCAGGTAAAATGTTATTAGAATATATTGGTTGGAAAGAAGCTGCAGAACTTATATGGAAAGCTATTTCCCAAACTATTCAACAAAGAATTGTTACTTATGATCTTGCTAGACAATTAGAAAATGCTAAAGAAGTTACATGTTCAGAATTTGGAGAAGCAATAATTAAAAATATTTACTTACAATGATTTATAAAAGGGGGAATTTTTATGAAAAAATATGATTTTTCTCTCATTGAAGCGAAATGGCAAAGACTATGGGAAGAAAAAAAGGTATTTGAAGTAAAAACAGATCCTCAAAAACCTAAATACTATGTATTAGAAATGTTTCCTTATCCTTCTGGGAAAATTCACATGGGCCATGTTAGAAATTATACTTTAGGAGATATATTAGCAAGGGTAAAAAGAATGAAAGGTTATAATGTTCTTCATCCAATGGGATGGGATGCTTTTGGGCTTCCTGCTGAAAATGCTGCTCTTAAACATGGTATCCATCCAGCAGAATGGACTTATTCTAATATAGAATATATGAAAAAACAACTGAAAAGGCTTGGGTTTAGCTATAATTGGGATAGAGAATTTGCAACTTGTGATCCAGAATATTATAAACATGAGCAACGGTTTTTTATAGAAATGTATAAAAAAGGGCTTGCTTATAGAAAAAGGACATTAGTAAATTGGTGCCCTTCATGTCATACAGTACTTGCTGATGAACAAGTAGAAGATGGAGGGTGCTGGAGATGTGGAACAGAAGTAAGCTTTAAAGAAATGGATGGATGGTTTTTAAAGATAACTGCTTATGCAGAAGAACTTCTAGAGGATTTGAAAAAACTGGAAGGTCATTGGCCTGAAAAAGTAATTACAATGCAAAGAAATTGGATAGGGAAAAGTGAAGGTGCAGAAATTAAATTTTATCTTCCTGAAATAGAAAAAGATCTTATTGTTTATACCACCCGACCTGACACCCTTTATGGAGCAACTTTTGTGAGTATCTCTCCAGAACATCCTTTAGCTACAGAAATAGCAGAAAAAAAAGGATTTAAAAATAAATTAGAAAAGTTTATAGAAAAGGGAAGAAAAGAAAGGAAAAAAATAGAATCAGGGTTAGTAGAAAAAGAGGGTATATTTTTGGATACATATGCCATTCATCCTTTAACTCAAGAAAAACTTCCTGTTTTTATTGCTAATTTTGTTCTTATGGAATATGGAACCGGAGCTATTATGTGCGTGCCTGCTCATGATCAAAGAGATTTTGAATTTGCTAAAAAATACGACCTTCCAATTAAGGTTGTCATCCATCCCTACGATAGAACTTTAGATCCTTCTAAAATGGAAGGAGCTTATGAAGAAGATGGTATAATGATAAATTCTGGACCTTTTTCAGGAATAGATAGTGTTAAAGGTAAGGTTGAAATTACAGATCTTTTAGAAAAGAAAGGATTGGGAAGGAGAAAAATTACCTATAGACTAAGAGATTGGGGAATTTCTAGGCAAAGGTATTGGGGGTGTCCAATCCCTATGATTTATTGTGAAAAATGTGGAATAGTGCCCGAAAAAATAGAAAATCTTCCGGTAGTTTTACCTCTTAATGCTCAAATAGATTCATCAGGAAGATCTCCTCTTCCTGATCTTCCTGAATTTGTAAATACACTTTGTCCAGAATGTGGAAGCCCTGCTAAAAGAGAAACAGATACTTTTGATACCTTTGTAGAATCTTCTTGGTATTTTGCAAGATTTGCATGTCCTGATTATACAGAACCTTTTAATAAAGAGGATATAAAGTATTGGCTTCCTGTTGATCAATATATCGGAGGTATTGAGCATGCTATTTTGCATTTATTATATGCTAGATTTTTTACTAAGGTATTAAGAGATTTGGGATATATTGAATTAGATGAGCCTTTTAATAATTTACTTACTCAAGGAATGGTAATAAAAGAAACTTATAAGTGTCCTGTTCATGGTTGGCTTTATCCTGAAGAAGTTTCTAAAGAGGGTAGGTGTAAAAAAGAAAATTGCGGAAAAGAGGTAATAGTAGGCAAATTTGAAAAAATGTCTAAAAGTAAGTGCAATATTGTTGATCCTGATTATATGATTGAAAAATATGGAGCTGATACTGTAAGACTTTTTATAGCTTTTGCTGCTCCTCCGGAAAAAGATCTGGAGTGGAGTGATCACGGTATAGAAGGTGCTTTTAGATTTTTGAAAAGAATTTATAGCTTAATAACCGAATATTCTTCTCAATTGAAGGAAATAAAATATTTTTCTGAAGAATTTAATAATTTATCTGAACCATTATTAAAATTGAGAAGAAAACTTCATCAAACTATTAAAAAAGTTTCAGAAGATTTAGAAAAGAGGCTCCATTTTAATACAGCTATTGCCAGCATAATGGAATTTTTGAACTTTTTACAAGACTCTTTAAAACAAATTTCACTGGAAGATGGTATTGCAAAAAAAGTATTAAAAGAATGTTTTGAAAAAATTCTTCTTCTTCTCTCTCCTGTATGTCCTCATCTTGCAGAAGAGTTATGGGAAGAACTTGGGAACAAAACATTTATTTCTTTAGAAAAATTTCCTGAATACGAAACAAATCTTTTGGAAGAAGAGACTTTTGTTTTAGTTATTCAAGTAAATGGGAAATTGAGAGATCAAATTGAGATTCCTGCTATACTTGCAAAAGAAGAAATTATAGAAATAGCTAAAACTCGTTCTAAAGTTTTGAAGTACTTAGAAGGTAAAACTTTAAAAAAGGTGGTATATGTCCCTAAGAAACTTATCAATTTTGTTGTGGCTTAATATAGTTATTATTTCTTGTGGTTATCAATTTTATGAAAGTCCTGTTTATTTTAAATCTCACTGGAAAACCATTTATATTGCTCCCTGGAAAAATTTTACTTCTGAAAGTGGCTTAGGAGAAATGCTTGCCTATGAACTAAGACATAAATTTGCTGAGGGTAAGTTTCTTATCCCAGTATATAATGAAGCTAAAGCAGATCTCATCTTGAAAGGTGAAGTAACTAAGGTATATCTAGAACCTGTAGCATATGAAACATTTATTCAAACTAAAGAAAGAAGGATTAGTTTTGAAGGTAAATATAAGCTTATAAATAAAGAAAAAAATGAAATTATTCTAGAAGGAACCTTAAATAGATATGAGATTTATCGTATTCCTACTGTAACAGTAAGTCTTATTGATCCAGGAAGGGAGGAAGCATTGAGACTTTTAGTTAAAGATTTAAGTGAAATTATATTACAAGAAATTATGTTTAAAGATATGGAAATAAAATAATTCACCAGATTTTAAAACCTTCCAAAGTATCTTTTATATCTTTAGGTTCTAAATATCTTAGTCCCAATTTATCTGCCATATTTAAAACCCCCTTATCAGCAGAAAGAACTAAAGCATCAAGTTCTAAAGCAAGAAGTATTATTTCTAGATCTTCTTTACTGTCCACAATACCCTCTCTCAATACCTCTCTATATCTTTTTCTTAAAAATCTTAAAACTTCTTCAGGTTGTTTATAAATAGAAGCTTTAACTGCCTCTTCTGCAACTCTCAGGCCTTTATTAATTCTATTACGAATTTCTTCAATGAATTCATACATTAAAAATGCAGGTATATAAAGTTCATATTTTTTGGGAGATTTTACTTTGAGAACAGAACGAGCTTTAGGAGGTAAGTGTAAATTAATTAACATACGTTTTAATTCTTCAAAAACTGAGGTAGGAATGTAGACAGTAATTTCTCCTTCAAGTTCTGCAACCATTAAAAGAAAATTGGTAAAAGAATCAGAAGGATTTTTTCCGAATTGGATGTAAATATCCGGATTAGTAAAAATACTTGTATCAGGAACTAATCTTTCCTTTTCCATAAAATTATTTTATAAAATTCTATAATCAAGGTCAAGATTGTCCTTTAAAGTAGTAAATAATTATAATAGTGATAAAATTACATACTAATATGAAGGAACTAGAAAAAATCTCTCCTCTTTGGGAAGAAAAGCAAAAATTATATTATTCTGTAAAAGAAATAACTGAAGACTTAAAAAATATCATAGAGAAGAACTTTCCTGTATTATGGATAGAAGGAGAAATTGCAAATCTAAGATACAGTCCTAATGGGAATATTTATTTTAGTTTAATAGAAGAAGAAGCGTCTCTTAAAGCTTTAATTTTTAGTTCTCAAAGGGATATTACTATTACGCCTTATCTTAAAGATGGACTAAAAGTTTTATGTTTAGGAAAGCTCAATTTTTATCCTCGTTCTGGTGAATGTTATTTTATTGTAAGAAGAATTGAACCGCTTGGAAAAGGAATACTTATCTTAAAAAAAGAAGAACTTATTAAAAAATATAGAGATCTTTTTGATCCCAATAGAAAAAAAGAGATACCTTCTTATCCACATAAAATTGCTCTTATTACTTCGCTTTTCGGAGCAGCTTTACAAGATTTCTTAAAAATTTCTTATAATAGGTGGGATATAGAGATACTTATTTATCCGGTGAGAGTTCAAGGAGAGGGGGCAGAAAAAGAAATTGTGCAAGCTATTAAAGATATCAATACTTATTTTAAGGATGTAGAAATAATAATTATCACTCGCGGGGGAGGTTCTTTCGAAGATCTCGCTCCCTTTTATACAGAAGAAATAATTCTTGGAATAAAAGATTCTAAAATTCCGGTAGTTTCTGCAGTGGGACATGAAATAGATTATACTATTTGTGATTTAATAGCTGATAAAAGATGTGCAACTCCTTCAGCTGCTGCTGAAGAAATTATCCCAAATAAAGAAGAGATTCTATATAAACAAAAACTTTATAAAAAGAAATATGCTCAACTATTAGAAATTATAATCTCTACAAGAGAAAGAAAAATTTATGAAAGTAAAATTTTACTTGAGGATAAAAATCCCTTTAAAAAAATTTACTTAATTGAAAAAAACTTAAAAGAACTTTTTCACAAACTCCTTTTAGAAATAGAAAAACATCTATCTTTTAAAGAAAAAAGAATATTAGAAATAAAAAATTTATTAAGGAAAAGACATCCCCAGGAAAAAATTAAAATCAATGAAGAAAAACTTAAATTTTTAAGAACTAGATTTTTATATATAATTAACGATTTTTTTGAAGAAAAAGAAAAAAAGATTAAAAATTTATTTCAAATTTTAAATACCCTTTCTCCTTTAAATATATTAAGAAGAGGATATAGTATAGTAAAATATTATCCAGAAGGTAAGATTGTAAAAGAGGCAAAGGAAGTAAAAAAGGGAGAACTTTTAGAAATTCAGTTATATAAAGGTAAACTTTTGGTAGAAGTGAAAGAGGTGGGGGAATAAAATGAAGGAATATGAAAAATTGAGTTTTGAAGAAGCTTTAAAAAAAATTGAGCAAATTTTAAAGCAACTTGAAAATAAGGATATTGATTTAGAAGAGGCTATTAGTCTATATGAGGAGGGATTAAGATTAATTCATTTTTGTGAAGAAAAATTAAAAAAGGCTAGAACAAGAGTTGAAGTAATTTTAAAGGAAAAAGAAGGATTTAGATTAGAAAGTCTTGAAAAAGCTTATGAAATCTTAAAGAATGGTTCAAAATAAGTTTGATTTAGATTCTTATCTAAAAGAAAAAAGCCAAAAAATAGAAAAAGTCTTAGAAAGGTATTTTCCCTCTGAGAAAAATTACGCTGAAAGAGTTATTTGTGCTGGTAAATATAGTCTTTTTGCTGGTGGTAAAAGAATAAGGCCAATTTTATGTTTGGCAGGTTGTGAAGTAGTGGGAGGAGAGTGGGAAAAAATTCTTTTATTTGCTGCAGGTATAGAATGTATTCATACTTATTCTTTGATTCATGATGATCTTCCCTGTATGGATAATGACGATTTTAGAAGAGGGAAACCTTCTTGTCATAAAGCTTTTGATGAAGCAACTGCTATATTAGCTGGGGACGGTCTTCAAGCCCTGGCTTTTTATTTTTTTACCCATCCAGATTTAGTAAAAAATATAAACAATAAAATTAAGCTCTTAAAAGCAATTCATTTTATTTCTAAAGCTGTAGGATTTGAGGGAATGGTAGGTGGCCAAATGGTTGATCTTATTATGGAAGGTAAAAAAGGAAATTCTAAAATTTTAAAGTGGATACATTTCAATAAAACAGCTAAATTAATTGAAGCCTCTATTGTAAGCGGAGCTTTACTTGGAGGAGCCACTTCTAAAGAATTGAAAGCATTATCCTCTTATGGGAAAAATTTAGGATATGCTTTTCAAATAATAGATGATCTTTTAGATATTTTAGGAGATGAAGAAAAATTAGGTAAAAAAATTTTTTCTGATATTAAAAAACAAAAATTAACCTATCCTCAACTTATAGGAATAGAAAAAACAAAAGAATTAGCAAAAAAATATACAGAAAAGGCAATTTTATCTTTAATACCTTTTAAAGAAAGAGGAATTCCTTTAAAAAGTATAGCTGAGTTTTTACTTCATAGAGTATATTAATATGAAATTTTTAAAAACTATAAATTCTCCAGAAGATCTGAAGAAATTAAAAATTTCTCATTTAAAGGTTCTAGCTGAAGAAATAAGAAAATATATTATTGATGTAGTTTCTAAAAATGGTGGCCATTTAGCTCCTAATCTTGGAGTAGTAGAATTGACAATAGCTCTTCATTATGTCTTTAATTCTCCTGAAGATAAAATAATTTGGGATGTAGGTCATCAATGTTATACTCATAAAATTATTACAGGTAGAAGAAATCAGTTTATAACCTTAAGAAAATATGGAGGTCTTGCAGGATTTCCAAAAAGGGAAGAAAGTCCACATGATGTTATAGATACAGGTCATAGCAGTACTTCTATTTCGATAGGGCTTGGGATCTCAACAGCTTTAAGATTAAAAAAAGAAAAGCATAAGGTTATTGCAGTAATTGGAGATGGTGCTATTACTGCAGGTCTTGCTTTTGAAGCATTAAATAATGCAGGTTTTCAAAAAGAAAATTTGATAGTAGTGTTAAATGACAATGAAATGTGTATTTCTCCAAGTGTAGGTGCTTTTTCTTCCTTTGTATCCAAAAGGTTAACAGGGAATTTAACCAGATTTATTAAAAAGGAAGTTGAAAAGATAGCTCATAAGTTTCCAGGAGGAGATAGTTTTATTAGTTTTTTGAAAAAAGGAGAGGAATTTTTTAAATTGATAATTACCCCGGGGGCGCTATTTACTGCACTTAACTTTGAATATATCGGGCCCCTTAACGGACATGATTTAGAAACACTTATTGAAATTTTTAATAATATAAAAAATATGGAAGGCCCTTTATTAGTTCATGTAATCACTAAAAAGGGAAAAGGGTATCCCTACGCAGAAAATGATCCAGAAACTTTTCATGGAGTGGGACCTTTCGAAATTTCTACAGGAAAAGTCTTAAAAGCAACCTCCACAGCTTTAACTTATACTGAAGTGTTTGAAAAAACCATTCTTAAATTAGCTGAAATGGAACCAAGGCTTATAGCAATTACTGCAGCAATGAGGCTTGGAACAGGATTAAAGAGTTTTTCAGAAAAATATCCTGAAAGATTTTTTGATGTAGGAATATGTGAACAGCATGCAGTAACTTTTGCAGTAGGTTTAGCATTAGAGGGATTTATTCCTGTATGTGCTATTTATTCTACCTTTTTGCAAAGGGCCTTCGATCAGATTATTCATGATGTAGCTTTAAATAAAGTTAAAGTAATTTTTGCAATTGATAGAGGAGGTTTAGTAGGGGAAGATGGTCCTACTCATCATGGAAGTTTTGATCTTTCTTATTTAAGAATTATTCCTTATATGACGGTTATGGCACCTAAAGATGAAAATGAACTTCAACATATGCTTTATAGTGCATTAAAATATCCAGGTCCAGTAGCTATTAGGTATCCTAGAAGTTTAGGAGAGGGAGTTCCTTTGGATTGGAAGTTTAAAGAAATTCCCTTTGGTAAAGCAGAATTGTTGAAAGATGGAAAAGATATAACAATTATAGGAATTGGGAATATGGTATATCAAGCTCTTAAGGTTGCAGAAGATCTTGAAAAACAAGGTATTTCAGTTGCTGTTATTAATGCAAGATTTGTTAAACCTTTAGATGAAAAATTAATTTTAGATTTTGCTAAAAAAACAGGAAAAATTGTTACGCTGGAAGAAAATACTTTAATAGGGGGGTTCGGAGGAGCTATTTGTGAATTATTAATAGATAATCAAGTTCCTGCGATTGTAAAAAGAATAGGACTCCCCGATAAATTTATTGAACATGGAGATCTTTATACTTTAAAAGAAAAATATGGTCTTACCGTTGAATATATTAAAAAAAGCATTTTAAATCTCATATAAAATTGATTTCCTTGTAAAAAAATCAAATAGAGCTTAAATTTATTATTAAGATGACTACCTTAAGTAAAATTTTAGATGAAATACAAAGTTATTTACCGGGTTGTAATACTCATTTAGTAGAAAAAGCTTATGAATGGGCTGCACGTTTACATAAAGGACAAATGAGAAAATCAGGAGAACCATTTTTATCTCATCCCATAGAAGTTGCTTATCTTTTAACTAAGATGAAACTTGATCTTCCTACTATAGCTGCTGGTTTACTTCATGATGTTATAGAAGATTCACAAATAAGCTTGGATGAACTAAAAAAAGAATTTGGAGAAGAAGTAGCCTTTATTGTAGATGGAGTAACAAAACTTAAGAGTCTTCCGGGTTCAGTAGATAAAATAGCTACTCAAGCTGAAACTTTAAGAAAAATAATTCTTGCTATGTCAAAGGATTTAAGAGTGATTTTAGTAAAATTAGCAGATAGACTACATAATATGAGAACCTTAGAATTCCAACCTAAATATAAAAAAGAACAAATTGCTAAAGAAACATTAGAAATTTATGCCCCTCTTGCTGGACGACTTGGTATAGACTGGGTTAAATGTGAATTAGAAGATTTGGCTTTTAAATATTTGCACCCTAAAGAATATGAAAGATTAAAAATAGAGGTTAACAAAAGGGTTGTAGCAGCAAAAGAATATGTAGAAAAGATTAAAAATCAGTTAGAAGAATTATTAGAAAAACACAATATAAAAGGAAAAGTTTTAGGAAGAGTTAAACACCTTTACAGTGTATATAAAAAGCTTGAAAAATATAATCTTACCATTGATGACCTTGATCAAATTTATGATTTAATTGGCTTTAGAATAATAGTGAATACTGTAGAAGAATGTTACAAAACTTTAGGCTTAGTTCATGCTTTATGGACTCCGGTTCCAGGGAGAATAAAAGACTATATAAGTCTTCCTAAACCTAATATGTATCAAAGTCTTCATACTACAGTACTTGGGCCTGAAAGTAAGAAAATTGAAATACAGATCAGAACAGAATATATGGATAAAATTGCTAATGAAGGAATAGCTGCTCATTTTCTTTATAAAGAAGGCTTTTGGTCTTCTAAATATGAACATTATAAATATTTAGAGTGGCTTAATAAATTAATTGAATTACAAAAAGAACTTAAACATCCAAGAGAATTTTTAGAATCTTTAAAATTAGATCTCTTTCCTGATGAAATATATGTATTTACTCCTAAGGGAGATGTAATTACACTTCCTGTAGGAGCAACTCCTCTTGATTTTGCTTATGCTATTCATACTGAGGTTGGGAATAGATGCGTGAGAGCTTTTGTTAATGAAAAATTAGTGCCTTTAGATTATAAGCTTCAAACTGGAGATATAGTCAAAATAGAAACCTCACCCTCTCAAAAACCAAGTAGAGATTGGTTAAAAATTGTTGTTACTGCAAGAGCTAAAAGTAGAATTAAAAATTGGTTCAAAAAAGAAGAAAAAGAAAAGCTTATTAATTTAGGAAAAGAATTGTTGTATAAAGAACTTAAAAAATATAAAATTTCTTTAAATTTTTTTATTCAAGAAAGTGAAAATAGTTCAGAATTAAACGATATATTTAAGGTTAAAAATTTAGAGGAACTTTTTTATAATTTAGGAAGTGGAAAAATTTCAGCTAAGCATATAGTTAAAATTTTTGGAGAAAAAACAGGTTTATTTTCTGTAGAAGAAGAAAGGCCATTAGAAAGTTCTAAAGGAATTTTAGAGGAATCTAAAATTTTTGAACCTCCTAGAGATATAATTGTAGTTGATGGTACAAAGGATATTCTTTTTCATTTAGCTCAGTGTTGTAAACCTATTCCTGGAGATGAAATTGTGGGATATATTACGAGAGGTAAGGGAATATCTGTGCATAGAACAGATTGTCCAAATTTAAAGGATTTAGATATGGAAAGATTTATTGAAGTACATTGGGGGCTTTATAATAATAATATCTATCCAGTTCATTTATCTGTAGTTTGTATAGATAGAAAAGGGCTTTTAGCTAGTATTTCTTCTGCTATTGCTACTGCAGAGAGTAATATTTTGAAAGCAGAAGTACGAACTACTTCTGATAAAAAAGCTTATTTTGAATTTTATATAGAAGTAACTGATAAAAATCATTTAGAAAAAATTATTTCTAATATTTTTAAAGTAGAGGGAGTTTTAAGAGTAGAAAGAAAATTTGCTTAGCTTATAGCTTTTTGAATTTTTCCAGCCTTTAAACATCTAGTACAAATCTTTACCCTCTTTATCCTTCCATCAGGTAATTTTATCCTAACTTTTTGAATATTAGGATACCACCATCTGGTAGATTTCTTACCAGAGTGACTTATTTTATTTCCTGCATGAGGTCTTTTTCCACAGATTTCACAAATTTTTGACATATATTAACCTCCACAAAATTAAGAGTTTTATTAATATATTCTAAAATTTTTGATTTTCAACCTTTACTTTTAATTAAAAATTGTTTTAATAAAAAAAT
>Ga0105162_1000646_pt1 | contig 22036 bp, 19 predicted proteins | sample JNZ201metaG_FD_81532 | JGI IMG/M metagenome (GOLD analysis project Ga0105162, IMG submission 81532) | Hot spring microbial communities from Jinze hot spring, China to study Microbial Dark Matter (Phase II) - JNZ 20120812A | ecosystem: Environmental > Aquatic > Thermal springs > Hot (42-90C) >...
CCCCCACCACCTCCAACAGCAGAGCTTATTTTAAACGTTTCAACAAGAAGAGTGCATGTTTTAATTGGAAAGTTCACAAGCTTTATTGTTTGGGTTTCGAATAAAGGTACAGATACTGCTAAAAACTTAAAGCTCAGCATCACTGGCTTAGACCCAATGTGGCTAACAGTTACGCCTTACTCAAGAATTGATTTGAAGCCAGGAGAAACTCAAGAATATCATGTTTTGATAAAAATTCCAGAAGATGCTGAAGAAGGAGTTTACAAACTAAGCTTACAAGCAACAAACTTTTACCAAAGCAATCAAGAGTTTGTTTTCTTAACAATAGCGAAAGATTGGGAAAGTTTGGCAAGAATTCTCTACCAACAAGTTAATGAAAGCGGAAAAAAAGTTTCAAAAATTTTTTCTTTAACTTGCATAAGCTTAGAGGAATTGCTTTCGGAATTTAGAACAAGGGAAAGGATGAAAGAAGAAGGTGTAAGGGAATATGGGAAAAAGAATTGGAAAGTTGCTATCGAGCTTTTTGAAGATGTTTTAACTAGAGATGATAAAATTTTAATGAAAGCCCATATTTTAATGGATTTAGAATTCTCCAAGCTCAAACCTTTTTCTTTCCCTCCTTTCACAAAAGAAATAAATCAAAAGCTTCTTCTCTTGTCTAAAGCTTTGAGCGAAGACGATTACTCAGCTTTTTGTTTAAACTTTTTGGAAATCCAAAAACTTTCCTTTTATTCCACTCTTACTTTAGCTTTTGTTGTAGCAGTTTTTGTGATTTCAATTTTAATTGTTTTAATCGTTTGGAGAAAGAAAACGGAGCTTGAGCCATTTGCAAGGTTGAAGAAGATAAGGGAAAGATTAGGGGTGAAATAATTTTTAGCATAAAAACCAAAAAATAAATATGAAAGTTTGGAAAAAATTGTTCTTTTTCACAGCTTTATTTTTAACATTTCTAGCTTTCATCAAAATAGCTAGCCCAATAATTCAAGAAAGCTTTCTCTTAGATTTGGAAAATGCTACATTCATTTTCACTCAAGAGCTTTTTAACGATTCTTCTAGCTTTAAGCTCTTGAGTTTTGGGGCTGAAGAAAACAAAACAGTTTATGTAAGAATTCCTAAGAATTCAACAATTTTATCTTCAAAGATTAGAATGAAAGGAGTGATGCAACCTGTTTATTCTGTAGCAGGTCAACAATATGGAAACATTTACGATGTTTATGTAGCAGACGTGAATTTTTCCTTACCTTTTGATGAAATAGTAGTTGGTACAAACAATCCAGCCAATGTTACTCTTTTGAATCGAACAGGTGGGCTTATTTGGAGTTATGGTATGAGTGGATATGTGTACAGTGTTGCAGTAGGCGATTTGTTGGAAGAAGAAGGTTTGGAAATCGTTGCAGGCGATATTTCTAAGATATGTTTGCTTAATTCTTCCGGTCATGAAAAAGAATGTAAGAATTTTGGAAGTGAAGTTTACGATTTAGAAATTTTACAATCAAATCAAATAGTTGCTGCTGTTGGTTCAAAATTATTCTTGCTAGATTCTTCTTTGAATGAAATATGGAATCGTTCTTTTTCCCAATCTTGCAAAGGTGTTGGTGTGGGAAATCTTACAAATGGAGAAGAGTTAGAGATAGTGGTGGCTTGTGGTTCAACTGTTTACTGTTTTGATTCGTCAGGAAATCAATTTTGTGAAAAGGATTTTGGAAGCTCGATTACTGATGTGGATGTAGGAAATTTGAATGAAGGTTTTGATGAAATTGCCGCAAGCTTGAGCAATGGCAGTGTGATAGTTTTGAACAATCAATCTGAAGTTTTGTGGTCTTACAGTATTGGTAGCTCTCTTATAGATAACATCAAAATAGGGGAAGTTACAACCGAATATGATGGAAATGAGATAGTTTTTGGTAGTGAAAATAACAATGTTTATGTTTTAAGTTCTTCAGGTAGTCTTGTTTGGAGTTTCAAGACTGAAGCTTATGTTGGGGGAGTTGCAATAGGAAATTTGAGCACAACAGAAGGAAATGAAGTTGTTGCCGGTACTTTTGCTTCAACTCACAACCTTTACATTTTGAATTTTGAGTATTATCCAACAAACCCTTGGCTTGATATTGGAAATGATTCTTTCATAGATTGGAGTTATTCAGGGAAGTTTAGAGGTGAGACTGAAGTATCCAACAACACAGCAATTCAAGAATACCTCTCTTCTTGCTTTCCAGATGAAAAAGGGAATTGTGACATTCCTTTAATTTTTCATTCAGACTTTCCTGGCAATTTGAATGTAAGTATAGAAATTTCATTCCTCTATAACATTTCAAACCTAATTTATCCTCAAACAATTCAAGAATTTTCAAGAGTTGACAACATAAGAGTTAATGAAAGCGTTGGAAGTGAAGTTATAAACATCACTTTCATTAAAAATCCTTCAGTTAATGTTCAAGTGAAGTACATAAAAGTAAGCCAAGAAGCTACAGAGTGTGATTTCAACGGGAAAAGATACGCAGTTGGGGAAATTGAAGGAAAAAAAGTTTGCAACATCTCTTCTTCTCCTTTAAGCATACCATCAACAGGCTCTTTACCTTTAGCAAAGTTGTGGTATACTGGCATGCAAACTTCTACACCAATTTTGATGAATGAATCTGAAGGAATTATAGAAGGAGGTTTTTGGAAAAAGAATTTAACTATTTGGAATGAAACTGAAACAATTTTCACAAATGTCATAGCAAATTCTTCAATCGACGAATCCCAACTTATAGAAGAAGCACAAACTTTTCTTTTCGTGGATTGGTTTAACAATGGAACTCTTTACGACATAACCCCCAGCTCAACAAGCAATTGCAATTCTCCAAACCCAACCTTCACTCAAATTAAAATAGGGAATGATACCTTTCAAGTTTGCAAACAAGATTTGAATGGAAACGGGATAGCAGAATTCTTTTTATGGAAACAACCCCACACGAACAAAACTTTCACTCACTACGAGCTTTGGGGTTCTGCAAATTACTTGCCAAATTTAACCTTAGATTTTAATCCTACTTACGGAAAATGGGGAGAAACTTTTAATTTAACAGTTAATGCAACAGACCATGAAATGAATAACATAACTTTAATCTTTTGCTTGAATTTAACAAAAACTTTCAATTTAACTTCCCTTAATTTAACTTCTTTGACTTTCAATTGCTCCGAAGAAATCAACATCTCTTCTGGTGAAAATGTCACTTGGGTTTTGAATTCTGAAAAAAATTGGACTGGCTACAATGTGATTAAAATCAAGTATAGAGATTTTGACAACATAACAGGATTTCCATATCACACATTTGTGGAGAAAATTTACTATTGGCCAAACGTTACAAAACACAGCGTTTCAGTTGATTTGGTTGAAGGAAACAACTCTTCTGTTAACAGAAATGAAAGTGTTTTGTTTGGAGTTAAAATCAACGATATTGATTTAAATGAAGAAGTGGAAGGTGCTAATTGTAGCTTTTGGGTTGAGCTTAACGAAACAACTTGGGATTGGGGCTATAAAACTGTAAGCAATTCAACAGGAAATTGCGAGTACTTATTCAAACCAAACGGCTCTTATTATCCTGGTGAGAGAAAATGGAGAGCAGGAGTTTTCAACGATTTCTATTACGAAGATACAAACTCAACAGATTTCACAGTCAAAATTTACGGTAAACTCAACATAAACATAACACGAGAAAGCTTGCAAAATGCTACTAGGGGAAAGGATAAAATTCTCGTTGCCAAGATTTTTGATGAGTTTGGAAAAAATGTTGAAATTTCTGGTTACAATTGTATATGGTATGTTAATAACGTAGAAACAAACCAAACTTTAACAAATTCTTCAGGTTATTGCAGCTTTACATGGAAGACCAACTGTAGTTTTGATGTTGGAATTTATCTTGTAAATGTTTCTCTTTCAGGAAATGTTAATCCCTATTTCTTAATAAACAAAATTTTCGACGCAAATCAAATAGCACTTAAAGACATACTTAAACCAGAAATAATTTCACCTTTGAACAACTCAATTTTTGTAGTTCCGGATACAGTTGAGTTGAATTCTTCTGTTTTAGACGGATGCAACGAAGAGCCAACTCACAACTTTAATGTTACATGGAATGCGTCAATTAGAACAGAAATAGCAAGTTGGTGGCCTGTTCAAGAGTGCTTCAATCTTACAGAAAACTTGAACGCAACTTGGGAATTAACTTCAAAATGTGCTCCATCAATGGTCAACTTAACAGCAAAAGCTCATGGAGATTTTTACATTGAAAGAGAAGCTTCAGTGGTAGTTTGGGTTTACGGTGAAGCAGAAGTAAACTTAACATCTCCAAAAAATGAAACCACGATAAACAGGACAGAAGCTGGAAAAGTTTTGAATTTAATTTGTTTTGTTCAAGACCCAGATTATAATGTTACGCCATCTCTTCCACTTCAAGGCTATCCCATTAATTTCTCTTACATCTTTAATCAAGAAGAAAAGTTTTTGGGTACAAACTACACCAATGCTTCAAGCTATGCAACATATTATTGGAACATAAGTGATGAAGAAAAAGTTCCAGAAGGCGAGCATGTTGTAAAATGCGAAATAGGCAATTTCAGCTTAGGTCCTCACACTCATTTCTACGCTAAGAAAAAAGAAGACAGTGCTACAATTTACATCATAAACATAGATACAGCCCCACCAAACATCACAGGCTTTAAAGCAACTTCTGCAAAACCGGGAGAAAATGTTACAATTGAAGCAAATGTTACAGATTGGTATGGTGTTGATAAAGTTTGGATAAATTTAACTTATCCAAACTCAACTTGGCATCTCATTTATTTGCAAAACGCAACTCCTGATAAAAGAAGAGCAACTTGGAGAGTGAATTTAAGCAATTTGGAAGAAGGGGATTACGATTTAATACTTTACGCTAATGATTCTAGTGCAAATGGTACTTTAGACCCAAGTCATACAAGCTTTATAAAAGGATGGTTTAACGTTTATCCAAAAGTCAATTTCACTGCTTCATTAACAACTTTCACACCAGGCTATTCAGCAAAGATTAAACTAGAATTCTACAGGAATGGAAGCAATTGGCTTGTGCATGACTTGGAGTTTAATTCTTCTCAACAAATTTTAGAAGAAGAAATTTTCAGTAGGAAATACGATGTAAAAGCTTATGTTGATACTTTCTCTCCTACAAGCCATTCAAAAAACAATTTAATCAAATTCTTTAATTCTTCAATCAACCAAAATTCAAACTTTTTCTTCCAAGCCGATTACATAGATCCTACATGGATATATACAGTAGAGCTTGGAATTTTTGGTATAAAAGGCTTTGCTTTCAAAACAAACTTAAGTTTTTCACACTTCGATTTAACTGTTAATTACTCTGCTGAATATGAAAGATGCAATCCCCCATATTGCTCAGAAACACAACTGAAGATATGGAAATGTGATGATTGGAATTATTCTTCAAAAAAATGCAATTCCCAATGGGTTAAGTACGATGCTTTAATAGATTTCAACACACATACAATTAAAGCAACTTTTACTAATCTTTCTGCATTTTTAGTTGGGGTTGAAGCTCAAATTCCAACAGGTGGGGGAGCTACAGGAGGAGGTGGAGGAGGCGGAGGTGGAATAGCTTTTGCGCCAGCCATACCCATTTGTGGAAACGGAATTTGTGAAACAGGAGAAAATCCATACAATTGCCCAGAAGATTGTGGCTATCCATTCTCTACTAAAACAAACTTAACAGAAGTTTATCTTTTACCAAATGAAAAGAAAAGATACGCGATAACAATTTTCAACAATTTAAACAAGGAAATAGAAGTTTCAGTATTTTTGACAGGAAACATACAAGGAATAGCAAATATAGCACGAAACAAAGTTTTAATAGCAAACCTTTCAAATGTAACAATTCCGATAGATGTTAATTCACCTTCAACAACAGGCACTTACACAGGTTCTATTCTAGTGTCAGGAGCAGGCTATACGCAAGAATTACCAGTTACTATAAACGTTTTGGAAAAGCAATATTTGCCTTCTCTTAAACTTTCTCTTGAGATTTTAACCAAGAAAGCACAAGCCGGAAAAGATGTAAACTTCAAAGTGATTTATGATACAGGTCCTAAAAAAACTATTGAAGCTAAATTCCTTTACTCAGTAATCGAAGAAAGGACTAAGAAAGAAATCTTAGTTCTGAACACTTCTAAAATTTTGGAAGGAACAAGCATCTTCATGGATAACATCACTTTGCCACAAAACATTTCAACAGGGGCATACTTCCTAAAAATCACAGCTTTTTACGATGATGAATCAGTAAGCGCAGTTGATTCATTTGAAGTTATAATACCACTTTTGACACCAGCTAGGATAACCCAACTTTCAATCCTCTTAATTTTGATTTGCTCTGTAACGGCAATAATTTACGGGAGAAAGAAGTACTTAAGCTATAAAGCCAAGAAAGCAAGATACATATTCCCAGTTGATGTAAAATCTCTTCCCAAAGGTGATTTGTGGTTAGGAAAAATTGCAGAAACTGAAATGAAGATGAGTTTCGATAAGAACGATTTAACAACTCACGTTTTGATAGCTGGTGCAACTGGTTCAGGCAAAACAGTTACAGGAACGATTTTCGTTGAAGAGCTCCTTGAAAAGAAAATACCTGTTGTAGTTTTCGACCCAACAGCTCAATGGACAGGCTTCATGAGACCTTGCACTGACCCAAAAGTTTTGAAGTATTACAAAAAACATGGTTTAACTCCTAAGGATGCAAGATTTTACCCAGGAAACATATTGGAAATCACTGACCCAAACGTTAAAATTGATTTGAGAAAATACATGAAGCCAGGAGAAATAACAGTTTTTGTTTTAAGCAAGCTTAAGCCAGGAGATTACGATATAGCTATAACAAACATAGTTGACACAATTTTCAGGCAAGGTTGGGAAGAATCAACTGAGCTTAAGCTCGTTGTAGTTTTTGATGAAGTCCATCGCTTGCTGGAAAGATATGGGGGGACTGGTGGTTATATAGCTTTAGAAAGGGCTTGCAGAGAATTCAGAAAATGGGGAATTGGCTTGATAATGATTTCTCAAGTTTTGAGCGACTTTAAAGAAGCTATAAAAGGAAATGTTTTGACTGAAATTCAGATGCACACTAAAAGTCTTGCAGATTTGCAAAGAATTGAAAGAAAGTATGGTCTTGAATATGCTAAGAGAGTAGCAAGAGAAGAAGTTGGGATTGGGATGATGCAAAACCCGAAGTACAACAAAGGTATGCCTTGGTTCATCTCATTCAGACCTCCTTTGCACATGCCTCACAAGCTTCCTTCAGAAGAACTTGAAAAGTATAAGCAATATAACCTTATAATTGAAAAAATAGAATTAGAAATAGAGAAGTTGAAGAAGAAAGGAGTAGATGTTTCGGACTTGGAGATAGATTTGAAGTTGGCTACAGACAAACTTAAACATGGAATGTTTAGGATGGCCGAAATATATATAGAAGCTTTAACTAAGAGGTTGGGTATACGTGCCTGAAGAGTTGGAAGAGTTAAAAGAAAGTGTGTTGGGGAAAAAAGAAGAAGATAAAAAAGCCAAAAGGGAAGAGCTTGCGAAAAGATATGAAGTTATGAAAGGAATTCCTGAGCAAATTGTTGAAGAAGAGGTTGAAGAAGAGAAAGAAAAGAAGAGAGAAAAGAGAGAAGAGTTTAACGCTACTGAAATTGTTTTGAAGGTAGAAAGAGTAGATGCAAGGCTTGCTAGCTTGGAAGAACAAAGAAGAGCTTTAGAAGACAGAATTTCCCACCTTTCTGAAGAAATAGGCGAGCTAAGGTCTTCACTTTTAAACTTGGACAAAAGGTTTAGCAACATCGAAGTTAACGCGGAAAGAGCTGTTAAAGCTGTGGAAGAAGTTACTCCAGATAAAATTAAGCTTGAATTTAAAAGGGTTGATAGAGAAATTCTTGAAACAAAAGCTGAAATTGAAAGAATTCAAACAATGTTGCAAGAGTTGAAGAAAGAAAGCAACGAGCTCAAAGAGATTTTGAAAAAGATAAAAGATGTGGAAAATGTTGTGGAAATCTCTAGGAAGATTGAAGAAAAAATTTCTAGGGTTGATGAAGCGACTTTACATGCTGATAGAACTGCAGCTAAAGTTGAAGTTGTTTTTTCCGAGCTAAGCGAAAAATTGGGTGAAATTGAAAGACAGAAAGGGAAAATTGCTAGGCTCGAAGAGTTGAGCAAAGAGCTCGTTAAGATGCTTGATGAAGTAAGCTTAAAATTACCAAGATTTGTTGAAAAAAGTGAATTGGTAAAAGTTGTTGAAGAAGCAACGAAGCAACAACCTTTGGTGAATGAAATTTCAAGGATTAACTCTGAAGTCAAAAAATTGAAAGATGAAATGGGAAAAATCGATTTAGAAATTTTTAATAAAAGGCTGCAAGAATTGGCAAGCAAGCTATCGCTTCTAGAAAATCTTCAAAAAGAGTTCGAGAAAAGTTTTCAAGATTTAGAAGGGAAAATTCTAAATTTAGAAACTACTCAAAAGGAAGTTAAGGGTAAATTAACTAATCTCTCAACATTTGATAAGAGCTTGCAAGAATTAGCAGGTAGGCTTTCACTCTTAGAAAATCTTCAAAGAGAGTTGGAGAAAAATTCACAAGATTTAGCAAGAAGAATAAATGAGCTTGAAGTTTCTCGTTTAGAATTGGCAAGGGTAAAAACTCTTGAAGAAAAAATTTTGGAAATCGAGAAATCGAAAGAAGAGCTTGAAGAAAAATTAGCTAGTTTAGAAAAGAAAGAAGAGCTTAAACTTCTGGAAGAAAAAATAAACGTTCATCTTGAGCTTCTTCAATTGATTTTAACTTTGCCTTACCTTACTTCTGCAGTTGAGATTCAAGAATGTTTCAAGAAAACAAGAGAAATAGTGAAGAAGATGAAAGAGCTTGGTTTGTGGAATGAAAATATGAAGAAATTCTTGTCTAACACTTTGCTCAGCTTGTCAACAAGCTTAGAAAGTGTTACGAAATAAATTTAAAATAGCTTGTCCAAAAAACTTTTCTTCTTTTGGTAAGGAATTCCCAAAAGCTTGCTACTTATTTCTTCAAAAGAAATGGAAGATTCACAATTCGGGTTTAAGAAGAATGATGGCAATCTTTCGTTCACACTTCTCCTTATATTTTCATCTTCAGGCACAACACCAAGAATTGGTGAATCAAAAGTTTTTTCTATTTCACTTATCGGGATTTGATTCTTCAAATTTTTGAGATATCTATTCACAACAACTCCCAAAAACTTGAGATTTTTTTCTTTAATCAACTTCAAAATCTTCAAAGAACTTGCTATTGATGTTATTTCTGGGGTTACAACCAATATTGCTTCATTGCACGAATTAACTATTTCTATAACTTCTTGAGTTATTCCTGGCGGTGTATCAATGAGCACAATTCTATCAGAAAGATAAGGGTTTGAAAGAACTTTTTGAAGAGAAGAAAGAGATAAAGGTTCATTCAAGAAAGAGCAAGGAACAACTTTTATCCCACTTATGTGAGTATAAATTGCATCAAATATGCTCATATCTTTGCTTAAAACTTCACTGAGCGTTATAGGATAGTTTTGCATGTTTAACTGTAAACTTGCTCCACACATTTTAATATCAGCATCTACTAAAATTGATTCAACACCAAATTTTAAAAGGGCTGAAGAAATGTTTATTGCAAGGGTTGTTTTTCCAACCCCTCCTTTACCAGAAAATATCCCTATAACTCTTACCAAAATCTCCCCTATTTATAAATTTTTAAACCTATTTATATTTGTGTATTTGTTGATTTACGAATTTTTGCATGTAGCTCAGATAATGCTTTTGCTCAAAATTTTGGGTAACGACTTAATTGCATGGATTTCTGCCATTTCAGGAGCTTTAATGTTAGACATAGATCATTTGCCTTTAATTAAAAAGTTTGGTTTGAGGAAATTCATTTATTTGAGAACAAAAGTTGAAGCAAAAAAGCCAAGGAAATATGCTTTTCACAATTTTTTTGTTTTAGGCGCAACTCTTATAGGAAGTTTTTTGATTTTGAATCAATGGAGTTTTTATTTTGGAATATTCTTTTTATCAGCGTTTCTCCACTTGATAATTGATTTAGTTTACGCTTTTGTTTTTCTCCATACCATAGAGCATTGGTTTCCTTAATACTTACATCCAGTTGCTGCTTCAAACCACTCTATACTTTTAACTCCAGGCTCAACTCTTCCACCAAAAACTACTGATGGAACTCTTTCCACTTTGGCTGAAATGCAATTGCTTACCATTTCACCATCGCAAGGAACAAAAAGTTTTGGTGAATAAGCCCCAAGGATATTCAACTGAAGAAGAGTTAGCGTGTCATTTCTTAAACCAAAGATTTTCACATTTTTGCTTTCCAAGCAATCAACGAAATTCTTCAATCTTTTCATTTGTTCTATAGACTGCTCAACGAAAATCACACTTTGTGTTAAAAGCTTTCCATCTTTAGTCACATAAACTTCAAGGTAATTCGTTCCTGTTATTCCACTTGCTTTCAACAAAGCTTTGTACAAGCCACTTTGCTCGTTCAAAGCTATAACTTCAATTGTAGTTCCAGGGTTGGCCAATTCATACAAGCTTTTCAATTTTTTGCTGACTTCACTTTTCGGTATTCCAATCGAGAGAGAAATGAAGCCCGAATACTGAGAACTTAAAGCTATCAAAGCAAGTGCAGCAACGCTTGCAATTACAATTAAAACCTTATTCTTCATATAACTCTAATCGATTTTTCACTTTAAAAACTTTAATATAAGCTACAAAGATAATTAAATTAGGTGTTTGTTTGGTTGAGCTGAATCTTTGGGCAGAAAAGTATAGGCCTACTAAACTTTCGGAAGTGATAAATCAGAAGCATGTGGTTGAAAGAATAAAAGCTTTTGTTAAAGAGAAGAATATCCCTCACATGCTATTTGCTGGCCCTCCAGGCTCAGGGAAAACAACTGTGGCTTTAGCAATTGCTTACGAGCTCTACGGAAAAAATTGGAGGCAAAACGTTTTGGAAACAAATGCAAGCGATGCTCGTGGAATAGATGTGATAAGAGGACAAATAAAAGATTTTGCTAGGACTAAACCTATAGGAGATGTTCCTTTCAAGATAATAATACTTGATGAAGCAGACAACCTTACAACAGATGCTCAACAAGCTTTAAGAAGAACTATGGAAATTTTCACTTCAGTTTCTCGTTTCATACTAATCGGGAATTATTCAAGCAAAATAATTGAACCTATACAGAGCAGGTGTGCTGTGTTTAGGTTTAAAGCTTTATCTGAAGCCGATGTTAAGAAATACATACAAAGGATTGTGGAAGGGGAGAAATTGAAAATTGACGAAAAAGCAATAAATGCTATAGTTTATCTGGCTGAAGGTGATTTGAGAAAAGTTGCAAATTTGTTGCAAGCTTCTGCTGCTCTGGGAGAAAAGATAACAGAAGATATGGTTTATGAGGTTGCTTCTCAAGCTAAGCCTACAGATGTTAAAGAAATGCTTGAACTTGCTTTGAAAGGAAAATTCGAAGATGCTAGGAAAAAGTTGCAAGAAATGCTCTTAAGACAAGGTCTTTCCGGCAAAGATATAATAAGGGAAATTCACAAGCAAATTTACTCTTTAAACATTCCTGAAGAAGCAAAAGTTCAACTTGTTGATAAATGCGGCGAATTCGAATTCAGGATTTCTGAAGGTGGTGATGAATTAATTCAATTAGAAGCTTTTTTAGCCCAATTCTTACTTTTTTCTAAAAAGTGAGCGAATGCCTTTCGTAGATAAATATAAACCGAAAAATTTGAAAGAATTTGTGGATCAGAAAGAAGCTTTAGAAACTTTTCTGAATTGGATAAAGAATTGGAAGCCAGGAAGCAAAGCTATTCTATTTTACGGACCTCCAGGAACTGGTAAAACTGCTTTAGTTCAAGCTTATGCAAACGAAAAAAATTTGGAGTTGATAGAGATGAATGCAAGTGATTATCGCAGTGCTTCCCAAATCCAAGAAGTTTTAGGTCAATCTATGAAACAAGTATCGCTTTTCAAAAAAGGTAAAATATTTTTAATAGATGAAATCGATGGTATAGCTGGTAGAGAAGATTCTGGGGGGATAAAGGAAATAATTAAAATAATAAAAGAAACAAATTTCCCAATAGTTTTAACAGCCAACGATGCTTACGACCCTAAGCTGAAAGAACTTAGAGAGAATTGTGTTCTTGTTGAATTCAAGAAAATTCATGTTTTTGATGTTGAAAAGAGGTTAAGGGAAATTTGTGAGAAAGAAAAAATAAAATACGAGGAAGAAGTTTTAAGGCAAATAGCGAAAAGGTGTGAAGGAGATTTAAGAGCAGCAATCAATGACTTGGAAGTTTTGGCAAGTGGGAAAAAAGAGATAAAAATGCAAGATTTGGAAGCTCTTGGCTATAGGGAAAGGGAGCAAAACATATTTGATGCCCTTAAGATGATTTTCAAAACAAAAACAGCTTTAGCTGCAAAACTTTCTATTGCTGAAGTGGATAAAGATCCTGAAGAAATTTTTTGGTGGATTGAAAACAATATAGCAAAAGAATACGAAAAGCCAGAAGAAATAGCAAAAGCTTTTGATTTTTTAAGCAAAGCAGATTTATTCAGGAAAAGGGTAACATCAAGGCAAGACTGGAGCTTTAGAGCTTACATGGTTGATCTAATGACATCTGGAGTTGCAATTTCAAAAAAAGAAATGTACCATAAATTCACTAAATATCAATATCCAAGCAACATTAAATTCTTGAGTGGAACAAAAGCCGAGAGGAAAGAAGAGGAAGAAGTTCTTCAAAAATTGTCGCAAAATTTGCATGCATCAAAGAAGAAAGTTGTGAAAGAGTACTTACCTTACCTTAAACTCATCTTAAAGAATAAAAAATTCTTGAAAGATTTCTCTTCTTCTCTACAACTTCAAGAAAAAGATTTAAACTTACTATTGAAATCTAGCTAACCCTGAAAATACTCTGAATTGAAGCTGAAGATGAAATTAGAGTTATGTTGAAATCAACATTTTGAATGGAATTGCCTATGCAACTCATCGTGTAGTTAAGCTTTAAGTTCATGTTTTTCATAAATGCATAATCTTCTGCAAACTGTTTGAATTCTTCAAGATTAAATTTCAAATTATTGCAATCTCCACTTGTTTTAACAACTTCTTCAGCTTTTTCTTTTATGTTGTTGAAAACGAAGAATTCTTCTTGAAATGCTACGGAAGAAGTATCTATTATGTTTGAAGGCTCAATCCACTGGCTTAAGAAGAAAAGTGTTGTTATTATTGCGAAAGCCGAGAGTACGAAAAATTGGGCTTTTTTAGAGTTTAACAAATTGTGCATGTGGTATGCCATTAATTAAAATCACATTTTCTTTAATAATAAAGCCATTTTTTTCAGCAAGCTCAACACACCTTTTTCCAATCAAATTTCCTATAGTTGCTTTTTCCAATAATTTTAAAGCAACTTCTTCGTTGACAAGCTTTCCGCCATAAAACTTTTCACTCACTTCTATCGTCAACTTTTTCCCTTCAACTTTCAATTTTTTACCCAAAAGTTCTTCATCACATATAGCTACCACTACATCTTTCTTGGAGAAAAAAACATTGCACCAAAACATTTTATTCACTTTTTCTTCTTGCATTTGCCCATAACTTCACCTAAACTTTTTCTACAGGATATCTGGCACCGCAAGCTTCACAAACCAAAAATGTTATTCTATCTTCTTTCACAAGCTTAGTATCAGGCTCGCCACAAATTTTACAAAAAACAAATTTCTTCAGGTAAGAGTCGAATTTTTCTTTCAACAAGCTTATTGGAAGTGTTCTTTGAAAAATTAAAGAGTTTCCTTCTATTGAGCCTGGTGTAGCAAGCTCTCTCAAAAGGTATTTTGAAAAATGTGAATATTCTCTTCTTAGGAAGTTTGCGATTGCTCCAAAATTTTTGAAAATTGTTCTTGTACCAATGAATTCAACTTCTATTTCAGGAGGAGAAAACCTCTTCTTCTCTTCAGATTTCTTTGGCAGTTTTTCCATAGCTTTTTTCAACAATTCTTCGTAATTCATCTTTCCACCCTCTTCAAAATTCCAGGTTTTGGTTCGAACAAATCTCCAGAAGAAAGAAGCTCATCTATAGCATTTTCCACAATCCTCTCAGGCAATTTCACGACTTCGAAAATTTTGCTCACTTCTACACCTTCCCCTTTATCTAAACTGCTAATCAATTCCAATATCCTTGGTTTATAATCTATTTTTTCGCTGATTCTTAAATTTTCTTTTAAGAAATTCAAGCTTTCTTCTTCCAACCCATACTTTTCAGCATGCTTCTTCAATTCTTCTTCACTCAATTCATTCAAAAGGTTTTTTATTTCTTCAATCATCACCATCTTTATTTTCATTTCTTTCAAAATTTCAAGTTTTCTGAGCACTTCAAAATTAGGGTCTTCCAACTTTCTCAATATTTCACCTAAAACATAAATTTCACCATCATATTCTTTCACTTTTCCTATAACTATTACCAAATCCCCCCTTGAAATTTTTTGAAGCAATTGATTATCTTCACCGAAAAGCTTCACCCTTATGCAAGCTGTCCCATCATCAATGGTGATGCTACCATAGTTTCCATCTTCAGACAAAAACATGTCTGTAACAGTAGCAACCAAATTAACCCTTGAAATTTTTTCTCCAAAAGGAGTTATGACATAGCTTGGTTTCATTTCGTTTTTGCTCCCATGGACGAAAAGACCATTAACCAAATCGCAAATTCTAACTTTTTTTGCAACACTCCTTTTCTTTTCCACGATTAAAATTAGTAGTTAATAATTTTAAGGTTACATTTTTTGAAGTATTCCAATTTTTGGCTCGAACAAGTCTCCTTTGTTTTTAAGCTCATTTATGATTTTTTCCACTTCATATTCTTTCAAACCTCTCATCGTGGCCATTTTAATAACATCATCTTTCGGAATGTTTTTACCCATGCTTTTAGCCAATTCTTCAATCACATCAAGAACAATTCTTATTTTTCCTCTTTCAGAAGCACTAGTTCTACCTTCCATCTTATCTATATCGAATTTGCCTGTTTCAGGCTCAAAACCAAACTGCCTTAAAGAAGCTTTCATTAAGTTGATAGCTCTTATGGCATCTTCTCTTGTGACAACATCTCTCAACTGAACTTTAGCAGAAGCTTCAGCTAACCTTATCAATGCTTCATATTGTCTTAAGGTTATTGGTATAGGTGCTTCTTCTCCGGCAATTCTCTCCCTTAAGCTAACAAAAAAGTTCTTTATTTCTTCCCCAGCTTCTTTCGAAAGTTTTGGATGGCAATTTTTCCTTGCATAAGCAACATATTTCCTGAAAAGTTCAGCATCTATTACAGGCTTTATTTCTTCTTCTTCGTAATGTCTTGATTTAAGGATGTGGTCTGCAATTTTTGCATCCAACTCTGGGTTTGGTATGTCGCGTAAAGCAAATTTTAAGTCGAACCTTGAAAGCAGAGTTTCAGGTATATCTATTTGTTCCTTGATTGGTAAATAAGGGTCGAATCTTCCAAGCTTAGGGTTTCCACCTGCAAGAATTGAAGTTTGAGCTGGTAAAGTTGCAACTATGCTTGCTTTAGCTATTGAAATCGTGTTTTGTTCCATCGCTTCATGCAAAGCTATTTGGTCTGTTTTTTCAATTTTTTCAAATTCATCAATAGCTATAAGGCTTTTGTTGCACATAACTAAAGCTCCAGCTTCCAAAACCCAACCTCCCAAGAATTCTTCATCTCTCACTACAGTTGCAGTTAACCCAGCACCAGTAACTCCTTTACCAGAAACATATCTTCCACGTGGAATTAAAGTTGAAACAACTTTCATCAGAGCACTTTTAGCTGTAGAAGGATCACCCACTAAAAGTATGTGGATTTCTCCTCTCACTTTTGATTTATCTTTTTGAATATGCGTTTCCCCTCCGAAGAGTTGGAGAACAATTGCCTCTTTAATTTCATCAAGCCCATACAAGCTCGGAGCTATAGAAGCAGCAAGCTTAGAATAAATTTCTGGGTCTTTAGCCAATTCTAAAATCTTCTTCTCATCTTCTGGGCTTATTTCTATTTCTTCCCACTCAACTTCTACACTTTCAACAGAATTAGCATCGATGTAAATTTCAAGTTGCCTTGACCTTGTTCCTCTAACTCTTCTTGGCATTTGCTTCAATATACCAACAACTTTTATCCTGTTGCCAGGGTCTGTTTTGTTCTGCATTTTTGGAGAAGTTAAGTCTTCTTTCAAGAAGACCATTATTTCGGAAGGTCTCTCTCCACTTGTTATTTCAAAAGGTTCTTCTATTGCAATCCATCTTGCATCGTAAAGCTTTTGGTCTACGAATTTGAAGTTTTTTCTGTTTCCGCAATCACATTCAGCAGGAGGTCTTATGAACCTTTCAGTTTGTATTACGTTTATTTGAGAACCACACTCAGGGCATTGGAAAATTGCTTCAGCAACTTCAGGCCTTATTTCACTTGCCCTTTTAACTATCCCATCAACACATATTAACTTACCAAGATGCTCTGCCCTTATGTTCCTTATCCTTATTTGTTTGTCTTGCGGCAAATTGAAAACCCTTATCCTTAACTTAGCTTCTGCAGGTAAATCTATCTGTCTTATGACTTCTTCAGCAATGGATAAAACTTCTTCTGGATTTTCAGTCAAATAGTCAGCAAGCTCAGGATCAAATTTATCTAAAATTGAAAAATCCACGAGCAAAGATTTTTTGTTTTCAAGAGTTGCAGAAACCAATTCATCGTAATAATATTCTTTGAAAAATTCAGCAAACCTTTCCATTATTTCTTCTTTTTCCATGTCAATTATTTCTTCTCACTTATAAATTTTAAGTTTTTTCCATTTTTCAAAAAAATAAAAAGTTGGGAAAAAGTTTGCATTTATTTCTCTTTTATTATTGCTTTGATTTCTTTCAGTTTTCTGTAAACTTTGTTCAAAGCCTCTTCAACATCTTTAACACTTCTTCCACCAGTGCAAACTATTTTACCCGAACCGAATAAAAGGAAAGCCACTTTTGGTTTATCCATCCTGTAAACCAACCCAGGAAACTGCTCAGGCTCGTATTCTGAATTTTCCATCTCCAGAGCTATGGTTTCCAAGTTAAGGTTTCCGTCTATTTTTGCAGAAGCAACTATATTTTCAACTTGTATTTTAAAGCTCTTGGGAACTTTTACACCAACGCTTTTTATCACTGAAATTATTTTTTTGAAAACTAAATTCACATCTTGAATGCTCCTTGCCCCAGTGCAAACTATTTTACCAGAGCTGAAAATTAAAGCTGCAGCTTTTGGTTTATCCATCCTGTAAACCAACCCAGGAAACTGCTCAGGCTCGTATTCCATACCTTCAAGTTTAGAAACTATTTTTTCCAAAGGCACTTCAACATTCAAAGAAGCCGATGCAACTATATTTTCAATTTTTATCTTAAAATCCGACATTTCACCACTTATATTTATACTTTGCTAAAAATATTTAAATGATTAATTTAAGCTTTTCTATTATTTTAATATGGTCTTGGAGTTTTTTCTTCAATTCTTAACTCAATATGGCACTATAACCCTTTTCCTCTTTTCTTTCGCTTCAAATTTTTTGCTTTTCCCAGCTTTCATTGAAATCTCTTCAATCGTTTTCTTCGCTTTAAATTTTTCTCCAAACTCGATTTTTTTCTCAATCCTATCAGGTTCATTCTTGGGCGGAATTTTGAGTTATTATCTCGGCTACTTCGGCTCAAAATCTTTTTCTAGATATGGAAAAAGGATTAAAGAGATGAAGAAATTGATAGAAAAATGGGGGAACTATTCAGTTTTTCTAGTAAGCTTTTTACCCATGCCATTCCCTTTTTCTTTATTCGCAATACTTGTTGGATTTTTGAAAATGGATGTGAAAAAGTTTGCTTTAAGCTTGATAGCTGGTAAAAGTTTAAGAATAGGTATAGTGCTCCTCCTCCTCTCCTTTGGAACAAAAATTTTTGAAATCTTTTAATCCAAGTTAAAGCTTTCAACTTCAAGGAGGAAAGAATTAAGTTTGTAAATTGGTATGATCAAAGTTTTGTTTTCTAAAACAAGATCTTCGTCAAGAAGAGTTACAATTAAGGATAAAAACCGAGAAGCTCTAAACTTCTCTCCCAAAAATTCTTTTAAAGCTTTTACTCTCTTTTCATTCAATTCTACACTCTTTCTTATCCCAGACTTTTTGTATCTTCCGCTAGACCATTTTTTACAATCAATACACAAAACTAAATCGCCTTTGTAAGCCAAGATGTCTACTTCATACTTCCTATCAACCTTGAACCTAAAATTCTTCTTAACCTTAAAACCATTCCTTTCCAAAATTTCACTCACTACTTCTTCAAACTCTTTCCACCCAAAAATTTTCAAAACATCTTCAATATCTTCCCCTTCTGCTACAAGTTTTTCAATTTCTTCAAGTTTAATCATAAATAAAATTATGTAAGCTTAACTTATGTTAAAGGGGTGATAAGCATAAACCAGATTTTAGGTATAGATGAAGCTGGCAGAAAACTGGGCTTCTAGCCCAGTTTGCCAAAAGGGGCGATAATAGGGCCAATGGTAATTGCCGGAGTTGTCATTGACAAAAAAGATGAGAAGAAATTGGTCAAAATGGGAGTTAAAGATTCTAAGCTTCTCTCTCCTAAGAAAAGGGAAGATTTGGCTGAGAAAATAGAAAAAATAGCAAAGAGCATTGTTGTTTTGAGAGTTCAACCTTGTAAAATTGATTCTTATAGGGCTAGAGGTATAAACTTGGACAAAATAGAAGCTATGAAGATGGCCGAAATAATAGATATTTGTAAAGTGAAGAAAGTTTTTGTGGATTCTCTTGAACAGAATAGCAAGAAATTTAAAGAATTGATATTGAGTTTTTTGAAAAACAAGGAAGTTGAGCTTGTTGTGGAAAATTATCTGGACGAAAGTTTACCTGTTGTAAGTGCTGCTAGTATAATAGCCAAAGTTAACAGAGATGAAGCCATAGAAGAAATCAAGAAGAAAGAAGGGTTTGATTTTGGAGTTGGCTATAGCCATGACCAAAGAACCATAGAATTTTTAAAGAAATTGATAAAAGAAAGAGGAGGGAATTTACCAAGCTATGTCAGGCAATCGTGGATAACAACACAAGTGCTGAAAGGTGAATCTTCCCAGAAAAAAATTAAAGATTTTTTCAAGAAAAATGAAAAATGTAAAGAGGGAGAAGATGAAAGTTGAAAAGAAAATAGTTCTAATCTATTCTTTGCTTGGAATTGTTCTAGCTTTTGCAACTAACTATTTCTCTCAATTAGGAAACATTTTTTTGGCACTTGCATTACCTTTAGCAGTTTACTCCTTCTCACTACCTCTTCTCTTTCTCTCTCTTAAAGGGAAAAAATTTTTGATTTTCTATAACAGCTTAATCACATTTTTCTTGATTTGGTTCATATTTTGGATTTTCTTTTACAACTTGTCTTGATTTTTAAGTAGAATTTTCGCAGCTTTTATGTGAGAGCATTCTTTTTCTTTCAAAGTGAAATAAGGACAATCACACGAAAATTTTCCTTTCAATTTATCAAAAATCACGAAATGGTCTTCAGTTTCTCCTTTGACTTTAAAATGAATCCTTTTTTCACTTTCTATTTCTTTTTTCACCCTGTTTTCTCTCAAAAGTTTTCTAGCTTTTTTGATCACAAAACTCGATTTCATTAATAAAATTTAAATTGATGAAAAATAAAAATCAATTGTGAAAAAAGTTTGTGATGTTTGCAAAAAGACAGTTAAAGAAGTTGGTAGGCTTTATCGTTTTCGTTTTCTGGATGTTTGTAAAAAATGTAGGGAAAAACTGAAAAAGAATAGGAGATTAAGTTGAAATATGGAAGTTCCTTCTGAAATTTTGGAAAAGCTCAAAGAATTGAAAGCCCAAAAGATTTTCCTTCAATTCCCAGAAGGTTTGAAGCTTAAAGTTCAAAAAATTGTGAAAGAGTTGGAAGCAGAAGGTTTTGAAGTTTTTGTTTGTCTTGAAAAGTGCTTTGGTGCTTGTGATGTAAGGGAAAATGAAGCCAAGCTATTGGGTTGCGATTGTATACTGCATATAGGTCATGAAGAGTTCATTAAAACAGAATTCCCTGTAGTTTATTGGGAATATTTCATTAACTCAGAAGTTGAGCCTATTTTGGAAAAAGAATTTTGGAAATTGGAAAATTTTAAGAAAATCGGTTTAATAACAAGCGTGCAATTCGTTAATTTAATACCAAAAGTTGAAAGTTTTTTGAGGGAAAGGGGGAAAGAAGTTTTCACTTCTAAAGCTCTACAATATCCTGGTCAAGTTTTGGGTTGCGATTTAAGAGCAGCTAAAAGTATAGAAAAGGAAGTTGATTGTTTCTTAGCTATTTCAGCTGGCGAATTTTATGCAGCTGGTTTAGTTTTTCAAACAAATAAGCCAGTTTTCAACTTAGATTTAGAGAAAAGGGAAATAAAGAGCTTGGAAGAATTTAAAAAGAAGACACAAAAAATAATAGCTTGGAATAAAGCTCAGTTCAAAGATGCAAAGAAAGTTGGATTGCTCATAAGTTGGAAGAAAGGCCAGTTTAAATCACCATTCGAATTGAAGAAAAAGCTTGAAGCTAAAGGCAAAGAAGTTTTTCTTTTGGCTATGGATGAAATTTCTCCTGAAAAGTTGGAAGGTTTAGATTTGGACTTCTTGATAAATCTTGCTTGTCCAAGAATTGGTATCGACGACCTTCCAAGGTACAAAATACCAGTTTTGAATTATCAAGAGATTGAAGGGGAAATTTAAATATTAGTAAGGCAATAATAGTTTGAAGTGAGTGTTATGGAATTGAGGAAAATAAAAGAGGATGATAAAACCCTTTTCATCGAAGCAGTTGGAGAAACTCATACTCTTACCAACACTATAAGGGAAGAGTTGTGGAACGATAAAAATGTTTCCGAAGCCGCGGAAATTAAAGAACACCCTTACCTTGAAGAACCGAAAATTTTTGTGAAAGTTGAAAAAGGATCAGCAAGAGAAGCTTTAATAAAAGCTGCTGAGAGAATAGCGGAAAAAGCTCAAGAATTAAGGGAAAAATTCGAGAAAGCTTTGAAGAGTTAGCAAATTTTTTTACCAACTTCTTTAAGCAAAGTAGAGTTTATGTAAATAGGGGAGCCCGTCCTTACAGCTATGGCAGTGGCATCACTAGGTCTTGCATCCAAATTCAAAATTGTATTACCTTGCCTTAAAATAATCTTAGAATAATAAGCGTTATCTTTGAGTTCTGTTATCTTTACCATCAAAAGCTCAATTCCAAAAGAGTTGAAAATTTCTTTTGCAATATCATGAGCGTTTGGTCTTGGGGCAAAAATTTTCTCCAACCCTCTTTTAATAGATTCTGCTTGAATAGCTTCAACATTTGCGCTCAACTCGTAACATCCTGACTTAAGAACAACGATTCCAACATCTCCAAAACTCTCAGCTTCTATTTTTTCAACCTTAGAAAAGCCAACAGTTGAAAGTTCAGGTAAAGTTAACTCTTGTAAAATTTCAACAGTTTCCTTTGGCCAAAACATATAAGCAAGAAGTACTACGATAACAAAGCAAAGCAAAATAGAAAGTATTTTGTAAAATTTTGAATCTTTTTTCCATTTGTACTTCATAATTATTTCTTTGCTCAGCTTTAAATAAAGCTTTTAATAGCTTGAAACTAAATAAATAATATGAGCTCAAAAGGAATAAGCCCGATGGTTGCAACAATTTTGTTGATAGCTTTCACAGTTGCGGTCGGTGGAATAATAAGTGTTTGGATGACAACTTATACAAGAACTGCAGGTGCGGCTGTTTCAGAAGCTACAGAAGACCAGTTGAGATGTGTTGGCAGCGCACCTTCAATTTATTCAGTAACTGATAAAGCAGTTTTCATAGTTAACACAGGAAGTGAAAATTTGTTTAACGTTACATGCATGTCTTCAGA
>Ga0105162_1000647_pt1 | contig 22025 bp, 31 predicted proteins | sample JNZ201metaG_FD_81532 | JGI IMG/M metagenome (GOLD analysis project Ga0105162, IMG submission 81532) | Hot spring microbial communities from Jinze hot spring, China to study Microbial Dark Matter (Phase II) - JNZ 20120812A | ecosystem: Environmental > Aquatic > Thermal springs > Hot (42-90C) >...
AAGATACCGGGAGCTGTAATACTTAATGAAGAGGAGGCAGCTGAGGTAGCCGTTAAGGTTGCTCTTAAAATAGCACCACAGAGGATCAAGTATAAATGGGGTTTACTTACAAGGGATCAAGTGATAGAGTATGCAAAGAAGTGTAGTATGTGTAGAAATTGCGAGAGAAACTGTCCACAAAATCTATCTATATCCAGTGCAATAGTAAGAGCAGCTAAAGGAGATTTAGCTGGTCTTACTGAGCTCTATAAGAGGTGTTTTGCCTGTAGAAGATGTGAATACGACTGTCCTAGAGGAATACCAGTACTATCACTAATACTAGCTTCGGCAAGGGATATCATGGGATTTGAGGTGTATAAATGCAGAGCTGGAAGAGGACCTATTCAGGATACGGAGATTAGGGCTGTGGGTAGGGATATCGTTTTAGGTACAATACCTGGTGTTGTAGCATTCGTTGGTTGCGCTAATTGGCCTGATGGCGCACAGGATGTTGCAGTTATGGCTAGAGAGTTTGCATCTAGGAGATATATTGTTGTAGCTTCGGGTTGCTCCGCTATGGCACTATCGATGTATAAGAATGAGGAGGGTAAGACACCGTATGAGGAGTTTTCAGGCGTATTTGAAGCTGGGGGTATAGTTAATGTAGGTTCCTGTGTCGCCAATTCCCATATAGCTGGAGCAGCAATAAAGATTGCAAATATCTTCGCTAAACTACCATTAAGAGCTAACTATGCTGAGATAGCAGACTATATACTGAATAGAGTGGGAGCCGTGGGCGTTGCATGGGGTGCTATGAGTCAGAAGGCAGCTGCTATAGCCTCAGGTTTCTGGCGTTTGGGTGTACCAGTAATTGTGGGACCTCACGGTATTAAGTATAGAAGAATGCTACTTGGTGATAGGGATGCTGAGGAGAGCTGGTACGGTTACGATGCTATAACAGGTGAGAAGGTGTATCTAGGTCCTGCACCAGAACATCTATTCTATGCAGCTGAAACCTTGGAGGAGGCCATGGTTATGATTCCAAAACTCTGTATAAGACCGGCAGATACTCCACAGGGAAGAGCGATAAAGCTAACGAATTATATATCTCTTTACAAACAGTTCTATGGTGTTGATAAACTACCCTCTGATATACATCTCTATATTAGATTTGATGCTGATATACCCATACCTTATAGAGATGAAGTTGTTAGGTACTTGAACGAGGTTGGCTGGAGGGAGAAACCAGCGGTTTCGAATCCAACTATCATGGAAGATATAATAGAAAAGTATAGGCTTAGGAGAGAGGGTGCAAAGGTATAGGTGGTTTAGGATGGCTCTTGAGTACTGGCTTCGAGGAGATATACCCCCAGGACCGATAAAGGCTACGGTAGTAACAGATGTAAAGAGGATTGCTGAAATACTCCTACAGTTCAAAGGCTCTACAATAATCTTACTCGGTTCGCAACTTCGCCAAATTGAGGAATTGATTGGAGAGAAAGTCATTGAAAGTTTTACTCAAATTGCTGAGATTATTGGTGGTGATGTTGTAGTATCGGATTCCAAAGTAATAGAAAGACTAGATGCATTGAACTATAGGAGGTACAAAATACTATTTCCTCTTGAGGTAGCTCAGAATCTCACCAAAAATGGTTCGAAACACAAACTCGCAGTATTGGTAGGTTTTAGATACTCGTATGCATGGCTAATCCTAAACCATCTTAAACACTATAGGCCGGATCTCAATACACTATCTCTAGATCCCTATGCTCAGCCAAATGCAACATGGACCACACCATCGCTACCTCTGCAAATATGGTTTAAAAACATCGTACAGTTAACAGATACATTGAAAAATTTATTAAGTAGATAGAATAAGCTAAGATAGTATGTTATGTGGTGAAATTCAAACATGCCTCTTAAAATATCTATAGTATCGCCTATCGAAGTTCCTGATGATATGGTAAAGATATTTAAAGTGCCTCCCCCACCCCCGAAGGCAATGTTTAGCGACATTCCTGTTGATGTTGGTCCGCAGTACGAGGGTCAGAGGGTTAGAGCACCGGAAATGTATGTAGAGTTGGGAGGTCCCAAGGTCAACCATAAGTTTGAGTTATTCAGGGTCAGAGATCTCAATGAGATTGAGGATGGAGAGGTAATTGTTGTAGGCCCTGATGTAGGTGAACTTAAAGAGGGTAGCAGTAACCCATATGCAGTCATCATTGAAGCTGCTGGATCTAAGTTAGAAATGCAGGCTGAGGGAGTTCTGGAAAGGAGGCTTCACGAGTTTAGCAACTATATACAGGGATACATGCATCTAAATCAAAGATATGATATATGGCTTAGAATCAGCAAGAGATCGTATCAAAAAGGGCTGAACTCGTTTAAGTATATTGGCACGGCGCTCTACAGGTTATTCAAATCAGCGTTCCCAGTCATAGAGAAGATGAGGATAATATTTGTTACGGATCCAAAAACGGTTGAACTACTCTATGGTCAGGCGCTAAAAGTCTATGATGAAAGGGATAGAAGGGCACTGGGTCTAAAAGATGAAGATGTAGATATGTTTTATTCGTGTAAGCTCTGCCAGTCCTTTGCACCAACACATGTATGCATAATAACACCCGAAAGACCTTCGGCATGCGGAGCTATAACATGGCTTGATGCCAGAGTAGCAGCTTTAATTGATCCCAAGGGTCCTATTCAGCCCGTACCTAAGGGGAGAACTGTAGATCCTTTTGCAGGAGAGTATGAAGGGGCTAACGAAGTTGTAAAAAAGCTCTCCAGCGGCACTATACAGAGAATAAGACTCTATGCACTGTTTGAATATCCACCAACTATATGTGGATGCTTTGAGATAGCAACCTTTTACATACCTGAGCTTGATGCTGTGGGGCTTGTTCATAGAGGATTTGCAGGGACTACACCAATAGGTCTTAGGTTTAGCCAGGTTGCTGATGCTGTTGGTGGTGGTAAGCAGGTTCCTGGTTTTCAGGGAATAGGACTCCTCTATCTTAGGAGTAGAAAGCTGTTTCAAGCTGATGGTGGATGGAATAGAATTGTTTGGATGCCTTCAGAGCTCAAACAGAGAATTCTAGATGCTATTCCTCCCGAGTTAAGGGATAGGATAGCAACGGAGAAAGAGGCTACGGATGTAGAATCCCTTAGAAAATTCTTGATGGAGAAAAAACACCCTATAGTGGAGAAGCTTTTAGCGAAGGAGGCTAAGAAGGAAGAGGCTAGGGAGGAGAAGCCCGTTGAAAAGACCAAGGAGGCAGAGATGTCAACTGTAACTCCACTACAGCCCTCCATGCCATCGATGCAGGTTCCGCATCCACAGCAAGTTATCGCTACGGTAGCCTCTACACAGCAGACAGCTACGGCAACAGTAATACCAACATCAGCTGGAAATATAGTTGTAACGGTTTCCATACCTATGCAGATGCAACAAACCCAGACAAGTAGTAGGGGGATAAGCATAACTTTAAAGGGTGTTAAGATCAAGGCTGAGAAGCTGGTCATAAAAAAGGTGGAAGGTGGAGGGAAGTGAGTGGAGAGAAAAAAGGTGAAAAGCAGGAGTCAGAGGCAGGTAGACAAGCGAGTATATACAATCTTTTGGCAAAGCTTGCAGAGGCTCTTATCAACGGCGTTGTAGAGCTCTACAATGTTGAGATCGAAGCGGATGAATTAACTCTTATATTACCTGAAACAGTAGCCGCACCCTCACAGATACCCATCCCAGTTGTGGTACCACCACCAAAGCAGATTGTTGAAGCTAAGCCTGAGGTTGCAACAGCTACAGCCATAGCTAAAACCGTTGAGGTGGTGGCTAAGAAGGTTGTTGAATTATCTAAAGTAGCTTTTGAAGAGCCTAGACCAAAGTACAGCGGTAGAGTTGTTGAGGTAAGGCTCGGGGCTACAAAGGGTGAGGGTGGAACAAGGGAGAAGGCAATAGTCATCGGTGGCCATTCAATGCCTCCATACTTCTACCTATCGGGTTATGGAGTTGGACATCCTCCAGCATTTGGTGGAGACACCTTTGATATGAAGATAGGACTACCTAGAGCGGTAAGACAGGTTTTTGGAGACGCTCTGGATAACCCTATCGAATGGGCAAAGTTGTGGATAGATAAATTTGGTGCTGAGGCGATAGATATACATCTGATCAGTACGGATCCAACAATAAAAGATGCTTCGGCCAAAGAAGCTGTGAAGACTGTTGATATGCTTCTACAAGGTGTTAAGGTTCCTATAGTTGTTGGTGGAAGTGGCAATCCAGAGAAGGATGTTGAAGTGTTTAGAAGCATTGTTGAGGTCTTTCCAAGCGAAGGTCTGGTGATAAATAGTCTTAACCTAGATATGAAGCTCGAGGCAGTGTGTCCACACATAGCAAAGTCGAATGCTGTTGTAATAGACTTCTCTCCCATGGATCTCGATAAGGCTGAGCAAATCAATAGAAAGGTATACGAGTGGATTCCTAGAGATAGAATAATCCTAGATCTAAATATTGGTGGCATAGGCTACGGAACAGAATATGGCTTTACGGTAATGGAAAGGGCTAGGCTAGCAGCATTGATAGGGAATGAGCTACTGGCTCACCCATTCAATGTAGGTGCAGCGAATGCCTGGGGTGCTAGAGAGGCGTGGATAACAATGGATCCTTACTGGGGACCTAAAGAGATTAGGGGACCCCTCTGGGAGACGCTTACATGTATACTATGTCTGTTGGCCGGAGCAGACTACTTCATGATCCTACACCCCTTAACAATGAAGGTACTGAGAGAGATGAGGGAACAGCTATTTTCAGAACCCAGAATCAGTGACCCTGAAAAGGCACTACAGTGGCTTTCCTCAAAGCTACCCATTGTATAAGGTGATCACCATATGCCATGGCAGCCTCCAAGCCCTATACAGGTATTTCAATTGTTACCTAAAACAAACTGTGGCAAGTGTGGAGAACCAAACTGCATGGCCTTTGCAGTAAGGCTAGTAAACTTTGAAGTGGCTTTAGAAACATGTACACCACTTATCGAGGATTCAAATCTGAAGCCAGCGTACGAGAAGCTGAAATCTCTTCTAGCACCACCTGTAAGAGAAATTGAACTTAGAGGTTCTAAGAAGAGTCTGAGGATTGGAGGCAAGTATGTACTGCATAGGCATGAGCTACGCTACATGAATCCCACAGCCATAGCTATAGATATCGACGATTCTATGGATAGGGAAACGATTTTGAAGAGGGTGGAGATGGTCGAGAAGTTTGAGTATGAATACGTTGGACAAAAACTTAAGCTGGATGCGATCGCCATAAGATCTACCTCTAATGATCCTAAGCAGTTTGCTAGAGCAGTTCAGCTCGTAGCTGAAAATAGTAGCTTACCCATAATACTATGCTCTCTAAATCCCTCAATTATCGAAGCTGGTTTAAATGTTCTTACACCACCCTATAGACCTCTACTATATGCTGCTACAAAAGATAACTGGAGGGAGATGGTAGAGCTTGCAAAAAGATTCGAAGCTCCTCTGTCAATTGCAAGCCCTGGTGATCTAGATATGCTGGTATCGCTATCCAAGACAATTACGGAGGATATAGGTTTCCAGGATATTACTCTAGATCCGGGTTGCTTTATAGGGTTGGGAGGACTATCATATACATTGAAAGCCTACAGCTGGATAAGGTATAAGGCTGTATACGATTTATGGAGATACGCAGGTTTTCCACTAATAGCAACACCGATAGCTGTATGGAGCTACCTTAAAGGTGACATTACAGAGATTATGTGGTGGGAGGCTACACTCGCTCTAACACTCATGACCAGATACGCTGATTTAATAATAATGCATACCCTAGAAGGATGGACGCTACTTCCACTAGTTATGTGGCGCTTCCAACTCTATACGGATCCAAGGAAGCCCGTGGCAGTACCTTCAGGAGTGAGGGAGATTGGTAAACCCAATGAAAATTCGCCAGTTATAGTGACCACCAATTATGCACTCACATACAGTATTGTTTCAAGCGATGCTGAAAGGTCAAAGGTTAATGCATGGCTCTTAGTTGTAGATACAGAGGGGCTAGCCGTAGATGTTTCCGTTGCTGGAAGAAAGCTTACAGGTGAAAAGGTGCGGGAATTAATTAAGAGTAGCAATCTAGAGCAGAAAGTAAAACATAGAATACTGATTATACCAGGTAAAGCTGCGAGAGTACAAGGCGATATTGAAGATGCTACAGGTTGGAAAGTTATTGTAGGTCCTATGGATTCTAGCGAGATAGGAAAGTTCCTGGAGAAGACGTGGACCCCAGAAAAGTTAAAAGAGTTGGGCGAGGGTTAACAATAGAATACAATAGAATATTTTTAACCAGCGAATACTATTTAGTTAGGCTTTTCATGTCTGGCAAAGGCTAATCAAAAATACGGTCTTAAAAGGTAAAAACTTTTCAAAAGCATGTACTAAAATAGTAAAGGCATATTGAAGGAGGATAGCTATGAACAGTACAGTTAGGGTAAGGTTTCCTCAGTATGGAATAGAAGTTGAGGTATCGAAAGGTACAACGATTCTGGAAGCGGCTAAGAAAGCTGGTATAGGTATTAGGAGTGTATGTGGTGGAAAGGGGCTTTGCGGTAAATGTAAGGTACTAGTTGCTAGTGGAGGAGTCGATCACAAGCTTGGGGATAGAACACTACTTGCGGAAGACGAGATTAGGAAGGGATACGTACTCGCATGTATAGCTAAGGTTATGAGTGATCTTGAAGTAGTAGTACCACCAGAGAGCTTTATTGGAAGAGCAAAGCTTCTCTCTACTGTTGCACTACCACAAGTCTCTCCACAGCCATCTATTATTCTCCAGCGTATAGACGGTGCTTCAAAGATTAGGGAATACATTCTGAGCTTCCGTACCAGTAGCGATATTATTAAAAAAATTGAGGTCTCCCCCAATGGATCTCTGGTTATGGACTTGTATGCCAATAAGATAGTGGATTTCCTACCCGAATCTAGAAGTATTGAAGGAATCTATGGTATCGCAGTCGACATCGGTACTACAAAAATTGTTGTTGCCCTAGTTGATATTACATCAGGCAGGATCCTGGGTGTAGAATCGGAATTCAATAGGCAGCTCATATACGGTGAGGATATAGTTTCTAGGATTTCTAGAGCAATTGATGGAATTGAAGGTTTGAGAGAAGTTCAGAGAGCGGCTATCACCACGGTTAATGAGCTTATTCAGAGGCTTTGCAAAAGGTTTAATGTAGATCCTCGGAATGTATATGAGATTGTAGCAGCAGGAAATACTGCTATGACTTTCCTCTTTGTTGGTGAGAATCCCTATCCACTTATAAAATCCTTTAAAGAACCTGTACGGGTAACTCCAAAGCCATATATACTAGATGCTAGGGATCTGGGTATAGATGTAAATAGCAATGCCAGTATATACATTCTTCCATGTGCAGGGAGATTTCTCGGTGGAGATGTTGTAGGGGATGTAATAACAGCTGGTATGAACTTCTCTGAGGAACCGTCGCTACTCATAGACATTGGAACTAATGCCGAGGTTGTCATGGGGTGCAGGCACTGGTTTATAGGTACAACAGCACCTGCTGGTCCAGCTTTCGAGGGCTGGGGGCTGAGGCATGGTGTTAGAGCTGTTGCAGGTGCTATTGAAAGCGTTGCTGTGGATCCAGCTACACTAAAAGCTGAGTATACTACTATAGGAAATGCTAAGCCTATTGGAATATGCGGTTCAGGTTATATAGATCTTGTGGCGCAGCTCTTTGTAAACGGTGTTATAGATGTATTTGGAAAGTTTTACAGAGGTGTGAAGTCGCAGTATGTTAGGGAGGGTACAGAGGGATACGAGTATGTTGTTGTTCCTTCTAGTGAAGCTGCTATAGGTAGGGATATTGTTGTTACAGAGAAGGATATATACAACATAATCGATTCAAAATCATCCGTTTGTGCTGCAATATCGATACTGCTGAAGAAGATGTATCTAAGCGTATTTGATGTTAAGAGCGTATACATCTGTGGAGCATTCGGTAGGTATCTAAATATAAACAGTGCTATAGCTATCGGTATGATACCGGAGTTTCCAAATGCCAAAATAACCTATATTGGTAATGGTTCGCTAGGTGGAGCCTATCTAGCACTTATATCGAAGACCTATAAACTTGAGGCTGAGAGAGTTGCGAAGCTCATGGCATCTATAGAGCTTATGCTTGATCCAAACTTTATGGAGGAGTACGAGGCCGGCTTCAAACTCCCCGGAAGGAGGGAGCTGTTTCCAACATGGTGGGAGAGGGCAAGATCCGTAAAACAGTGGAGGATTCCCGGTGGTTAGGATGAGGAGACCATTTGTAACCTCCATTTCTGGTAAGGGTGGTAGTGGTAAGACTATGCTAACAGCACTACTAACAAAGATTTTAATTGAACATGAAACTGGTGATGAAATTCTAATTGTGGATGGCGATCCAGCTACAAACCTGCCTGAAGCACTAGGCATTGAGATTAGAAAGACCATTGGGGAGGTTGTTGAGGAATTTAAAAAGAGCTCCCAGGAACAGAGTTTTTCAGCCTCTTTTAGAAAGGATGCCCTGCTGGAGTACCTTATTATGAGGGATTGCTTAGTTGAGCTAGAACACTTCGACTTCATAGCCATGGGTCGTGGTGAGGGTGAGGGATGCTATTGTTTTATTAACGCTCTTCTCGTAGGAATTCTAAGTAAACTCATACACAACTATACAGTAGTTTTAATGGATATGGAGGCAGGGCTGGAGCACCTCAATAGAAGAACGGATAGATACGTCAATACAATGGTAGTCGTTGTAGATCCCTCGAAAATGAGCTTCAAAACCGCAGAGAGAATTAGAGAGGTAATCGTAGAGGTGGGGCTAAAGGTGAATAACATGTACATTGTTGGAAACAAGATCCCTCAGGCAGATATGGAGAGGCTATACAATTGGGCTAAGAACATAGGCTACGAGGTCGCAGGTGTAGTACCGTACGACCCACTAATAGAAGAATTTAATACAAATGGAATTCCTCTCATAAAGCTACCCAGTAGTAGCATAGCAGTAAGAGCGGTAAAGGATGTAGCCAAGAGTATATCGCTAATAGATTAGCACCAAATTCCTTCTGCTACCAGCACTGCAACTCTAACCAGATCTCACCTTCATAGATCGTATCTTCAAACAATTCACAGTGTATCCTTAATAGGTAGAGACTGCATCGAGATCCACAATAAATTTGGACCTCCCTACCATGTTGCTGATTTTGCCAGAGTCTTGTCATAAAATAATTTAAAGAAATAGAAAGATATAGATATTCGATCAAGGTCTCTACATTTTCTAATTCCTTTTTGGCAATTCTGCATCCGTCATTTCCATTTTTAGTGATATACAGGTCTTCCGCATCTGCGGATTTTGTCCTCTGAAACAGGTAAGAGATCATACTTACGATAGCTGTTTATATGTGTAAGAAACCATCTAGTGTCCTAGCTGATCCTACAAGCAATCGTAGTTGTATTCTCAATAGTGATGCCTCAATTTCTCTAATTTTCGGTCTCGGAAGAGATGTTTGAGGGAATTTCCTGAGCATAGTCATTGCCCTCTGTAATCTCTTTCTAAATTCCTCTGAGATTATCAGAGTCGGTGATTCCAATACCACGCTTTCTGTAATTATGTAGCTGGTATATATTACATACATATAGTGCTAGGTTTTTGTGTTTAGAAGGTGTAGATGTTTAACTGTTTGGTGCCGCGGCCGGGATTTGAACCCGGGTGTCCCGCACCATTATTTGGATTTGGTGTCACGGGCTCGAGAGGCCCGCATACTTGACCGGGCTATACTACCGCGGCTCTAATAGGGTTTTGGTGTAGATAGAACTTTAAAAGCTTTATTTTTCAATATACGCTGTGATAACTTTTTAGATGGGTTTGGATCTCCATTGAGTAGGCTATTAAGAGATGTCGCAATCCAAAGGATGTATATATTGTTTCGCCTAGGCGTTCTAGCTGTAGAAAGTGGTAGGATTGAATATGCGAGGAGGTATGGTGAATTGGTTAGGAGAATTTCAATGAGATGTAGAGTAGGTATTCCTAGGTCTATAAAGAGGTGGATCTGTAAGAACTGCGGTGTTATTATGGTACCAGGTTTCAATGCTCGTGTCAGGAGTCGTAGAGAGGGAAAAACTTTAAGGGTTGTAACAACATGTTTGGTCTGCGGGTGGATACATAGATACGAGTTTATTAGGTGTAGAAAGGGTGGCTAGATTAAGTGGGTATGCTGAGAGACTTAGAAAGGAGAAGGTATCAAGCCATAGGGCTGATGTAAATATTGGTAGGAAGGGTCTCCATCCAGGTATTATTAAGGAAATTAAGCAGATATTGGATGATAGGAGGTGTGTAAAAATAAGGTTGCTTAAGAATGCGAGGTCTATCGTTTCCGATGAGGATATAGCGAGAATTGCTGAACAGTTGAATGCTGTAGTTGTCGATTCTAGAGGCTATACATATGTCCTAATAAATAGGAAAGCTCTTAAGAGTGTGTAAAGAGATAGGTAGATAACTCACACCTAGGTAACGCTATGATGTGAGGTAGAATGGTCACTGTAAGGGATGTACCAGCAAACATATTTATAGAAAAGCTAGCTATCTATCTCAAGACAAATGTAGCGCCAGTGAAACCTCCATCGTGGGTAAGCTTCACAAAAACTGGTCCACATAAGGAGAGGGTTCCGGACAATCCGGAGTGGTGGTACTATAGAGCAGCAGCAATCTTGAGAAAAATATATCTTGCAGAAAATCCGGTAGGTCTGGAAACCCTTAGAACGGTGTTTGGAGGTCTCAAGAGGAGAGGATCAGCACCGCCACACTATAGAAAATGCGGTGGAAGCCACATAAGGAGAATACTCCATCAGCTCGAGGCTGCAGAACTTATTGAAAAAACCCCCAGGGGTAGAAGGATTACACCTAAAGGACGTGCTATACTAGATGGATTAGCTCTAGAAATATTTAAAGAGCTTGTAAAGAACAATCCTCAGCTACTGAAATACGCATCACCATCGATAGCTAGAGAGGTTCCATCTAGATAGATAGGCCGGTAAAGCGATTAAGCTCATAAGCTGTGAGTATAAGATATATAAACAGATCTAGCTGTTATGGATAATCTATGAGGTGATGTCTGTGGGCGAAGAAATGTATGCTGGGGATGAGGAGCTATCTGCACTACTAGAGAGGCAGTATAGGGAAATGCTTATTAGAAGAAGACAGGAAATGGAGAGGCAGAGGCTACAAAGGGAAGCTGAGGAGGCTAGGAGGCAGGAGATACTCAGATCGATTCTAACACCAAGTGCTCGTGAAAGGCTAGCGAATATCAAGCTTGTTAGACCGGAGATAGCAAGAGTTGTAGAAGATAGGCTTATAGCCCTTGCTCTACAGGGTAGAATTTCCCAACCCTTAACAGATGAAGAGTTAAAGGCGATACTTGCAGAAATATATGAGAGAACGAGAAAGGATTTTAGGATTAGCATACGTGAGAAGTAGGGTGGATCTACATGGCTCACAATAAACCTTTGGCAAAGAAGTTAAGGCTTATAAATAGGGAGAAGAGCAACAATCCAATACCTGTATGGGTTACCGCAAAAACACTTATGAAGATAAGGAGGCACTTTAGATTAAGGCACTGGCGAAGATCTAAGCTAGGAGATGTGTAACTGAGTGGGTGTTGATACATGCCTCAGGATAAAGCTGATGGAATATACATAGTACCGCTTAGATGCATATACAGAGCTGGTAGCAGGACTGATAGGGGAAGGAGGGCTATAGGATATGTGAGGAGATTTCTGGAGAGACATCTAGGTGGAAAGGTGCTACTCGATCCATCGATAAGTATGTATATATATAGTAGGAAGATCGAGAGGCCTCCCCATAGAATAGCTGTTAGATTTACCAAACTTGATAACGGAATCTATAAGGCAATGCTTGCCCTTATAGCAAAGAGGTAAATTTAATGATTATTGAGAGGATAAGCTATAAGGGAAACCCGAATATAGGTGTATACATTTTTGTAAATGATAAGATATCCCTAGTTCCTAGGGATGCAGATCCGAAATTCATCCAAACCATTCAGGATATTCTTCACGTACCGGTGGTAAAGACCTCTATAGGTGATATGGAGGTTATAGGCATTCTTATTGCTGGAAATAATAAGGGCATGATACTTCCTCATATAGTTAAGGAATACGAGTATAGAGCTATTAAGAATGCGTTTGATGGAAACATCTCTATTGTTAAAACGAGGTTCACAGCGCTAGGCAATGTTTGTCTCGTTAATGATTTTGCTGCATATATAAGTAGCCTAGCTTATGAGGAGATTAAAAATGCTGTTAGGGATGCCCTCGAGGTTGAGGTAATCGAAAAGGGCTTTATAGCAGATATTCCAACAGTTGGATCGGCCGCTTACGTAAATAACGTTGGTGGTGTTGTACATCCAGATGCTGTAGAGGAGGAGGTATTGTTTCTTTCAAATCTATTTAAGATTAGGGTAGATGTTGGAACAGTTAATTTCGGGGTAGGGTTTATAAAGTCCGGGCTTACTGGTAATTCACATGGCCTACTAGTTGGGGCTAGAACAACAGGTCCTGAAATAATGAGGTTGAGTAAGGTATTTGGAGGGGTGTAGGTATATGGGTGAAATCAAGATATATAGGATAGAAGGCTTTATGCTAATATCACAGGATAAGCTACCTAGATGGGCAAAGTTTGTAAAAGAGATAAGAGCGTTGAAGCTCGAGCATGCACTTGAGAAACTCTATTCAGAAATGGGTAGTAGGCATGGGGTTAGAAGACCAAATATAAGGATAGTTGATATAAGGGAAATAGGTGTTGAGGAGGCTAGGAGTAAGTATATTAAAGAACTGGCTGGACTAACATATATGGTGATTGAATGAGTATACAGGATAAGACTAGAATAGAGGAAGCTGCACAGCAACTACTTGCACAACTAGAAGAGCTTAGAAATGCCATAAGGGTTGTGCAATCACGGTCCATCTCCCTATCTAATGAGATTCAGGAGATTAGGCTAGCCTACGAGACTCTATCCTCCATCCAAAGATATGGTCAGAGAGACACTCTAGCTTCGCTAGATAGAGAGGGATATGTATTCGTTAAGATAAAGCTCGATGATGTGGATAGGGCTGTAATTAGAATTACGAAGGATCTATACGCGGTACTTCCAATAGATAATGCAAAGAATGTGCTGTCACTATATGAAAAGGATTTGATGAGCGAACTTCAAGAAACCGAAGGTGAGCTAAAGAGACTTACCGATCTATATAACCAGCTTCAAAAAAAGCTACAAGAGTATTTAGCAGTGTTATCGAGATCGGAAAGAGAGACCTCTGCTCCTAAAGGTTCATAAATACTAGGGTAAATTTCTATTGTTTTCAAAAATTAAGAACATATTTAAGAGTTTTACAAAACAGATATCTGATACGATAATGTATAAGACTATTAGTGAAAAGGATGTGGAGGAGTTCTGCAATAAAATTCTTACTGAGCTAATTGAAGCTGATGTAGCTTATGATGTAGCAGAGAGAATTGTAGAAACAATTAAGAATAACCTAGCGGGTCAGAAGATACATCGTGGAAGCAATGTAGAGGAGTATATGGATGGAATCCTATATAAATCGCTGTACAATATCCTTAGTAGTGGTGTAACCCGTAACTTTCTAGAGGCTGTTAAAGATATTGTTACAAGAGACGGCGTTGCCAAGATAATGTTTATGGGTATAAATGGTGTTGGTAAAACCACAACTATAGCAAAGGTAGCATACACGCTTAAACAGAGTGGTTTAAAGTCCGTTATTGTTGGTGCCGATACATTTAGGGCTGGTGCCCAGGAGCAGCTTAAAAAACACTGTGAGAAGTTAGGGCTACCATTTATTGGCGGTAAATATGGAGCGGATCCCGCAGCTGTAGCTTTCGATGGAGTAGTCTATGCTCAGAAGAACAGATACCATGTAGTTCTAATAGATACTGCTGGTAGGATGCACATAGATGTGGATTTGATGAATGAGCTTAGAAAGATAGTAAATGTTATAAAACCGCATATGAAGATTCTAATCGTCGATGCTTTAACAGGTAATGATGCCATTGAACAGGCTAGGAAGTTTGATGAGGCTGTGGGTGTAGATGCTGCTATTCTAACTAAGGTTGATGCGGATGCTAGTGGTGGTGCCGCACTTAGTGTTATTATGGGGATAGGTAAGCCGATACTGTATCTAGGAGTTGGCCAAGGCTACGATGATCTGCTTGGGTATGATCCAGACGCAATACTTAAAATGCTACTCAGATAGTAGAGCTATTCAGAAGAATCAAGGCTGCAGCAATGGGTATCAGAAGAAGGTGTTGAGAAATGGCATCTACTAAAACGCTGAAGGAAGCTTTCGAAGGTATGAGAAAGATTATAGATTTGGCTGAGAAGCCCGATGCTGATGATTTTAAGCAGATCCTTAAGATTACCCTCCTCGGCTTTACACTGGTTGGTGTAGCTGCCTTTGCTCTGTCATGGTTAATAAACTTTATTCTACAGATTAGCGGTGCTGGTATAACATAGCTGTATCGTATTATATGGTGTAGGCTATGGCTGATCAGAGTCCTCAGGAAGCTAAGAGTGGTAGGCAACAGATGTTCTTTGCCGTAAGAACTACGGCAGGACAGGAGGCAAATGTTGCCCTAATGATAGAGGTTAGGACAAGGACTCTCAATCTACCAATATACTCGATTCTATCGCTACCTAGCCTACGGGGATACATAGTACTTGAAACAACAGGGCTCCATATAGTTTATGAGGCAGTTAAGGGACTTAAACATGTAAAAGGTAGAGCATCAGGAACGCTTAAATGGGAGGATTTAGAAACTCTAATAAGGCCTAAGTCGCTAATAGAGCTTCTTCAAGGTGGAGAGGAGGTGGAGATAATAGCAGGGCCATTCAGGGGTATGAAGGCAAGAGTTGTAGCTATTGATAAAGTTAAAAACGAGGTCTCTCTCAGTATATTAGAAGCCAGCTATCCCCTTACAATAACTGTACCTATAGACTACATTAGGGTGCCTAGAAAGGAGGTGTAGGTATAATGGCTAGGATAAAGGTGGTAAAGGTTCAGGTAGAGGGAGGTAAAGCTTCATCGGCACCTCCCCTAGGTCCAGCTCTATCAGATGCTGGATTAAATGTTGATGAAGTTATCAATAGAATAAATAAGATGACGGAGGAGTACAAGGGTCATACACTTACTGTGAAGATCGTTGTTGACTTAGATACAAAGGACTATAACATAGAGCTGGAGCTACCAACAGTAACAAGTCTACTACTTTCAGCAGCAAAAGCTTCTGAACCCTCGGGCGATCCTATGCACAAAAAGATTGGGAATATAGGCATAGAGGATGTAGCTAGAATAGCAATTCTAAAGAAGCCAGAGCTCAACACGAAGAGCTTAAAAGCTGCAATTAAGACAATTCTGAGCTCTGCTAGAACTATCGGGCTTACAGTAGAGGGTAGGGATCCAAAGGATGTCATTAAGGATGTTGATAGAGGTGCGTATGATGAGGTTATTAAAAAATATGAAGAGGCTTGGAACCGAGGTGGTAGGGTATGAGCATATCATCTAGTAAGGAATTTACGGAGGCTTTAAAGAATGCTATCCAGCTTGCTATAGAGGCTAAGAAACCTTGGAAGTTTGTGCAGAGTATAGAGCTTATAGTGACGTTTAAGGATGTTGATGTTAAGAAGCAGCAGGAGTTTAGATTTAGGGATACTATTGTACTTCCAAAGGGTCTGGATAAGGAGAGTAGCATATGTGTTGTTGTTGATGATGCATCGGTTCAGAAGGCTATTGAAGCAGGCGCATATAGAGCTATAGGTAGGAGTGATCTATCTAAAATTGATAAAAAGAATGCTAAGAAAATTGCCCAGGAATGTGACTGGGTTCTAGTAAGAGCAGATCTCATGGGACAGGCTGGAAGAATCCTAGGTCCAGCTTTAGGGCCTAGGGGTAAGTCTCCTATCGCAGTACCTGTAAATGCTGATGTTGCTACCTACATTAGACAGTACAAGAATTCTGTTAGGCTATACTCAAAGGAGCAGCCATGGGTTGGGTGTAGGATTGGTAGTGAGAAGATGCCGATAGAGTCGCTAGTTGAAAATGCTATAGCGGTTCTCCAATACATTGAGGAAAAGGTTAAAAGGCCACTTCTACAATCATCACGTATATATGTTAAAACAACTAGCAGTCCGGCTATAGAGGTAGTTCCATAGTTGGTGAATGGGTGTGAAGGCTGGTATTGAAAAGAAATTTGAGAAGCTTTTAAAGGCATACAAATTGGTTTCGCAATCCTCAGAGAGCACATATAGTAAAGCTAGGTTGGAGAAGCGGAAGCTTGTGGAGGAAGCTAAGAAGTATCTGTCAAACTATAGAACACTGGTATTGCTGGATATGCAGGGGGTACCTGCAAGATTTGGAGCATATATTAGGAAGAGACTCGATGGCATAGGGATTGTTAAAATGTTTAAGGGAAGACTTCTACACATTGCTATGAGGGAGATGGGCTTAAAGAATGTTGATGAATTTTCAAAGTATTTAACAGGGCAGAATCTTGCGATCTTCACAAATTTGAATTCCTTTGAAGTATTTCTTTTACTGAGTAGAATATCGATGCCCGTTAAGGCTAGGATTGGTGAGAAGATTGATAGTGAGATTAGAGTACCTCCAATGAAGACGGATTTGAAGCCGGGGCCTATAATGAGTCTCTTCGGTAAGCTTAAGGTACCTATACAGGTTAGAGATGGCGTTATCTGGATAGCTAAGGAAGCTGTTATAGCTAGACCGGGCGATGTTGTTACTCCTGAACTAGCTTCAGTGTTTGCTAGGCTTGGTATTGAACCAAGGTTTATCAAACCCAATGTTAAGGTAGTGTATGAGGATGGTCTAGTGCTTACTCCAGATAAGCTCGTAATTGATATAGATGGTATAAAGCAGGAGATAGGTAGATGTATACTAGATGCATTTAACCTAGCTTCAGAAATTGTAGTACCGCATCCAGATGTGGCTAAGCTATCTATTGCCAAAGCCTATAGTAGAGCCCTTAGGATAGCTGCTGAAGCAGGCTTTGTATCTAGAGAAACAGCACAGATAGTATTCACTCTAGCAGTTTCACGGGCTTTAGCAATGGCTACAGCACTATCGCAGAAAGTTCCAGATCTTATACAACAGCTACCGGTAACAACACCACAGCAACAGCCTACGGTTCAGCAACCACAGCAGGAGGTTGCCGAATCCGAGAAAGAGGAGAAGAAGGAAGAAGCTTTAGAGGAACAGCTAGCGGAGGGTTTATCAGCCCTCTTTGGATAGGATTAACATACTGTAAAAACCTTAATTTATTTACTGTATGTATATCCTATTAGATTTTAGACCTCTATATTTGCATGCTCTTGCCTAAGATCCTCCTCAGTTTTCCTTAACCTATACATAAGTTCTGCTATTACAGAATCTAGGAAAATCATTGTACAGTCTTCAAAAAGCGTTCCAAGTGGTGCTAGAGGCTCATGTATACCTAGGACCTGTCTAGCAAAGTAGTCCTCTACTCTACTCACCTTAGTCCTTCCAGGAACCTCTACCACAATATCAGCTATTTTCGCAAGTGGAGAATCTATATACGTTGTTATGGCAATTACTATTGCACCAGCAGACTTAGCCGCATCGGCAGCAGTAACAATTAGTGCAGTTCTACCTGAACCCGAAATAGCTATAACAACATCACCCTTTCTAATTGGAGATACTATCGTATCCCCGAGGACATAGACATCAAAACCTAGATGCTTAAGTCTCATAGCAAACGCTCTTCCAACCAAACCACTCCTACCGGCACCCATAACAAGAATCTTCCTATCACTAGAATAGGCATCCTCGAGAATTTTAATAAAATTAACAAGCTGCGGAGTCTTAAGTACAGATAGTGAACTGGATACAAAATTAGCAATCTGAAGATATGCTCTATAAAACATAGGTAACGTTTGGGCAAGCTCAACGTTACTCAAATCATAGCCACCTATACGGTATATGCATTATAGAAAATAAAAACTTTAAACCCCAAACCACAATACAATACTTATAGTAAGTACCGAAAACCGTGACATATAGACAGTAAAATAGAGCCGCCGTAGCTCAGCCCGGTGGAGCGCCGGCCTTGTAAGCCGGTGGTCGCGGGTTCAAATCCCGCCGGCGGCTCCAGCAATTGAATGAACTCAACTCCTTCCAAAACACTTCTGAAATCATATTGCATGTGATGGATATCAGTCATGCAATTGCGGAATTCAATGATTTTTGAACATCGCTTGAATAGAAAGAAACCTACACTAGTATTAGTATGACTACTACTGCAGAAACAGGTTCTAGGTTTCTCTAGAGAGCTTGTTCATTCATTGTTCTCTATGTTTCATTTTGTTTTATTTTTAAGAATGTTTCTCTAAATAAAACAAAATTTATATAGAATTTAATTTGTTTTTATTTTTCAATTAATTAAAAATAAAGAATATTGTATTCTTTTATGTAGACTAAAGACAGCTAAAGTAGACTAAACAGTATAAAAGAGTTGAATGGTATTGATTTTATGTGTTGATCTTCTAAGAGTTTTCGAGAAGCTAGTAGTTGTTTATGCTATGTGTTTTGGGTTATGTTTATTTTTCTCCATGCTCCATGTACATAGATGTATCCTAGCTCTTTTACGTATCTTCTTAAGGTATTGTAGCTGATGTTTATTCCATCTACTTTCATTATCTTCCATATGTCTTTGAGCTTCATGTTGTTGTAGCGTTTTAGATATTTTTCAACTGTTTCAAGCTTCAGTTTCTTTGGTCTACCCTTCTGCTTTCCCTTGCTCCATGCCTCTATCTGTCTCTCTCTGATCCTCTTTCTCTCGAATTCTGCAACCCAGCTCAGGATCGAGAGAACTAGTCTACGTACACTATCGTCTAATGTCTGTAGCCACTCTTCTTTGATAGAGATAACCTTAACCCCTTTGGACTCCAGAGTCTGGATAGTGTTTAGAGTATCGATCATTGTTCTCCCAAGTCTATCGATGGACCAAACAATAACTGCATCAATACTCTGTTCACCTATCTTCTGAAGAAGCTGTCTAGCTCCGGGGCGTTCGCTAAATGGTTTTGCACCTGATTCACCTTTATCAATAAATAAACCTGTTACCTCGATACCCCTCTGATAAGCGAACTCCTCTATAGCCTTCCTCTGAATATCTTCATCTTGTTCTCTAGTCGAAACCCTGATATATGCAAAAGCCTTCATACGAATCACCAAAACACTAGACAACTTTTTAAGTATATCCATCTACACAAAACCACTTTCATTTAAATTAACTAAAAGTCCACTTCCGATCATCGGAGGGTGTCAGGGAAGCGAAATCGATTTGTTTGAGCATCAGAGTCGGTTTATAAATCCTGGCTTCTGACTGTGATGGAACAATGAAGGAGAAGGTCTTGGATGTAATACTGTTGTTAGCAACATCTATACAGTATGTAGCTGCACAGCAGCCTCCACCTGTCGAGATAAAGCCTGAGGCTCCTCCCGGTATAGGGGAATAGTGGCTGTCACCGAAGGAACTGATAAAGCAGGACAGATTGGGCAAGAGATTAAACAAGAACTGGTGCACCCCCGATGGGAGTCGTTCAAAGCATTCACAAAAGACCTTGGGCCACAGTCATGGAGACAGCTAAAAACAAACGCAAGAGCAATGGCAAGAGAGCTAGGCTATGTACCAACACAAGAACTCGACACAAAGATACCTAAGAGAACCAGCTTCTCCTCTAGGACAATAAAACATGAATCTATGGCTCGCAAGGTTATGAGGAATTTTACGTTAAGAACATGATAATAAAGAACGTAAGTCAATTTTTTGTAACTTATCTAACCTTTTACATAGCATCGAGGTTTTAAGATCGCCTATTTTAATGTCATTACACAGATTTGACCGACATGAGGACAAAAGTTCTTTGTAATATTCAAACATTTCTACACTTCTACATTCTATATTCTTTAATTCTTTTGCTAAAGATTCTGCTTCCCCTAACAATTTCTTCAAGATATGTCTAAACTTGGCATTAAAATAAAAATACGCTGTAAGAATCATCAATATTATACTAATTATTACAATTTGTCTCCAAATCGAAGTGAGTAAGGATTCCATGTCTGACACTATTGTATATAAAGTGAAGAATATCGGCATCATACTGATCACTATAGTAACGTAGTTGTTTACATAGTTTAGCAAATTTGATATTTTAATTTGTAGAATTGCACTCAATGTATTTGTAAGGGTTGTTGAAATCTTATCTGCTTCTTCAGCAATGTTGATGCACATATCTAGGTCTATATCGAGTCCCTGTGTTACCATTTCGATCCCTTCCAACTAGTGTATAGCTATCACTAGGTGTATATATTACGCATTCAGATCTTGATTTCTACAAGATCTAGAATATAGATGTAGAAGCCTATAACCCCTACTGTAGCCTCTACCACTTCAAGTAGATCGTTCTCCGTATACTCCGGATGATTTTTAACCGTTATCATTACTTCGAGCGATATTAGATCCAGAGCGGTATACCGAGTTGTCAACTATATCCAATAGTACTTTGCCTAGAAAGATATTGTTTATTTTGAATAGGGTACCGTCGTAGCGTTGGACAATGAAGTAGTCTGTACCACTCCCCACGACCTCACACTTTGAGTAAAGTCTTGGTTTCTGAGCCTCCATATACCTCTTAAACGTGTTTATAAACTCCCCATTCTCCAGATCAACATCTATGAGACCTAGAAACACATAGGGGTTCTCCGAGTCGAAGACATCACGGGGCTCTACAACAATGTATCCGTTTTCCCTCTTCAACCTAGACAATATCCTATCCATAGGTATCTTTTCAACACTTCCATCCCTATATACAACAACTACTTCCTTCATTCTCTGCATATCACTCTAACCTACCAGTTTATAAGTTAGTCCGGTTTTGTTATAACTATTGCTATCTTGCCGTCAACGATCTTTATCTCCATCTCCACCTCCTCCACGCTTGAAAGATTCAATGTTTCAGCTATATCTTTCGGAATGACAACCATGTACGTTACATACTCTCTACCTCCCCTCTTGGTGATATGCTTCTTTATTCTAACACGCATGTGTACACCAGATCTCTGAATAGTGTACAAATTTAAAAACTTTTTAGATTTGTACATGCTTTTCTAGCTAGAAAAGCTAATAAACTTTCTAACTAATATTCTAACTAAAAATCTGGTGAAAAACATGATATGCAGCAGAGAAGATAACAACCAATATAGAAGCATTGAGGAAACTCTCGAGAGACCCCATGTTCCGTTCCATAAGTATGAGGATACATTTTAGAATAGTGTTTATTAAGCTTTATACCAGATATCCGTATGGGGGTATCCGATATGGGATTCAATCAAAGGGAATGGGCTTTAAACTGGTTGAAGGGATCAATTGTCAGTTATATGCGGGGTAGGATTAGCTTAGTGATGTTGTTAGGTAGAGTTAGGAGGTGCATAGAATCGTACGGTATTACACCATCTGATATCGAGGTACTGATAGAAGTTATAGTTCGGGATCCTGCCTTAAACTTAGGCTCTTCTGATGAGAGGGTTAAGAGACTCGAACCGTTGATGGAGTTTCTTAGCAAGGTTAAGGGGTAAAGGTGGTTGAAATGGTTAAATGCCCATACTGCGGCTCTGATGGCAAGCATAAGCTTTTGAAGGTATGGAGGTATAAGTGGTGGGATTCGCATCTCTATGAGTGTACAAACTGTGGAGGTAGGTTTAGATACCACGTGGATCCGAGTGGTCAGAGGAAGAGCTTCATTATAAGGTTGACGAGAAGAAAGGCTATGCGGTTCGCCTGGTGATAGTGCTTGGGTAGGGGGACAAGGACGAGTAGCTTTGGATCACCTGGGAGAGCAAACCACGATTCATCGGCTTTCTA
>Ga0105162_1000649_pt1 | contig 21985 bp, 19 predicted proteins | sample JNZ201metaG_FD_81532 | JGI IMG/M metagenome (GOLD analysis project Ga0105162, IMG submission 81532) | Hot spring microbial communities from Jinze hot spring, China to study Microbial Dark Matter (Phase II) - JNZ 20120812A | ecosystem: Environmental > Aquatic > Thermal springs > Hot (42-90C) >...
GATAGGAGTGCAAGCTAATCAGGGGCTGGACCGCTCCTCCGGACTGGCAGTGATTTCCTCTCCTCAACGAGGAGCCCCTCGGCATCTTCGTGAGCGTTCTAACGACGTACGCTTTTGCAACAACACTCCTCGCGGTGTTGGTGTTCGCTTTGACACGTAGCGTACTCGTGAGCTTTGCGCTCTGCATCAGTGTTATTGGATGGTGGGGTTGGCTACTGTGGGTGCTCGGCGTGGCCTCAACCGTAGACCCGGTAGTAGCAGTAGCCCTATCTCTCGCAATGCCTCTCTTCGGACTAATGCCTGCGACGTAGTCGGGTTAATATGAGCACCACTATGAGCACCGTTACTGCCGTTCCCATGGCGGCTAGTACCCGTGGTTGCTTGTACCAGGGTTCCTCGTGTTCTAGGATGTTTAGTATTATGGGGTACTCCTTCGTGATGTTTCCACTAGTTGCTACGAGTACTACCGTGTACGCCCCGGCTCGTGCCTCCTGGGAGACGGTGACGATTAGCGTAGTCGATGTTGACGGCACGACCAGCTCCGTGCCCAGAGCGTAGGAAACACCTTTAGGCGTGTTTAAGACCATTAGGGAGACTGCTTGAACGGGCTCCCCTTCACCTAGAACAACCACTCCTACTATAGCCGAGCCACCCCTGTACACCTGGATACTACTGGGCTCTACTTTCACGTTGAAATCGAACGGCTTCACTTCCCTGAAGTTCGCTCTCAGGCTTACTTGACCGCATACAAACAGCTCCGTTGGGTTACTATGCCTATCGTAGGTTGAGCACTCCGCGTATATATCTGTCCACTCCTCGAACACGTATCCCTGCCCCGGTATGGCCGTTAAGCGCATGTATGTTCCATCATCTACCCAGTACTCGCCTGGAGGAGGATTGGTGGTGCCGTTGCCTCTACCAACCCCTACATGAACCAAGTACTCGACGTGGTATGACCTGCTCAAAGTACCTGGGCTCGTGACCGTTAAATTAATGCAACCGGCATCGTGATTGGCGTACCTTCTATAGCCACTAGTAGAGTGGACGAACTCCTCGAAGCAGCACGCGTGCTGAGAGCCTTCATCCCACCAGAACGAGTATGGAAGCAGGTCTATATCTATGAAAGCGCCGTCGACGGAGAGGGGGGCTAGGGGAAACGCAATATCTGGTCCCAGCCCCTCGGCATTAAAGACCCACAAGTACTGCACCTTGTACTCCGCTAAAACAGTACCACTGCTCTCCGGGGCGTAGAGGATGCCTCCCATACCCGTTGCGATACCGCTTGTCGATCGCCAGGTGTAGCGCTTGCCCTCGGTAATCGATGAAACGTGATCTACCCACTGATATGAATGCACCGAGCCGGGGCTCCAATTAAAGCTCACGGGCAGGTCCGCGACACGGTAGTCCACGCCATCAACCGTGAGAACGGTAGCACCCAGCGAAACGTCCTCCCCGATCCCAGTAATCGAGAAGGACACTGTGACCACTTCTCCCTGAGCCGCCGGCAACTCCCCGCCACCACACGTGTACACTAGTAGCGCAAGGAGTAGCAGGAGGTAGATGCTCAATGCGCTAGAGGTCCTGGAGGGCGCTCCTAGCAAGTAAAATTACCTCGTGTACAGCATTGAGTAAAGCCCTTAATATAGTTCTCAGCGACATCTACGTACCCAGAGAACTGAGCTTAAACACCTCTCGGCGAGTTAGTACAGCAATCAACCTCCTCACTACTCGGAGTCAGGCCAGTTAGAGCGGTCGTGGTCCTCGTCGGGCATACCCACATACCGGCTGAACATGAAGGTAAACAGCATCCAAGTGTTAAATCCCGGAAGCTGCGAACAACCGAGAGACCGGGGTCTAAGGGCGTCCTACGCGATACTGGACACGGAAAACAACGTGTACGAGCAGTACGGAGTTGAATACTATGTAGGCAAAGTACTACTGGAGCTACAATTGCTAAAACTACAATGAAATGTACTTTAAATGGCTTAAAGCTATATTCAAAACCGGTAAACCATTAGAAAGAATTGATTATGGCGTTAGGCGATCTAGACTAACAATGACAATGCGCCGGGGTACTGAAGCGTGCTTGTGACTTAATGCGACTGACCTTAGGCTGGTTTCCGGCATCAACTAGGCGCGGGAACCTTATTAAATGGAAAATTAATGATGGTAATCGCGGAAGGGCCGGGTCTAACAAGCATGGATAGAATAAAACTGAGCATTATCACCCAGAACTTTAACTCGTATAGCTATCTACCGTTATCAATGCTAAGCCTGTATAGCGCTTTCAAAACCCTAGCTGAACTCGGCAATATAGCTGAGGGAAGGGTGCTACTCATAGATAGCTCATCTACCGACGGATCGTACGAGAAACTGTGCCGGCTCGGATCAGAATTATCGAGGAAAACAGCCGTGGACTTCGAGTGTAGAAGGTTGAATAAAGACCTCGGCAACAGCTTTGCAATAACCTACGGTTTTCTCCTTGAAAAGAGGAGAGGCACTAATTACTTGTTAAACATGGACAACGACTTCATTATTCTCCACTCAAATGCAGTCAGGGAAATGGTAGACCTGGCCGAGGAATTCGACCTACTAAAGACTAAATACCATGCAATTACAACCATGTACATCATGGGGAATAGAGATAGATTCCTAAAACACTTAAACTCTAACGAGAAACAAGACCTCGATGAGGCCATGAACTTCGTGTACAGAGATGCGGAGAACTCCAACTTAATAATGCCTAATATAGGTTACGTGAATGTTCTTAATCGGCCTTTTCCGTTGCTTCCTGTAGTGTCTCGAAAGGATTTTAATAGCATAATCAACGAGAAGGGGTGTCCGCCAAAGGTGCTGATCTCCGCGTTTGTTCCAGCCACCTTCACCTTATACAATCCGAGCACTGCGCCCATACCTCCTTATTTCTACATCCTTGGAGATGACATCTCCTCAGGGCTAGAACACGCAAAAAGAGGCTACCTCAACGTTGTATTGACAAAGTTTGGAGGAATACACTACATTGCAACCTCACAAAAAGTAAATAGCGTAAGGCTTTACTTCGGCTTTAGGAATAGTGTTCTGTGTAATTCCTCTACTGGGCTCCGAGGGGTACTACACAAATTTACCTGGCTTGTTTACAGCATCCTCTACTCAACAGTAGGTGTTTTTAACCTCAGACACGTTATAAAACAAGGACTTGCATTTAGTGAGCTCTTAATGTCATCTTATTACTACAGTAATATGAAACTAAAACCATATATTGCTAAGTACGCAGTGCTTGGAGCTTTACACGGTACCATGAGCAGCCATCGCTTTAAGAGAAAAATTGAACGGTGGTTCAGTAAATTTGTCCTGAAGCACGGTGTTGACTATCTGGATTACACTAGACTTGACTATACCACGTGGAGTAATAGCTCATTCTCACTTAAGAACTTATTGCTATACCTAATAATGCCCGAAAAGGCGGTGAGGAAAGACGTTGGAGTGAACATCCTTAGTCGCAGGCTTGGAAGAAATTAGCGCCTTCTTCAGGAGACTAGTCGTTTAAGTAGCCCGGAATCCATGGTACAGGTGTACTATCCTCATTCTTCCGTATTCACGGTGAAATTCGTATTTTTTTGTCCTATGAATAAGCGCGTGAATGTAGCCTACGATATTGTATAAGTACGCTTTCATGTCTTTACGCTGGTGCTCCCTCATCTTTCTCGTTACCTTAAGGTATATTCTCGTTAGAGGTAACAATAGCAGTAGAATTGGGGGCATCCCCCACTTGTAATACTCGATTCCATAGGCGTACTCTCTATCCTTTAATGTGATAATTGGAGGGACCTCGATACTACCTTTACCATTATAATCTAGCGGCCACGCCCCCCTTGAGATGGCGAGTGCAAATATAAACCTATCGTCACAGTAATTTACCGGGTACCTGTTCTTCATCAATACCTTGAAGAAGGCTGTAGAGATTAGCAGGGCCGAACCTATTCCCGATACCAATGGTTTCTGTGCTATGAGGTTATACAAGTAGTCCTTCGGGAGGACGACGTCGCCGTCTACCTTGAAAAGGTAGTGGTACTGATGAAGGCCGGTTTTCCTTTCAATGAACAGTAACGCCACGTTAAAAGAGTACCCGATTCTAATTGGTACGGGCCACGAGGATCTCGTGGAGACAACTATGTTCGGTATATCGAGACCGCGCTTCTTTAGGTCGATCGGCGATGCCGAAATAACGTATATGTCTTGCAAAACCCCAACCTGGTTTACTACGCTCTCAAGGCTTTCCCTGTTAAAGGTCGACTCGTCCTTGGTGAAGTATAACGTGAGTACTCTAATCACGAACACGCACCCGAGAACACGTGAGGCGATCCTGATTTTAAACTGACACGTTGAGCTTGTTCAAGACGTCCATTAAAACCATGTCCATGTTCAAGTAACGCCAGCTACCCCACCTTCCCAGGGAGACAATTCCATGTTTATTAACTTCTACGAGTACCTCAGACCTTTTCGTGGATGCGTTTATCCTGTGTATTGGGTACCCGTATTCGTGGACGTACTTTTTAGCGAAAATTACCTCGCCGCTCTCAAATACCCCGAGCTTTTCGAGATCATCAATGGTTCTTTCAACAACATTTGCTGGAACGTCCACCCCTCTAGGAACTGATATTTCGGCTATTACTAGCGATTTACCGGGGGGCGCATTACAGGGGCTGTAATTGCTTAACCACGCGTATCTGTGAAATAGAATTCTCTCATCCGGAACGTAGATCCAGTGGTGGTTGGGAGCCCGTTTATCTACTGCGACCGCTACAACCACTATTTTATTATAGTCTAGGAAATCCAGTTGCTCGGGCCCGTAGCTCACGTCTACTTCAAGTACTTTAATTAAATCGGGCAGTGGAATAGTGCTATAGACCTTTTTGCTTCTTATTTCATTGTTTACCACTAAATGTCTATCCATTTTCCTGATGCTTGAAACCGGGTAATTAGTTATTATTTGAACGCCGCGATCCACCGCCTCTTTGAGAACGGGCTCGAACAAAGCATATATCCCGCCCTTAAACGGGTAGTAGAACTTAGCCTGCTCCGAATAACCGATAGTTGGCATTCCCAGAGCCGATTTCACTATATCCCTCCAATCAGGTATAGGTAGCCTTCCAGGCGTGTGAACCCAGTCCACGTCTATCTCGTTGAGAGGCCTCTTCCAGATCTTCTTGTTATACGGAACTAGGTACTTGTTCGCAATCCACCTGCCGAAGAGCCCGTAAATCCATTCTTCGAGGTTTCCCGGCTCCCAGCCATCTCTTAGCGAGAGTAATGCCTCTAGGAAAGATACTAGGGCTTCGTAGCGTTCCTCGACTGGGAGCACGTAAAGCCCGTTTTCAAGTGGATACGGTACAAGCGTCTCCATTAGCTTTACGTAAGAAAGCCGTGTATGAGAGCATACGTTATTGCCAAGCATAGAGAGCATTCTGCCCAGTATCTCCTTGCTCTTGGAGAAAATAACGTGCGAGCCCCCGATGTCTATGGTGAACCCGCCTACGTACTCGCTCCTGAGTAGACCTCCCACGGTACTTTCCTTTTCCAGGCACACTACTCTTAACCCCTGCTCAGCCAGCGCCTTTGACGTTAAAATTCCCGCCCAGCCGCACCCCAGAACAACGGCGTCAACATCCATGGTGTGCTTACCCTGCGTTACTAAAGTAATGAGAGGACCTAGTAATTTTCTTTTCCACGCATCACGACAGTGTTAAAGCTTAACTAAGTTAATGAGGATTAAGATCCGTTGCGCACGCTGTAGCAGAGTACTCTATCGTTCTAACCGCAATCACGCTACATGAGGGATCTTGGTGAACGGGTGCAAGAACCTTAGTGGTCGGAGAGCCGTGGGAGGTCCTAAGATCTGTGTACCCAACAAGGTAGAGGAGGAGAACGTAGTCAATGTGTTTATGAGGGAGTTCACCGGCGTAACTCCCTACACCGTGGAGGTCGCGGCTATAACGTCGTTTATGCTCAGTAAGTAGGTGGGCTTCACCGTGATGGCGGCTTTACTCCTGGTTAACTTGGTGATCGGCATGGTACACGGTCGCGGAGCGGCCGGGCGATCTGACCCTTAAAGTCGAAACTAGGGCCCTGGTTATCATTCTCGTAGAGTAGGTTATGGCTTTCCTGAACTCGTGTGCTAGTTTCACAAGCTTCATGTAGTCTTCTTCGGTGAGTGGTTCAAGCCTCTCAGCTACCGTTACGTACCCTGCGAGTTTTTGATGCGCCCCTGACTCTATGTACCTGGTACTGTGACACGTACAACAACCTCTCTTCTGTAGAGGTGCTTTATTCTCTCACTGAGATGCTTGGATATGTAGATGCAGAGCAAACCGTGGCTTGTCCTCGATGAGCGTGGCGAGGAGGATACCTCGTGCACCCTGCTTCGCTGCAGAGAGCCGGGTGAACCGTGGGCAACCGCTGAAGACACGCTCCCGCAGGTGGGGCCGGGAGAAGAACAAACCGTTGAGAGGTAGATGGCTAGGAGGCTGGATACGGAAAAGCATGAAAGCCTATGAACAGCTATCCACCAAGAAACGGTTAAGGAATGATCTGCTGCCTATTCAGCACTGTTAGTACCGCAAATGATAGTATCTGAGTTAGTGCTGTGTATATCACGGCTAGCGACACGGATGTTTGTAGTAGGAGGGTTATTATGAATCCTCCAACACCCCATGAAACTCCATAGAGCATTCCGAAGACCCCGTAAGCCATTGCCAATCTATCCTTGTTAACTATGTCTGCTATTGAAGCCCTCATTATCGTCTCCGATATACCCATCGTAAACCCCCAGAAGACAGCTGCTATATACGCAGCGGCCGTAACTCTCGTAGCCAGCAGTGGTATTATTGTCAGCGTTGCTATGGGGGCTAAGTAAAGGCTCCTGAACTTTACTACGTCGTACAAGTAGCCTATCGGGAAGGCCACTACAGCGTCTACGCCCATCGCAATGGCGTATAGCACTGCTATCTCCGCGTCTCCTAAAACCCCCCAGTACTTTAAGAAGTATGATGCTATGGCCCAGTGCGCGAAGCCGAGAGACTGAAAGGTCATAGAAGAAGTATAAAGCCAGAATCTCCTACCCATGCCTCTAAATGAAATTCTCTTCGGCGAGATCTCGACGCTCCTAACTCTCGGGTACAAAGACCACGCCGTGAATATGAATACCATTGCCATAGTCCCCGGAACTAGGAGTACTAAAAACGCGTTCGAGTAACCGTACCGCACGAGCATGTACGCGAAGAGCAGGGGGCCTGCTAGAGCTCCGACCTGGTCCATGACTTCGTGGAGGCCGAAGCCCTTCCCCTTACCAATACCCTCCGTGACCTCGGCCAGGATCACGTCTCTTAGAGGGGTTCTTAAACCCTTACCAACCCTCTCTACGAGGTATAGCGATGTAGCGGTCCACCAGGAGCTTGTGAAAGCTAGTAAGGGTAAGAGTGTGACGTTCATGGCATAACCCAGCGCTATAAAGCCCCAGAAAGCAGCTGAAGACCCTATGTAGGATGCCAAGGCACCGCTTACAAACCTAAGGACATACCCTAAAAACTCTCCTACTCCTACAATGGAGGAGGCTATTGCAGGTGCTTTCAGGTACTCCAGGTAGGCCCCGCTAACGGATCTGGCCCCCTCGTAAACCATATCAGCAGTCAGGGAGATAAGCCCGAGTAGCACAAATACAAGCAGTATTCTCCTCTTCGTGCTTCATCACCTGGTACGTTAATTTTAATTCAAGGCAGGTATTTAAAGCAATCAATGCGTACTCATGGTCGAGGAAGAAGGCATCGAACCGGAGGAGATCGCACTCGATCCTAAGTGAAGGCTGCTGGCGCGATAGATTCCTAGGATCAGAGAAGATCGGGCAACCCGTAGACGTCTACTCGCAGCCGGATCAAACCGCCCTCAAACGCGTTAAGTCTTATATGAATCGCTCGCGGCAAGCTAGCGGGATACGGGCCGCCAGCGTAGGCTTTGAAGAACCCAAAATAATGCTGAAGGAGAAATCCTCGGCCCTTAAAGCCTAGGTAGAGGTGTAACCCTAAGAGGTGACCACGATATAGCTACGTCCGCGACACCGCTAACAATGAGGGCTCTCCAGCTCTTAGGGCTTGTGAACACGCTCCTCGCGTTTGGATTCTTACTATATGATACCTCTTTATCGTGATGAAAGATATGCTGGCAGAAAACAAGGAGTTTTCGGTTGTAAGAACGCCCTGTTCGAGGAAGTGAAGATTAAATGCCTCTCACAGTACTAATAGGCTTCTAAGGTATCGTCAGAGGGCTAGAAGAATAAAACGGCTAGGCCGTTAATGATGTGTTGTTAAGTAGAATTCCGCCTCCAAGAGGGCCATGTATACCAGCGCGTTCACGGCGGTCACGATCGCGCCAAGCTTCAGGAATTCCTTGAACGTGATCGTCGTGTTCATCTTGGATTCGAGGTACTCGATAATGATGATATTTGACGCTGCACCTAGGGGCGTCAGGTTCCCCGCAATAGTGGTGGACATGGCGAGCGTTATCCACGAGAGTTCATCTCCCCCTGTGTAGCCGACACTTTTCATGTACTCTATTATTAGCCGTGCAAAGGGAACGTTACTTATCAGCTGGCTACCCAATATTGACAGCGCTGTTATCGAGGCGATGTTCACTGCTACGTCTAGGTGTTTCACTGGGAGGAACGCACTTACGAGGAAATCCAATAAACGGCTCCTCCAGACACCCTCCATGGATATGAACATCGTCATGAAGAAGAGTATTGTACCCCAATCAACACTTGCGATCACTTTTCTCGGTTCACTCGACAACGGGTAGAGGGCTGCCGCTATTACAAACGGTATGAACCCTCTGTGTGATATATGCGGGAGGCCCATTAGGTCCAGTGTATCGTTCACGATTAGCGCCGAGATCGACACCGCCATACCAATTCCAGCTAGCACGGCGTCTCGTTTGTTTTTCAGCTGCTCATGAGGCATGATCAGCACCCCGTTAGCACTACTGCGCTCTATTCCATAATACTTCGCGACGATGAGAGGCGTTACCAGCAAGTTTATGATCGTGGGTATGGTGAGGTATGCAGTGAATTTCAAGAATGGCGCAGTCAAGCCGGATTTCTCGGCTATTAGCACGTTCTGTGGGTTGCCTATCGGCGTCATAGCTGAACCTATTGTTAGCGAGTAGGCTAGTAACAGAAACATCGCTGTGGGGTTGATGTCTAGCGCCTTGGCAATGGTATAGGCCATGGGAGGGCCTATGAGCGCTACTGTGTCGTTCATGGCTATAGCCGCAAGTAGTCCGAATAGCGCGGAGAAAGCGTAGATCAGGAGTTTAGTGTTTTTAAACAGGCCAAGGAACCAGGCAGTCATGGTGTTTAACAAGCCCGACGACTCTGCCAGGCCCGTAATGCTGAACATCCCTATGAGGAAGAGGATCACATCGAGGTCGATTACTGATCCGAGCTCGTCCGTGTTCACTAGTCCTGAGGCTATTGTTATAAAGGATGCAAAGGCCATTACGCTCCAAATGGGGATCTGCGGTTTACGGCCCCTAATTATCAGCGCCGAGATCAACAGCACCACGATACTTAATCCAATAGCGGTTTTAAAGCCTAGCATAATCATTCACCAAGCACTGATAGACTGCTTCGCGGGGAATTTAAGTACCACTTACTCACAGAGTCCGTACATCTATGTGATCTAGCCATTTACCCGGCTTCACGGCCTATTTATATTCGTTCTTCGCGTCATTCTAGATGACCAAGGGGGTTGAAAACCTTATGCTAATTGAGATCATAAATTTCCCCGGAAGCATGCATATCTAAACGTATGCTTTAGGTGCATTTCGTGGAGTGCATACCTCGTCTTAGATGCGAGCGTGGCAATGTGCATCTCTACCCCACTAGCCCCTACTAGCCTGTTTCTCGACACCAGCTCCACCTGAGCGCTTCTAAGCGTTCCAACGACAAATCTGAGCTTTCTGTACAGGTGTTCCCTGACGACACTATTAGTTAACGTTTGTACCCAGGAAAGATCATCAGTGGCTTCTCGTAAAGCCTTAACTCGGGCTGGGGGGCATTCACGTTAACTCCATCATCATGTCGGTAATTGGAGGTGTATCATGTACATGTAATTTACCTCCTGTGGCTAACCTAGTGGCGGTCGTTGTAGTGGCCCGGGAGTACACGCGGTTTACGCACTCCGTCTTGGTTCAGGATGGCACTAGGAGCTCTTAAGAGGGCTGGGAGACCGCTACTAGAGGCTTGCACGAAAGGGACCCCGCGTGGAACTCAAATAGGCCTGCAATGCCTTTGAACACGCTTTTAAATTCAGGGCTACACTAAGAATAAAAAGTAGTGAGCACTATGAACAAGAAGCTGTTTTACGCGATAATCTTGGTTCTAGCATACATACCCCTACTGGGCCTGCCTTTCAGCAACAGGGTGGAACCCGAGATCTTGGGCATGCCCCTACTGTGGTTTTACTGCCTAGCTTGGTTCCTAGAGATCTTCGCCTTAATGGTAGTAGCCTACTACGTTGATAAGAAGCACGTATGGGGGTAAAGCCATGGGCGCGGAAGCGGGCTACGTAGCGCTCGGCATAATTATAGGGTGGTTGACGGTAACGACGATCACAGGCATCATCGCCACAATTAAAAGGCACAAGGTCCTAATGGCAGTAGATACATGGTTCGTCGCCGGCAGAGCCCTAGGCCTACTGGTGGTTTGGCTTAGCCTAGGAGCTAACATATATAGCGCGTACACGTTCCTGGGGCTGCCGGGTGCCGCGGCAAGCGAGGGCATTAGGGTATTCGCAGTAAACCTCTACGGGATGGTGGGATACCTCATAGGCCTTCTAATAATACCGTTCCTCTGGTCCAAGGCCAAGGAGAGGGGCTGGCTCACAGTAGCCGACGCCTTCGAAGACCTATACGACAGCAAGGTCGTGGGGGCGTTTGCCGCCGTAACGGGCGCGCTGTGGTCTATACCATACATACAGCTACAGATCCAGGGTGCCGGATACATACTGGAAGAGGCATCCTACGGGACAGTAGACCCCTTAACGGCCAGCATAGTGGCCTTCGTGCTTATAGCAGTGTTCACTGTTATAGGGGGGCTTTTAAGCGTGGCGCTGATCAACGTTCTTCAAGGGGCCATAATGCTCATTGCAGTGTGGCTCGTGGGAGTACTAGCGCCCCTAGTTGCCTTCGGGGGCCTAGGGAACGTGTTCAAGGTGCTCGAACACTACGCGGCCAGCAAGCCTCCGGAGTCAGCGTTCAGCCTTACGTTAAAGCCAGACGACTTCGCGTGGATGGCAACCCTACTCGTAGCGGCGCCACTGGCCTTCTGGCTATGGCCTAACAGGGTGCAAAACGTGTTCGCGGCCAGAGACGTGAAGACGGCTAAGCGGAGCGCCGTCCTAGTGGGCATTTACCAGGTCTCACAAATACCCGCAATACTGGTCGGGTTAACGGGTCTCGCGCTCTTCTTCAAGGGGGTGATCAGCATACCTCTGTACAAGAAGCCCTACAGTGACCACGCTTTCATGGTTACCACAAAAGCGCTCCTCCCTCCATGGGTGGTGGGACTCGTTGGCGCGGGCGCTTTGGCAGCCTCGATATCAACTGCAGCCGCGATCCTACACGTATCGGGAGCACTATTCGCTAGAAACATGTACCAGAGGCTACTTAAGCCCAGAGCTAGTGGAAGGGAGCTCCTACTAGCTGCGAGGGCGTTCACGGCTATCTTAGCCTTAGCTTCACTGGTATTTGCACTACTAGCACCGGGCGTACTAGTATACCTTCTGCTCGTAGGTTACGCGGGCATTGTACAGTTCTTCCCGGCGCTCGTACTCGGCGTGTACGGGAAGGGCTTGGTAACCAAGCACGGGGCACTGGCAGGCATGGCGGGAGGCATGTTAACGGTAGCGTACATACAGGTTATCCTGAGGAGAAGCCCTCTAGGAGTGTACGAGGGGTTCTGGGGGCTCCTGACCAACATAGCACTACTACTCATAGTCAGCTTAGTGACGGGAAGGCGCAGTAGGCGGCTGAATAGTAGTGTTCTGAAGAACAATGCAAAGGCGCTCTGAAATTGTTACTTAATTAGCGAAATGAACAAGTCGTTTACGTTGGTCTCCGTGTACCCCGTCACGATCACCTGTCCAAGCCTGTAGAAGAACGTGTAACTGTCGTTGTTTTCCAGGTAGTTTATGGGGTTTAGTCCCATGGTGAGGGCCTTTTCAACTGTTTTACCATCTACTAGTGCACCGGCTGCCGGGCTGACGCCGTCAATGCCATCCGTAGCTACGCAGGCCGCTACAGTGTCCGGGAGATCGCTAATACCCATGGCCAGTGAAAGGCATAGTTCCTGGTTCCTACCGCCTACACCGCTACCTCTAACGGTTACAACGGTTTCCCCGCCTGCAAGTATTGCTGCAGGCTTTGGAACCGGTTTACCGTACTTGTGAACATTCCTTATGATCGATGCCAGCACCCTGCCTACCTCCCTCGCCTCGCCTTCAAGCATCGAGGTGAGGACAAGCACGTTAAAACCACGTGCACTAAGCACGCGGGATAGAGCTTCCAGCACGGCCTGATTGCTGAGGATGACCACGTTGTCTACCTTACTAAAGCAGGGATCCCCGGGTTTAGGTGTATCTGGCACCTCGCCTCTAACACCCCTTTCGAGGAGTTCCCTCACGTGGCGTGGTAGACTCCCTAGTAGCCCACTCCTCTCTAGGACACTATACGCATCCGCGAAGCTTGTCTCATCGGGTGCCGTGGGGCCTGATGCCACCACATCTACCCTATCCCCGATGACATCGCTAACTATTAGTGACACTACACGTGAGGCATTAATGTATCTCAGCAGCTTACCCCCCTTAACCCGCGAAAGCCTTTTCCTAACTGTATTGAGCTCGTAAATGCCAACACCTCGTCTCATTAACTCGCGAGTAATCCACGCCACGTCTTCGAGCGTAACGCCTTCTTCGGGTATCTCAAAAAGCGCCGAACCGCCACCGGAAACCAACACCAGTAAGATGTCCCTTTCACTGACGTGTTCAAGGTATTCCAGTAACCTCTGCGAAGACTTCAACGTATTTAAGCCAGGTAACGGGTGATCACCATCCAAGACCTCGATCGGTCCAACGCGCCCCCGTTCACCGGGATGTACTACCACACCTCCTGCAACCCTATCTCCAAGGACATTGAGAACGGCCTCGGCCATCCTCCTAGACGCCTTACCGAACCCCACCACATGGACAGAGCCTTTAACATCGATTCTCCTATTTCCAACTAACAGCTCGCCACCCTTAACACCCAGGTGTGAGGTGACGGCACCATAAGGATCTGCTACGCGAAGCGCACATTCAACTGCCTCGATTAAAAGCCCATGTAAATCGCTTCTCCTTAACGTATCGGCGTTCTTAATCACCTCTCCCACACCTCAACACCAATTAATCAAGGGCCACTATTACAAATAACTGCTAAGTTCGTGGTAAGGGGCTACGAGCAACTATATTTGTGGAGTAGTATGTATTCCTTGTGGGGCACAGGTGGTATGGCTTGAGGCTTTACGGGATAATAGTGCCTCTCATCACCCCCTTTCGAGGGGACTACTCAGTTGACATTGAAGCCTTAAAGTGGCTTACCGGCTACTTGGTTAGTAGCGGTGTTCACGGGCTTTTCCCCAACAGCACTACTGGGGAATTCGTGCACCTGACCCGGGAGGAGTCAGTACTCGTGGTTAAGGCCGTCCTCGAAGAGGCGGGTGACAAGGCCTGGATACTACCGGGTATAACGGCTAACAGTACCGAGGAGTGCATTAAGCTTGGAAAGGTCTTCGTGGATATGGGCGTTACGGGCGTAGTTGTTGCACCTCCCTTCTTCTTCAAGCTAGCCCCGAAAAGGCTTAAAGAACACTTCTCTAAAATAGCCGAGACGCTTGACATCCCCGTAGTAGTGTACAACTTACCAGCACTAACAGGCGTCAACATACCGGTACAGCTGTACGTGGAGCTCGCAGCCGAATACGACAACCTCGCAGGAGCTAAGGTGACATATGACAGCTTCACGTACACGAGGACACTAATACAAGAGGTTAAGTCCGTGAGAAGGGACTTTGCAGTGTTTACCGGGCTAGACGACATGTTACTGCCAGTTCTAATGATGGGAGGCGACGGCGGGATCACCGCGCTAGCTAACGCCACGCCGCAATTGCATCTAGCAATGTACAATGCGTGGTCAAGAGGTGACATTGAGCTGGCCCTCGATGCTTGGAAAAAGCTGTTAAAACTTACAAAAGTCTACGATTACACGTCATCGTACCCAACAGCGGTAAAGACCGTTCTCGCGGCTCTGGGCACGCCCGTGAAACCGCATCCCAGGCCGCCGCTAGCCCCTGAACCCCCCGAGATCGAGGCTAGAGTTAAGAGAATCTTAGAGGAACTCGGCCTAAGGAAGGCTCCGAGTAGCTAACGCGGTGACGTTAGCACGAGCGTTATGCCTGTCGCGTGCTCTAAGCTACGCGGCTGCTTTCTTCACAAGACTGTGCCGAGGTCTCGAGATCATGTGACGCCTCTAAGCGCTCCTCCTGGGAATCTTCAAAACCGCCTGCTCTAACCCATGAGAACTGCGTGAGAGCGTGTTTTCAGCTGGGCGGGCTTATTGGCAACTTCTTAAATAGCTCGTGAACGACCTCTCTTACCTGGTCTTCGCGATCGAGTAACTCCTTTAGCACGCGCTCTTCATCCACTGTAATCACATTGCCGTTTTTAACCACGAACACCCCATCTACGAGCACGTCTGTAACAGCATCACCCTCTAAGTAGCTGACTACAGCATCTACGGGGTCTATAACTGGCATAGTCTTAATGGATGACACGTTAAGCACCGCTAGGTCAGCTGGATAGCCTTTGCCGATCACCCCAACTCTCTCACCTACCAGGGCTCCGCCATGTCCAGTGGCCATTTTAAGAAGCCTCCGTGCACTAGTGCCAGACTTGTAGTAAAACAGGGAGTTAGCTACGGCCTTACCAATGGCCCTTGCCACCTTAATTTCGTGTAAAACGTCAAGCCTATTCCACGCGCCGCCATCACTTCCTATGCCAGCTATTAGGTCCTCGTCGTCGAGTAGCCCGGTCCAGTGTATGCCCATGAGCCAGGAGTCTACGGTAGGACACCAGCACAAGCCTATACCGTGCTTCTTGAGCAGGCTTATTTCCACGGGCGAGAGGTAGATCCCGTGCGCCACGATCACCGGCTTGATCTCACCTATACCTCTGTAAACCATGTATTCCAGCGGCCTCATACCGTACTTGCTCAAGGTGTAGTCTACTTCGCCCTGGTACTCGGCCAGGTGGAGCGTTAACCCGATGCCGTGTTTTCTGCACTCTTCCATGACGGATCTCACTAGTTCTTCAGAAGACATCATTACCTGCCTTAAGCTCATCCATATACGAACCCTGCTACTAGCCTTGCTAAACCCCTCGTAAAGCATTAAAGCCCTCTCCATTACCTCGGACGTGCGCCTAGTCTCTCCTTCGACTACGTCGTAAGTTGCGTAAGTTACTACGCCTTTAATCCCGGACTTGATGGCCTCCTCCACGAGGATTTCCGGGTAGGGTGCGCCGGCTTCAACGAAGTAGGTTACACCGTTCTTTAACATGTTAAGTATGCTGGCCTGTGTTGAGAGCCTGGCGAGGTCCTCACTCATGGCCTCTTCGAAGGGGACCAGGATCTTCGTCCATACTGGGGGCATTTGCATTAACACGTCACCTAGTGCCGACCTCAGTAGGAGTTGCTGTGTATGCACGTGGCAGTCGAGTAGACCGGGCATAACTACGTGGTGTTTTCTCTCCACGACGTCTTCAGCTACATACCTGTCTTTGATGCTGTACTCGTCACCAACGTCTACTATGAGCCCGTCCTTGATGGCGATAGCCCCTCTCGGTATAACGAAGTCGTATGGATTCAACGTCATGACGTACTTTCCGCATACTATGGTGTCCACCCTCTCCTTGACGGTGCTCACCGCCTCTCACCTCACACTAGTACGGATGAGGGCCTCTAACACAGCCGGTGCAACATCTTTGACATGCCTTTCCAGCTCACTAGCTAAGGCGAAGCCTGTAGGCTTTACGAGGGAGTTGCTGACTATCAACACTGAGGCGGCCTTAACTCTCCTCAATAAGCTGACTGCGAGTATCGGCGCTGTTTCCATGTCAACGGCGACCATGCCCCTGTTAACCCACTTCTCTACGAAGCCCGGCTCGGTGTAAAATGCGTCACAGCTAACTACTGGGGCCACCATGTGCTTTTTGCCGAGTTTACGTACTTGCGTAACTATGTTTTCCAGTAACTCGTAACTAGGCAGAGCAGCCTGACACACTGGTTCTTCAACGTACTGGTGGAATAGTCCTCCACAGTAGTACGAAGCACCGGTAGGTATCACGAGGTCGCCGACATCCAGCTCCTTGACCATGCCCCCGCAGGTACCGAGTCTAACGACTACTCTAGCTCCTAGCATAATTAGCTCCTCCAGGACCAGCACAGCCGATGCTGAGCCGATGCCATGAACAGCCACGGTTACTGGGACCCCGCGGTATAGCCCCGTGTAGACGTGGTAGCCCCTGATATCACTAACTAGTTTAGGGGTCTCCAGGAGCCCTGATACTAGCTTAACCCTAGCAGGGTCTCCTGCCACAATTACGTGCTCTGCTATCTCCCCCTTACGGGCCTTTATGTGGACGGGCTCTGACAAGCCTGCCACCCGATCACGCCGGGAATTGGGGATTTAAGAGTTGCACTATAGCCTCCGCCACTTCTCCCGTCTTAACGGCGCCCACTATTCCGAGTTCCCTAGCCAGTAACGTTGACTGTAACGGTATAAACCCGTGCTCAGCAAGCCACTCCACGTCGCTCAGCACCTCTCGGGTGGTTCCTTCACGAGCTATTTTACCGCCGGACAGCACAACCACCCTGTCAGCCACTTCGCCTATCAGCTGCAAGTCGTGCGCGACGAGCACTACTGTTCCTCCAAGCTTGGTGAACTTCTTCAAAACCAACAGTAACTGTAAGCTACGCTTGTAGTCTAGCCCTGAGAAAGGCTCGTCTAGAACTATCACCTTAGGCCTTAGCGCCAAGATACTGGCTATGGCGAGCCTATGCTTCTCGCCGAAGCTTAACAGGTGCGGTGACATCTGCAGTGGTTTTTGCAGGTCAACCGCTTCAAGGGCTTCTTTTATTCTTCCCTCAACTTCTTCCTTACTTAAACCTATTTTTCTAAGCGCAAAGCTCATTTCGTCATATATGGTACTAGCGAAGAACTGGGCTTCGGGGTTCTGGAACACCATTCCCACAATTCTAGCGAGCGTGGAGACGGATGTTTTACGCGTATCGTAGCCGAGTATCTTAACGTAGCCGTTAACAGGCTTCAAGAGTCCGTTAAAGTGCTTCACAAGCGTTGTCTTACCAGCACCGCTGTGCCCAATAATTGCTAGGAACTCCCCTTCACGTACTTCTAGATTTACGCCTCGTAGAATCCAGGGAAGGCCTCTACCATACCTAAACCATAAGTCCCTAACCTCTATTACAACTCTACCCTTCGCGAAATCCTCAACACTTCCTTCCTTCAGCGTGGTAGGCGCTACTACGGTGTGGGCTGACTTTAATTTGGGATTTGCTTTTAGGGACTCCACGGCTTCCCTAAGCGCTACGGGTATCTTGGGGAACGAGCCCGGCTTAGAGTCCAAGATCCTGTAGAATATCTCACTAACTTGAGGTGGCCTAACACCGGTCTTTACTACTAGGTCTTTGTCACTGAATATCTCACTGGGCGCCCCCTCACACGCTATTTTTCCATCCTCCATTATGAGGATCCTATCGGCGTGTTCGGCAACCCACTCGATTCTGTGCTCCACGACTACTAGCGTCATACTGGTTTCTCTTTTAATCTTCTCAATTAACTCGAGTATTCGCCGTGTGCCGGGATGATCCAGCATCGACGTGGGCTCGTCTAGTACGAGTATTCTAGGTTTGAGAGCGAGCACAGAAGCTATAGCCAGAACCTGCTTTTCTCCGAGGGATAATGAATAGGGTGATTCGTGCATCTTGTGAACTAGGCCCGTTAATTCTAAAATTTCCCTGATCCTCTTATCGATCTCACTGGTACTCAAATTCAGGTTTTCAAGGCCGAACGCGATCTCCTCCACTACGCTCGGCATTATTACCTGTATCTCCGGGTTCTGGAAGACAAGACCTACCAGCCGGGTGAGCTCTTCGGGCCTTGACCTTAAGACGTCGAGCCCCATCAAGCTGACGTGACCCCTGATCTCGCCCCTGATGATGTGCGGTATCATGCCAACGAGCACGTAAAGCAGCGTTGACTTGCCGCATCCCGAGGGCCCCATAATCACTACCGTTTCTCCCTCACGAACCCCGAAGGAAATGTCCTTCAAAACCCACTCATCTGACCCAATATACTTAAACCAGAGGTTTTCAACCCTAATAGCGTCCACCACGCCGAACACCTACTCACCGAGCGCCTTGACGACGTAGTAGTACGTAGAGAAGCCCGTGAGCTTTAAGGCTATAAGCAGTACATAAAGAACTACCAGCACCACCACTGCAACGGTGTCACGGCTACTCCACTTAAGGGAGAAGTAGAATGTCCTGTTCTTACTGGCACCAAAACCCCTTACATTCAGCACCACGCTTAAGTCCCAGGCATAACTGAGCATCCTGATGATCACGGGGACGAACACGGGGACCGTGTAAATGATCCTTTTAACCGGGTTCTTCGAGTCCACCGGTATTCCACGGGCCCTCTGCACGTCTATCACGTTCTTAAACTCCATTAGCGTGTACGGTAACAGTCCAAAGGCCAGCATGAACATGTAACCGACTTTGTAAGGAACGCCCATCCTAGTAAACACCTGGACTAAGTCATACATTTTAGTGGTCGTTACTAGTAGCAGGAAGGCCGTGATCGGGTTTACTATGAGAAAGAATTTGCCCAACCCCACTAATAGCCCTACGTCCGTTATCCTTATGTTCGCTAGTGGAAATGTCCATAGGTATGTACCAACACCCTGGTACATCGACGCCCATACCAGTACCGTTACTACGAAGAACACTATACTGTATGCCACGATCAGCGCCGCCCTCTTAATGGAGATCTTGGCCAGCGTCAGGCCCACGATCAGTGATGCGTAGACGAATACTGAGACAGAGCCGTCCCACTGAGATGCTATGGATGCGGCAAATGCCAGTATAAACCAAACTAGCTTGACCCGCGCGTCTAGTTTGTGTATGATGCTATCCCTAGGTAGGTAAAGCCCCGTGAAGGCCACTAGAAGCCACCTTCACCCTTAAGTAGTACCATAAGCTAGTGGCGGCTAAAACCCTCCATTCCACTTCCAGCCTCGTTCATAATTCGCTCTCTAATATCGAGTACGCGTTTATAGAGCCTTTCGACGCTAATTCCCACGACGTTGCCTCTATCAACCAGCTTTTTACCGTTTACGTAAACCATGGAGACGCTTTCGCAACCTAAATTGTACACAACAGTGTGGTAGGGGTCCTCGTGCAGCCCAATAGATCTACTTAGCCTTGGCTTCAAGACCAGTATATCAGCCCTCTTACCCGGTTCCAGGGATCCCACCTTGTTCTCCAGCCCGAGGTTTAAGGCAGCAATCCTCGTAGCCATCTCCAACACGTTCCTCGGAGCAATTCTACCCGGATACCTGTAGACACTAGATTGCACTGCTATTGTAAACTTCATTTCTTTGAATAGGCAGAGGTCACCACTCGTAAGGGGGCCATCCGTGGCAAGCGATACGTGCACGCCCTTCTCCAGTAGCTCATGTACTCTCGCGACGCCTTGGCCCCAGCTCATTATTGTAAATGGCGAGTACGCTACGCCGGGTTTATACCTGCCGAGTATTTCTAGATCCCTATCGGTCAGGTACGTCGCGTGAGCCAATAATGGCCTCGCCTCCATTAATCCAACTTTCTCTGCCAGCTCTGCCGGCGTAGTGCCGTACTTCTCCTTGACGTGCTCCACCTCGTGTAGGGACTCGGAGAAGTGCATGTGTATCTTTATATTGGTACTAAGCGAGGCTTCTACGGCTTCGCGCACTGTCTCGATACTACAAGAGTAAAGTGAGTGTATGCCGATCATCGTGCTCACCCTCCCGCCGGCTGCGTTGGCGTATTTCAACGCGAAGTCAACCGAGTCCTTGACGCTGTGCTTGGGAGCATGCTCGCTGTACTCTACAATGCTCTTCGCGAGCACGGCCCTCATACCCACCTCTTCCACGGCCTTTACAACCTCTTCTTCGTAGAAATAGTGATCAGAAAACGTGGTTATCCCGTTTTCCAGCATCAGCACCATTGCCATCTTCGCGGAGAGGTAGATGTCGCTCGGCTTCAGTAATCCCTCCAGAAACCACACCCTCTTCAGCCAGTTGAAGCCCGTTAACCCTGAAAAGAGGCCCTGGAAGACGATCATGGGGGTGTGAGTGTGCGTGTTAATTAAACCCGGCATGACGACGTGGTTCTCCCCTCCTTCTAAAACATCGCACTTATGCTTCCCCAGGTTCTCCTCCTTGTCGACGGCCGTGATCACGCCGTCCACGCCATCAAACACAACCAGGCCTCTTGGTAGCACAGTGCCCTTCTCGTCCATCGTGAGCACTAAGCCTTTAATGCAAGTAGTTGACACTAAGAGGGCACCTCCGGGGAAAAAAGACCTTTATCACTAGGCCTTAAACTCTACTCTATCGGCCCAGTAAAGTCCCCGTGCTTTTATTGGCGGGTAGAGTATGAAGCCTAGTATGGGCGTTACGATCGCCGTTATGAATGCATTGTTAAATATTACCCACGGTGCAAACCAACCCCATACCATGCTTCTCGGTAACCCTATTACAGGCTCTAAAGCGTCCAGCCACCATGATATGTATATTGAGCACCACACGCTTGATACCAAGACGCACCACACGTAGAACTCTACAATGCTTCTCGGCGTTCTGAACGTGTGGTCTTTCATTAGCTTGTAGGGCACGTACGCTATTACGAAGTTGCCCACGAAGCCCCCGATACTGCCTACACTTAGATAGCCCGCCAAAGCGTCTGCTATGAAGTTTCCTATAGAGGTGCCGAGTGCTCCCGGTATGCCGAAGAGTATGCCGAAAAGCGGTGCTAGAGCGTTTGCCGGCCTGATCCACGTGAAGCCTGGTATTATCGGTATACCACCAGTTGCCGCTAGAGCACCTCCGTAGACGGCTGCGCAGAGCGCCGTTATTGAGATGTCCACTGCATCCCACCTTATTATCTGCTTGACGAGCCTTCCACCCTTAACCGTCCAGCCCAGTAGCTCCATGAAGAACAACACGGTCCCCGCAAGCCAGAGCACCAAACCCACACCAAACCAGAAGTCCCTGCCAAGCATCACGAAGGGCTGTGTAATTAGCCAGTCGGATGGCTTATCAACGCCCTTAGCTAGAATGTCTACTCCTATATATATGAAAAACGCAACGAACAGTATTGCCACTATGATTGAGACCGTCCAAAGTGCAGGTCCTACCCTTCCAGACGTCACTTCCCTTCACCCTGGCCCGTTTTTCCAGGCCTTCTCCTCAGGTACTGTAGAGTGATCCCCAATCCGGCTACCAGTATTATCACGCCAATGACGTTGTTCAGTGGATGTGGTGTTCCATATATTCCAGCGTACGAGAGCCCGTAGTAAAGTGCCATGGTTAACAACCAGAGAACCCCGATCAGGACTAGTAGCCCCCCACCGCGCCTCTTACCGGCGAACAACGCTATTCCAAGTACTAGAATTATGGCGCCGATAATAGTTAATACTACAAACTGGTCCATTGACTCGAACACCTTCGTGTGTATAAATGTTGGTCAAAATATAAAAAAGTATACCGTGGAATTGCTCTCATCC
>Ga0105162_1000651_pt1 | contig 21915 bp, 21 predicted proteins | sample JNZ201metaG_FD_81532 | JGI IMG/M metagenome (GOLD analysis project Ga0105162, IMG submission 81532) | Hot spring microbial communities from Jinze hot spring, China to study Microbial Dark Matter (Phase II) - JNZ 20120812A | ecosystem: Environmental > Aquatic > Thermal springs > Hot (42-90C) >...
ATGGAGATTCCGGACTCCACAAAACGTTACTTGGAGATGAAAGGAATAAGATTAATAGAAGCGAAAACTGGAGAGGCTGTGAAACTTTACAATAGTTTGAGTGAAAAAGAAAAGGTTGCTGCTGCACTTCATCTCACCTGCTAATCCCGAGATCGAATTTTAATAATTTAAGCGAGACTAGTTTAGATGTACAAGAAATCAAAAGATCGATTTGGAAGATCTATATTTTTTCCGCTAATTCTAACGGTGCTCGTTCTAACGGCTTCTATAGTCTGCGCATCTCAGCAATCCCGACAAACGATGCGCCGGGAGATAAAACCTTTTGAAGTCTTACTGCTTGTCGGTGTCATACTCGTTTTCTCTTTCCTGGGGGACAAGATATTTGAAGTCTCGGGCTTTCCAGATGTCGTTCCGCTCATAATCCTCGGAATCTTGCTCGGACCGATCACCGGGCTGATCAACACGGAAATCCTCAGCCCATGGATTCAATACTTCGCCACTCTTGTGCTCGTTCTGATTCTTTTTGACAGCGGAATGAAGCTTGACATGAAGCAAGTTTTCGTCGAAGGGCCCCGTGCGATAGCGCTAGCGATTGTCGGATACGTTTTCAGCTCCATCACAGTTGCTACTTTCGCGGCGATCTTCCTGTGGTGGGGAAAACCCTTCATTTATTCAATCATTCTCGGAGCAATACTGGGCGGAACTAGTAGCGTCATCGTAATTGCCATCGTATCACGCATGAAGGTGAGCAAAGCCTGTTCAACGATAGTTACAATTGAATCGGTGATAACCGATATCATCAGCGTAGTTCTCGTTCTGGCGGCTCTCAAGGCAGTCACAGGGGCTGTAGGATTTACAGAGATTGCCAAAGATATCGGATCTAGATTTTTGATCGGTATGGCTGTCGGGCTCTTTGCCGGGTTGCTCTGCCTTTCTTCTCTTTACGGGTTGCGTGGAACTCCAAATATCGACGTCCTCCTTTTTGCCCTCGTCCTGATTGTCTACGCTTTCTCCGAGTGGATTGGAGGCAGCGGTGCTCTCTCCTCCCTTTTCTTCGGACTCATCTTGGGTAACGAGAGAGGGGTCTACCGAGCATTCAGAGTGAAAAGAGGAGAATTTGTCGATGCAGGCTTCAGAAGATTCGAGACAGAGGTGACCTTTATTCTCAGAACGTTCTTCTTCCTTTATCTAGGATTGATGTTCTCCATCCGGGACTTGAAAATCCTCTTGGCTGGCGGATGTCTCTCAATCCTCCTTTATCTAGTGAGGAGCGTAGCCGTAAGAATGACAACGATCCGTTCACCACTCGCAGAGGAAAGGGATGTAATTTCTATTCTTTTCGCGAGAGGACTGGCGGCGGCCATATTGGCGACGTTGCTAACAACCTTCGCCGATCAAAATCCGACTCTCGCCGAACTCTCGAATATCTATCTTGGAGTCGTCACATCGGTGATCTTTTTCACTTCGATCGGTTCCGCAATCGGTGCTTTTATCGTGAAACGTCGAACAAAAAATCGTAGAATTTAACAGAAACAAGGGATAAAACAAGATGGTAAAACGATGAAGGATTCCTCTATCCCAAAGAAAGTCATTCTCGCTTCGAAAAGCGACCCAGCCGCGCAGAACATCAAAAGACACCTTCTCAGACTCGGAAACTTCATCGAGATCGAAAAAGGTGTGTACACATCACAAAAGGCTCTCCTCATCGAAACGAGCCCTCAGTCCGTGTCGCTTCCTTCCGGAACTGATGAGGTCATCGTAGCATCCAGACATGCAAGCCAGTCGGGCAGGCCTTCGCTCACCGTGCACGTCCCAGGACTCCCGGAAAAATCGCTACTACCACCAGCATCTCCGTCAACCGTTCGTGCCGCTCTTCTTGAACTTAGAAATCAGGTGGCGCGTTTAAATTTACCTCACCAAGTTTCGCTAGAAGCCACACACCATGAACCAGGAGACTTCGCCGTTCCAATAACTTTCGTCGAGATCGGGAGCGAAGAAAAGGAGTGGGTTAACGAAAACGCTGGAGAAGCAGTAGCCCGAGCGATCCTCTCCGCATTGGACCCTCATCCATGTAAATTTGCGATCGGCGTCGGTGGTCCGCACTATTCTCCGCTTTATACGAGAATATCTTTCGAGTCGAACATTGGATTCGGACATATCCTTTCTAAGCATGCCCCGGCAAATGTTGAACTCATAAGACTGGCTCTAGAAAAGAGTTCTAGTCGAATGATCGTGCTCGATTGGAAAGGTGCGACAAGAGAACAGAGAGAGATATGTCTGGAAATTTCCGAAAATTTTGGAATTGAAGTCGTAAAAGCCGGTTCCCTCCTCGTTAAAAAACTTTAAATTGACACTTGTCTAGTTCAAAAGGCGGATGATATGAGCAAAAGTGTTACTCCTAATCCCGAAGGAATTTGGAAACCCGGAATTTCCCCTGTGCCTACGAGAGGTCCGGCACCCCCTAAGGGCGTGACACAAGAGGAGCTCGAGGAAATACTCAGAGAGGCGAGGGCAAAGATTCTCGTGGTTGGTTGCGGAGGCGCTGGATGCAACACTATTTCGAGAATAGCGAAGGTTGGGATAGAGGGCGCCGAAACGATTGCCATCAACACCGATGCACAGGATTTGCTCTACACGGTCGCGGACAGAAAGATTTTAATCGGCAGGGAAACTACGCGGGGACTCGGGGCGGGCAACGATCCGGACAAGGGGGAAGCTGCAGCCAGAGAAGAAGAAGACGTAATCAAGGATCACCTCTATGGGGCAGACCTCGTCTTTGTCACATGTGGTCTGGGCGGAGGAACGGGGACCGGATCTATCCCAGTCGTTGCGGAGATTGCTAAAAATCTAGGAGCTCTAACAGTCGGTGTCGTCACACTTCCGTTCACGGTGGAAGGCACGAGGAGAATGAAAAATGCGAGGCGAGGACTTGAGAAGCTCAAGCAGGTGGCAGACAGCATCATCATAATCCCGAATGATAAGCTTCTGCAGCTTGCGCCGAATATCTCCCTCATCTCAGCGTTTGAGCTCGCCGACAAGATCCTCATGAACAGCATCAAAGGGATAACAGAATTAATAACAAAGCCTGGTCTCGTGAATTTAGATTTCGCCGATGTTAGAGCCGTGATGAAAGACAGCGGGATAGCGGCAATAGGTATAGGAGAATCAGATACAGCAAACAGGGCGGAGGATGCCGCAAATGAAGCTCTTAACAGCCCACTCTTGGACGTCGATGTGACCGGTGCAAAGGGAGCACTCGTAAACGTTTCCGGAGGACCCGATCTCAGCGTAGCGGAAGCGGAAAGAGTTGTCTCTAAGGTTTCGGAGGTTGTTGATCCGGAAGGCCAAGTGATATGGGGAGCGCAGATAGATGAAAACTTGAAAAAAACGCTCAAGGTTATGGTGGTTCTCACGGGAGTGCATTCGCCCTATGCTGCTGAACCGAAACTAACGAGAAAAATAGAAATCGATCTTGGACTAAAGGAGATATAGGGATGGGAGAGTTCATCCAAAATTGCAAACGACTGTTGCAAATAGCCAGAAAACCGGATTCAGAAGAATTCAGTAGAATAACAAAGATAAGCGGACTAGGTTTTTTGCTGATAGGAGCTATGGGATTTATAATTATGTATGTCGCCTCTATTATTTCGGGGGCTTGAGGGATGGAAGTTCCGAGAGTCAGGATCTATGCGGTGAAGACAACGATTGGCCAAGAAAGAGCTACGGCGGATATGATTTACGCCAGAGCAAGGAGTAAAGGCATCAAGGAGTTCATCTCTGTTGTTGTTCCACACGGACTTAGGGGCTATGTCTTTGTCGAGGTGGAGGGTGACCACACCGTCGTGGAGAAACTCCGTTCTGGAATAAAGCATGCAAAGAGTGTGGTGAGGAAGGAGGTTGCATTAAGAGAAATCGAACCCTTCATCTCACCGGGTACGCCACCCATCAAAGTGAGCGCCGGGGACCTTGTAGAATTAACTACTGGACCGTTAAAAGGAAATAGGGCGAAAGTCATCAGAGTAGACGAAGCAAAAGAAGAGGTTACGATCGAACTCATCGAGGCAACCTTTCCGATTCCAGTCACGGTCAAAGTAGATATGATCAAAGTCATAGAGAAGAAATAAATCCTCTGGGCATCTTTTTAAACAGTGGGTGCTATTTTTGAAAAGGTTAGGAGATAACCATGTCCCCAGAAATAAAGTTGCTGATTGAAGGAGGCAAGGCAACTCCGGGCCCCCCAATTGGCCCAGCCCTTGGTCCCTTCGGGCTGAATGTGGCAAAGATTGTGGCGGAAATCAACCAAAAAACCCAAGAGTTCGAAGGGATGAAAGTCCCGGTTACGTTGATCATTGATCCTAAAACGAAGAGTTATGAGATAAAAGTTGGACTTCCGCCAGTTTCTGCTCTGATCAAGAAAGAGCTGGGCTTGGAGAAAGGAGCGAGTGCACCACAAAAAGAGATTGTTGGGAACCTCACAATGGAGCAGGCTATCAAAATTGCAAAGATGAAGCGTGGAAGTAGTTTGGCGAAGACCCTCAAGGCTGCTGTGAAAGAGGTTCTTGGAACCTGCGTGAGCATGGGTGTAACAGTCGAGGGGAAGGATCCGCGTATTGTCCAGAAAGAAATCGATGAAGGAAAGTATGATGAGGTGCTTAAAGAATGACAATCAATAGAAAGGAGATTCTCGAAGCCATAGCAAAGGCGAAGCAGAATAAGGGAGAAAGAAAGTTCAAACAAAGTTTTGACATTTCCATAGCGGTCGAAGGTCTAAATCCGAAAAAACCCGAAAGCAGAATAACAGCAGATGTAACTCTGCCTCATGTTCCTGGGAAACCACAGAAAATCCTCTTCTTCGCCGATGGAGAACTAGCTAGAAGAGCCAGGGAAGCTGGTGCGGACAGGGTTGTCGGAAAAGAAGAAATTCAAAGACTAGAGGGTAAGAAGAAGGAAATAAAGAAACTTGTTGAGGAATATGACATGACGGTTGCTCAGGCCGACCTCATGGTTCTTGTAGGCAGGATCCTCGGACCGGTTCTTGGACCGAGAGGGAAGATGCCGAGACCTATCCCTTCCACGGCCGACCCCGCGCCGCTGATAGAGAGACTTCGAAAAACGATCAGAGTAATGAATAAAGGTCAATTATGCTTCCATACAAAAGTCGGCGATGAGAGCATGGATGATGAGAAGATAGCCGATAACGTGATGGCGGTGATAGAGGAAATAGAGAAGAAAGTTTCAGACGCCGGAGGAAGGCTGAAGGCGATTTATCTTAAAACAACGATGGGCAAACCCGTTAAGGTGGTGGTAAAGTGATTTCCGCTTCAAAAAGAATTCCGCAGTGGAAGAAAGACCTTGTGGAAGATCTGGCGCGCCTTATGATAAGTCATAGAGTAATAGGGATCGCTGATATCTCGAACCTTCCCTCTGAGCTTTTCCAACAAATAAGGCAGATTTTCCGGGGTAAGGCTAAACTGATAGTCGCGAAAAATACGCTCGTCAAGCTCGCTCTGGACAGGGCATCGGAAGTCAAACCAGAAATAAGAAAATTGCGCGATCACGTCAGGGGACAGACTTGTTTGATTTTGAGCGATCAAAATCCTTTTGAGATAAACGCTATCTTACGCAGAAACATTCGGAAAGCCCCGGCCAAACCTGGAAGCATTGCCGCAACCGATATAATAATCCCGGCTGGGGAAACCGATCTACCACCAGGACCAGTCGTGGGGGAGCTACAGAGAGTCGGGATAAAGGCGAGAATTCAGGCTGGAAGAGTTGTCATCACAGAGGACTGCAAGCTTCTGAAAGCTGGAGATGTTATCACAAAAGAAATTTCGGATGCCTTGGCGAAGTTTGGAATATTGCCCGTAGAGCTCGGATTAAAAATTAGAGTAGCTTTTGAGGACGGATTGATCTACACGCCCGAAATTCTAGAAATTGATGAAGAAAAAGTATCAAAAATGGTCAAGGATGCCGTTGCGGCTGGCGTATGTCTTTCACTGAACTCCGGATATCCGACCGCAACAACCATAGGAATAATGATCGCTGAAGCGCATGCGAAAGCGATTGGGCTTGCTGTAGCGTGCAGATTCCCGGCAGACGAAGTTCTTCCAAAACTGCTTTGCATTGCACATGCGGAGATGCTTGCTGTTGCGAGGCGAGTAGGAGAAACCGAACCAGCAGCTATTGACGAGGATTTGAGAAAGCTGATCGGTTCAGTTGAACAGATGAAACCCGTCGAGGAAAAACCTAAAAAGGAAGAAGTTGAAGAAAAACCTAAAGAGGAGAAAGAGGAAGAACTATCGGGACTGAGCGCACTGTTCGGGTGATGGAGGTGAGCGGAATGGAATATATACATGCTGCGCTGGTGCTGCATGCGGCTGGCAAGCAGGTAGACGAGCAGGGAGTGATCAACATACTGAAAGCTGCCGGGGTTGAGGTTGACGAGGCGCGGGTTAGAGCGCTCGTTTCCGCGCTCAAAAACGTAAACATAGATGAGGCCATAAAGAGCGCGACCATTCCGGCTGTTCCTGCGGCTCCGGCCGCACCAGCCGCGCCTTCAAAGGCTGAGGAGAAGAAAGTAGAAGAAAAGAAAGAGGAGAAAAAAGAGGAAGAAGCTCTAGCAGGACTTGGGGCGCTCTTTGGATGAAAAATTCCATGACGCCCGAAAAATCAAGCGTTTTAATTCCCACGATTAGTTAGTATGGGCTAAAGTATGCAGGAAATTTACAATGTCAGGCTTTTCAGAGAAGAGGGCTTCGTGAGAAAAAAGTGCAGCGGATGTGGAAGGTTCTTCTGGACGCTTGATCCGGCCAGAGAGACCTGCGGAGATACGCCTTGCGTGGAGTACTCGTTTATCGGAGATCCACCGACAAAAAGGCGCTACACGTTGCACGAGATGGAGGAGGCTTTTCTTAAATTCTTCGAGAAGCGCGGGCATTCAGTTGTAAAAAGGTATCCCGTTGTCGCTAGATGGAGGGACGACATCTTTTTAACTATCGCTTCAATAGCCGGATTCCAGCCTTGGGTGACGAGCGGACTTGTACCACCACCAGCGAATCCCCTCGTGATAAGCCAGCCGAGCATAAGATTAAAGGATATAGACAATGTAGGCAGATCTGGAAGACATTTCACGCTCTTTTTTATGGGTGGACATCACGCATTCAACTATCCCAAGAAAGAGATTTACTGGAACCATGAAACTGTAGAATTCTGCCACGAATTCCTAACGAGGAGTCTGCGAATCAAACCGGAGGAAATCACATATATAGAGAGTTTCTGGGAGGGTGGTGGAAACGCCGGAGAAGACTTTGAGGTTAACGTCAGAGGCTTAGAGGTTGCCACACTTGTTTTCATGAGGTATGCTGGAGAAGCTGGAAATTATAGGAAGCTACCGATAAAGGTTGTGGATACAGGTTACGGAATGGAAAGGCTTGTTTGGATTTCTCAGGGGACTCCAACTGGGTATGACGCCATTTTTGGCGAGTTGGTGGAAAGGATAAGACAAATGGCTGGCGTCAAGATGCCTCCTGAACACATTTTGCGAGAGAATTCGAAGATGGCCGGAATCATCGACATAGAGAGCGGAAGAGATCTGCGCACGCTCAGAGCAAAGGTTGCAGAACGAATCGGGATCGATGAGGGGGAGTTGCAGAGAATACTTGAGCCAATTGAATCTATTTACGCTGTCGCTGATCATCTCAGATGCTTGTGTTTCATGTTCGCCGATGGAATAACTCCGAGTAATGTTAGGGAGGGATATTTGGCCAGACTCGTTCTCAGAAGGACGATAAGAATGGTTAGGGGGTTGGGAATCACTGCCCCCCTCTCGGAGCTCGTGGACATCATGATATCAGAGTTGGCACCATGGTTCCCGGAAATTTGGGAAAAAAGAAATTACATCTTGCAGGTTGTGGAGGTTGAGGAAAAGAAGTATATGGAATCTCTGGAGAAAGGTGTGAAACTACTCGAAAGAATGCTCGTGGAGATGAAAGAGAGGGTTTTGACCGAAGAACAGTTGATAATGCTTTACGATAGTCATGGATTGCCGCCGGAGAATGTCAAGGAGATCGCCGAGAAAGCTGGTGTAAAGGTCGAGGTACCTGAGGATTTCTATATAAAGGTTGCTAAGGCTCATTCTAAGGCTAGACATGTTCCTACAAGCGTTTCTCCAGTCGATAAATCTGAGCTAAAAGGACTGAAGCCGACAAAGCTTATTTTCTACGATCATCCAAAGATTTCCGAGTTTCGAGCTAGGGTTAGGAAGGTCATTGGAGAATACGTTGTGCTCGACAGAACCGCTTTTTATCCCGAAGGAGGCGGACAACCGTCGGATATGGGAGAGTTGATTGGAAAGAAAACCGAGGCGAGGGTGAAAGAAGTCGTAAAAGTCGGAGAAATTGTGCTACACAGAGTTGAACCCCCCAATTTCAGAGCCGGAGAAGCAGTCATTGGTAGGATCAATTGGCAGAGGAGAAAATCTCTGATGATCCATCACACAGCGACGCACATATTGCTCGGGGCCCTGAAGAGAGTGCTTGGAGAGCACGTCTGGCAACAGGGGGCGCAGAAGGGTACGGACAGATCTAGGCTTGACATCTCACATTTCAGGCGGATCACGCCGGAGGAGATTGAGAAAATCGAAAAACTCTGCAATGATGTGATTTTTGAAAACAGAAGAGTTATCGCCAGCTGGATGAATAGAAATGATGCCGAGAGCAAATATGGATTCGAGCTTTATCAAGGAGGTGTAGTTCCCGGGAAAAAACTTAGGGTCGTGGAAATCGAGGGATGGAACGTTCAAGCATGCGCCGGAACACACTGTGAGAGCACAGGAGAAGTTGGTCTTCTAAAGATACTTGGAGTTGAACGTATTCAGGATGGGATCGAGAGATTGGAGTTCGCTGCTGGAGAAGCCGCTCTCAAGATAATCAGAGAAAGGGAAAACGAAATCTCAAAAATCTCGGAGTTGCTAGGCGCACACAAGGAAAATGTTTCTGAAGCTGTGGAAAAACTCTTTGGAGAGGTTAAGGAACTGAGGAAGAAAATTCAGAGAATGGAGGAAAAGATTGGGAATATGCTTGCCGATTGGCTTAAGTCAAGATGTGTTAGAATCGGAGAGTTGAGCGTTTTCAAAGCGAGAGTTGATGACGTGGGGGTCGGGGAACTGATTAAGACCTGCGAAAAAATCGTAAAGGAGAATGAGAACGCGGTAGTCGTGCTCGGGAGTGCGGCGGAGGGTTCCGCCAAAATTGTCATGATGGCTGGAAGAAGAGCTGTTGAGAAAGGCGTTGATTGTGGAAAAATTATGAGCAAAATCTCGGCGGTGATCGGCGGTGGGGGAGGCGGAAGAAAAGATTTCGCCCAAGGAGGTGGAACAAAGATTGAAAAACTGGATGAGGCTCTCGAAATGGCAGTTTCAGAGATCTCCGCCATCTAGAACGAATTAAAAAGCTGGATGATGGAGGTTTTTAGATGCGCGATTTCAGGGAAATTTGCGAAGAATGGCAGAAGATCTGGGAAGAGAGAAAGATATTTGAAGCAGAGCCAGATGAGAGGCCCAAGTTTTACTTGACTGTTGCATATCCTTACGTCTCCGGTCCCATGCACATCGGACACGGTAGGACTTACACCGTTCCCGACGTCATTGCACGCTACAAGAGAATGCGCGGATATAACGTTCTCTTTCCCATGGCGTATCACTTCACAGGGACTCCAATTGTGGGGGCTGCGAGGAGAGTTGCAAGGAGAGACCCAACACTCGTGAGGGTCCTGACCGAGAGATATGGGGTGCCAAAGGAAATGCTTCCAAAGTTTGAAAATCCGGAGTTCTACGGGAACTTCTTCGCGAAGGAGAGTGAAATGAGTTACAGAAAAGGTATGGAGAAGCTTGGGTATTCGATTGATTGGAGGAGAGAATTCAGAACGATAGATCCGCACTACAAGAAGTTTGTGACGTGGCAGTACCACAAACTCTGGGATGCCGGACTGATTGTGAAGGGCAGACATCCTGTTAGATGGTGTACGAACTGCGGAAACCCCGTTACAGATCATGACCTGCTAGAGGGAGAAGGTGTGGAGGTGCTAGAGTTCACGATCATAAAGTACAGAATGGGAGACCTAGTTTTCCCAGCTGCAACACTCAGACCTGAGACTCTTTTTGGGTTGACAAACATTTGGCTGAATCCAAACAGCGAATATGTGGTGGTTTCCGTTGATGATGAGAAGTGGGTGGTAAGTAAACAAGCCGTCGATAAGCTGAGGATGCAGGGATACAGAGTAGGGGAGCTAGAACCATTCGAGATCAAATTCGGGGCTCTGGTAGAAGTGCCTATCACAAAGAAAAAAGTGCCGATACTACCAGCAACGTTCGTTGATCCGGATAACGTCACAGGAGTGGTCGGGTCCGTTCCTGCACATGCGCCTTACGATTACGTTGCCTTGGAAAACTTGAAATCATCCGATCTCTCGAGATGGGGTATCGGCAAAGACTTGGTTGAGAAGCTTTCACCAATTGGTCTGATTGAGGTGGAGGGTTATGGGGAGTTTCCGGCTGTCGATGTCGTGCGAAAAATGGGAATCTCGGATCAAACCGACCCAAGACTGGAGGAGGCTACGAAGGAGGTCTACCGAGCGGAATTTCTTAAGGGAACTATGAGAAGCTGGATTCCGAAATACGGAGGGATGAAGGTCTCAGAGGCCAAAGTCGCGGTCAAAGAGGATTTGATAAAGTCTGGAGATGGAGCGATTATGTATGAATTCGCGGAGAAGCCCGTCACCTGCAGATGTGGAACCGGAGTCACCATAAAAATCGTTGAAGATCAGTGGTTCATTGATTATGGGCGAGAAGATTGGAAAAAAATGGCGAGGAAATGTCTCTCCATGATGCATCTCGTCCCGCCGGAGACGAGAACACAGTTTGAATATACGATTGAGTGGCTGAAGGAGTGGCCTTGCACTAGGAAGATTGGAATGGGAACTCCGGCCCCGTGGGATCCTAGCTGGATAATAGAATCCCTGAGTGATTCAACGATATATATGGCATATTACACAATCTCACACATACTCAAAACAATAGATGCAGAGAAACTCAATGATGAGGTTTTTGACTATGTATTTTACGGAAAAGGTGACATAACGGAAATCGCAAGAAAGAGCGGGATTGAAAGGGAAAAGTTAGAGAAGATGAGGAAGGAGTTTACATACTGGTATCCTCTCGACTACAGAATGTCGGCAGATGAGCTTATACCAAACCATCTTACCTTTCACATATTTCACCACGCACTGCTCTTCCCCGATGCTTGTCCGAGAGGAATCGTAAGCTTTGGAATGGTTATACTCGAGGGTCAGAAAATGTCTTCTTCTAAGGGGAACATAGTGGCGATATCTGAGGCCGTGAAGGAATTCGGAGCGGACACTGTGAGACTTCACCTGCTGGCGGTGGCGGAGCCTTGGCAGGATTTAGACTGGAGAAGCGAAGAGGTGAAGGCGACACATTCTAATCTCAGGAGATTTGCGTCACTTGTAGATGAGATTCTTTCAATCCCTGTGGAGGATGGAGAAACCGGACGAGCAGAGCAATGGATTTTGAGCAGGATGAACTTCCATCTTGGAGAAACGACTGCCGCACTTGAGGCTTTTGAAACAAGGAAAGCTGCACAGCATGCGTTTTACATGATGATGCAGGATGTGAGAAGATATCTGGAAAGATCTACAAGTTCTGCTAAGGGCAAGGTGCTTAGGGATGTTCTGGATGTCTGGATTAGAATGCTCGCACCATTCATTCCGCACGTCTGTGAGGAGATATGGAAAATGATGGGTAAGGATGGGTTTGTCTCTCTTGCAAATTGGCCGAGTGTGGAAGTGAGAAACCTTGAGGTTGAGTTTGCCGAAGCTTTCGTTGACGAGATCGTTGAGGACATCTCAGAGATCAAGAAAGTCATCGGAAAAGAAACGCCGGATATAGTTTGCATTTACGTAGCGGAGGAATGGAAATGGAAAGTCTGCAGGATGGCTCTAGAACAGATGAAAAAAGGGAAGATAGACTTTGACGCTCTTCTGACAGAGGCGAGGAGATTTGCAGAAGATATGACTGAAAAAGAGCTGGCGAAGATTTTGCAGACGATGATCGCAGAGGTGAGAAAGGCTTCTCCAGAAGAGATAGAAGCTATTAGGAAAGGAGTTAACGAATTTGATATCCTGAGTGATGCCATCAGATACATCGCAGGTCAGGTCGGAGCAAGAGAAGTTCGTGTTTTCAGGGAAAGCGATGAGGAGAAGTATGATCCAGCCGGGAGGGCGAAGAGGAGTCTGCCCCTGAGACCGGCTGTATACGTGGAGTAAAAAGAATGGAGAAGCTGGTCGAAGCTGCCAGGGATTTGAGATATCTGCTTGACAGGGGCTACCGGAGAGAATCCGCGGTCACGTTTGTAGCAAATCATTTCAGGTTAAATGAATGGGAAAGACACCTTTTGGCTAGGTGTGTTTTTTCCAAGGAGGAGGCGAGGAAACATAGGGAGAAGATCGTCGGGATCAGGGAAGTAAGGAAAAGATGGCTAGCTGTCGATGGATACAATGTGCTAATAACAGTAGAAGCTATTCTGAGAGGTGAACCTGTGATAATGTGTGAGGATGGAATTGTTAGAGATCTCAGAGGGGTTTTCGGAAAGTATCGATTTGGTGAGAAGAGTGCAGAAGCAGTGGATGAAATCGTCAAAGCGATTTCAAAAACTAAACCTAAGAGGGTAACCGTACTCTTTGACGCCCAAGTGAGCAGAAGTGGTGAGTTAGCACGTTTCGTGAAAGAAAGGCTGGAAGAAAGTGGAATTCGTGGAGAGGCTAGAGCGGAGAAAGGGGTCGACAGTAAAGTGGCGAGAGCAGAGGTTACAGCGAGCAGCGATCGTGTGGTCATCGAAAAGGCAAGGATGATTTGGGATATTCCGGCTTACATCTTGCGCAGAAGAAAAGAAAAAGTTTTAAAAATTTGAGTCTCTGGTAGCTTTTGCAAACAGGATGTCCGGTAAGCAAACCGTACCTTTTAAAAGTTCGAGAGTTCTACTATACTTAGAAAGCCAGATATCAAGCTCACTCACTTCTGGCTGTAAAAGAAGGTGCATCGTGTGAACGAGAAGCAAAACTCAGCGGAAGTTAGGGAAGTGAAAGAAGAGAGTCTCATCCCAACCGTGAAATATATGATTTATGCATCGCTGGAAGCGAATGGGGTAGTGGATAGACCAGATGTTGTCGGAGCTGTCTTTGGGCAGACTGAAGGGCTGTTGGGAGATGAACTCGATCTCCGGGAGCTTTTAAAAACTGGGAGAATTGGGAGAATTAAAGTTGATCTGCAGACTGAAGGGGGGAAGACGAAAGGAACTATAATGATTCCTTCGAGCTTGGATAGGTATGAAACCGCAATCATAGCGGCTGCGTTAGAGACTATTGAAAGAATTGGACCTTGCGAGGCCAAGATAAAGGTTGAAAAAATCCAAGATGTGAGAGACACAAAAAGAAAGTACATTCTGGATAGGGCGAAGGAAATTCTGAAGAAGCTCGAGGAGGAGCTTCCAGAAGCACAGGAGATAACCGAGCATGTGAAGGATACGATCAAAACCGGAGAAATAGTTGAATACCGTGGGTTGCCGGCCGGACCAGAGGTCGAGACCTCGGATGCCATAATCATTGTTGAGGGCAGAGCGGATGTTCTCAACCTGCTCAGAGCTGGGATAAGGAATGTCATAGCCGTTAACGGAACTAGCGTACCGCCGGAAATTGTCGAACTCACAAAGAATAAGACCGTTACGGCTTTTGTTGACAGCGATAGAGGAGGCGATCTAATCCTGCGCGAACTTTTACAGGTTGCAAGGGTTGATTATGTTGCTAGGCCACCGCCGGGAAGAAGCGTCGAAGAACTTACAAGAAAAGAAATCATCAAGGCGCTTAAGGATAAGAAACCGGTTTCGGCGATCATTCACAAGATTCTTCCCCCGAAAAAAGACATTCTCCAGAAACTTATGGACACTATGAACAGACTTAGGGGAACTTTGCAGGGGGTTCTCTTCAACTACGGTCTGGAGCCCATCAAAGAAGTACCTGTTGCGAATATCAAAGAGGAGATAAAGAACTCAAGTGGTGTGATGGCAGTGGTTTTCGACGGCATAATCACGCAGGAGATGACAGACCTGGCAGCCGCAAAAGGCATAAAGCATATCGTGGGGCTTACATCAACTGTTTCTAAACCTCCGGCGAATGTCGAGATCCTTACACTGGAGGATTTCAAGAAGCAGGGGTTGGGGAAAGATCGCGCTCCATGGTGATTGCGCTTTCCCCGTCAGCGTAATAGAACGGGACCTCGAACCTTTCGACGAAACCTAGAGTGCGGTAAAATTTGATGGCAGTGACATTGCTTTTCCTCACTTCAAGTCTAACCAAGGTCACGCCATGCTTTCGGAAACGACGGAAAATCTCTTTCATGAGGGCTGAGCCGATTCCTCTGTTTCTGTAATCTGGATCTACAGCGATTGCGAGAATGTGGCCGATAGAGAGCCATCTGATCCCTGCTATTATATAACCGACGATCCTCCCTTCGAATTCGGCGACGAGGAAAGTCTCAGGATATGTTGAAAGAAGCTTCTTTAAAAGGTCTATAGGGTAGGGGTCTGGAAAACACTTGAGCTCTATCTCAAAAACCTTCTTGAGATCTTCTTTTTTTGCTTCTCTAATCACGAGACTAGGAAGCTCGGACATCGATTTTCGTATTTTTAATTCTTCAGCCACAAAAATAAAGCTTGGGGACTGCCGTGGTCTCGCAGAAAAAGAGAGGGACGAATTTTGAATATCGGGTGGCATATCTCTTCGAAGAGTTTGGATTTGAATGGGATAGAGCCGGAAGCTCTCTCGGAATCGATCTGAAGATCTACAAAAATGGAAAACTGAGATATTTGGTGAGCTGTAAAAAAACTTCTAGGTTGGTACCGATTTACGTGGCTAAGGATGAGATCCGTATGCTTGAGAAGAAAGCGAAGGAGATGGGAGCAGAAGCCATTGTTTGTTTCGGGTTCCGAAGGACCCCCGTTCTAGCGCTGAAAACAAAGGAAATCAAAAGACTTCCAAAAAGTAGGATGTATTATAGAATTGATCCAGATGTCGGGAGACCGCTGAGAGAAATTCTCGAGGAGGAAAGCGATTGATAAAATTGATTCCTGGAGAGCCAGCGTTGATAGTGAGAGCTGGTGGGCAGAAAATCTTGGTTGTGGCAGATTTGCATCTTGGAGTAGAGGGGGAGCTAGCCGAAAGCGGGATTTCTCTTCCAAGCCAGACACCGAAGGTCAAAAAGAGGCTTTTGAGCCTTGTTGAGAGATTCAAACCTGACAGGATTATTCTCTTGGGAGATGTGAAGCATGGAATTCCGGTTGCTAGCTGGCAGGAATGGAGGGAGCTTCCAGCACTACTCGAGGAGCTCATGAAGTATGCGAATGTAGAAATCGTTCCAGGTAATCATGATGGAGACATAGAAGGAATGGTCCCAAGAGGGGTTGTGCTGCACGATGTCAGAGGAATAAAGCTCGGGAATTCTGTTGGTCTGCTACATGGGCATGCATGGCCATCACCCGATGTTATGGGGTGTAAAGTTCTGGTGATGGGTCACACACATCCAGCGGTTGAGATCAGAGACAAATATGGTGGAAGAATAGTGGAGCCGGTGTGGCTAAAGGTCGAGCTCGAACGGTCGAAATTACCGAAAGAACTCAGAGTGGGGAAAAAATGTCCAAAGTTGATTGTCATGCCTGCCTTTGGAGAAATGGTTGGGGGAGCTCCTGTGAACAGAAAGATGTCTGAGGAGTTCATAGGTCCGATGTTCAAAAGTGGGGCGGCGAACGTTCTAGAGGCTGAAGTTTACCTCTTGGATGGGACTCTGCTGGGGAGGGTTAGAAACTTGGAAAAAATAGCGGAGGGATGTGAAACCTCTTAATATTCCACGTGAATATGACAGTAGTGAGAAATTGAAAAAGATAAGCAGGGTTCTTGTAACTGGCGTGGCTGGGTTCATGGGAAGCCATCTCGCCGAAAGATTCATCTCCGATGGTGTAGAGGTTGTGGGGATCGACAATTTCTCATGTGGCTTCATGGAGAACTTGGAAAATTTGGTAAAGAAAAAAGAGTTTCATCTTGTAAAGGGAGATATCAGGAAAATCGCTGACTTGCAAAGAAGCATGAAGGAAGTCGAAGGCGTGCTTCACTTTGCCGCACAATCAAGCGTTCCTAAATCAGCTGAGAATCCGCTTGAGGATTTTGAGGTTAATGTCAGGGGGACCCTGAACGTTCTCGAATGTGCTAGGAAGCTGGATGTTGGAGTCGTGATTTTTGCAAGCTCATCGACGGTCTACGGTGTTACAGAGGTTCTGCCGACTGATGAAAACCAGCCTATTTTACCGATCTCTAATTATGGGGCCTCAAAAGCGGCTGCAGAAGCTTTCTGCGCATCTTACTCTGCGCTCTATGACATCAAAACAGCAAACCTCAGATATTACAATATTTACGGTCCGAGATCCCGGCGTGGGGTCATGTTTGATCTGCTCGAAAAACTGAGAAAAAACTGGAGGGAACTCGAGGTTCTTGGAGACGGAAAACAGACAAAGGACTATCTTTACATAAGCGATGCGGTTGATGCGACAATGCTTATAATCGAGAAGGGGAGACTGAAGGGCGAAGCTTACAACGTCGGATACGGGAGAAATTTCTCGGTGAGCGAGATCGTGGAGGAAATCTTGAAGATTACTGGGCTTGCTGGAAAGACGAAAATTAGGTATACCGGTAAATCTTGGCCCGGCGATGTTCCGGTGACTCTTGCAGATATCTCCAAACTTAAATCGCTTGGATTCAGACCGAAGGTCTCTTTAGGGGATGGGCTTCGAAAATTCATAGACTGGTATGAAAAAACCTATGGGTGCGTTGGGGCGAAATAGGGGCTTCAGAACAGACGCCGGGTGTTTAGGATGAGAATAGGAATCGTCACGGAGTTCTTTCCCAAAAGCCCGGAGGTTGAGGTGAGAGGAGGAGCTGAGGCGAGGGCCTTTCACGTGGCAAGAGAAATCGCGAAGAGCGAGGAAGTGACGGTTTTCACGACCAGAGAGATTGGAGACCAGAAAGAAAGCGAATTTTTGGGAATCAGAGTCATCAGGCTTGGTAAAGAGAGAAGATATTCCCAGAAAGGGAGCATTGTGGAAAGGCTAAGCTTCATCGTCGATGGCATAAAAACGGAGGGGGAACTGGATATCGTCGATGGATATTGTTTTATCGCATATCCTGTCGCTTGGCTGATTTCTAGAAGGTTGAAGATCCCAGCCGTTGCGACATATCATGATGTGTGGTTGGGAAGATGGGTTAAGAACGTTGGAGTGATCGGCATAGCTGGAGAGCTTCTTGAAAGTTTCATGTTGAGCAGAAAGTGGGACCGGTTCATTGCTGTAAGCCAGTTTACCAAAAGAATGCTCGTCAAACACGGTGTTTGTGAAGAGAAAATAGAAGTAATACCGAATGGTGTAGATGTTGAGAAGATCCGCAAGCTGGAGGCAAAAAAAGAGATAAACCCAACAATCTGCTGCATATCGAGGTTAGTGGAGTACAAGCATGTGGATGATATCTTGAGAGCGGTCGCGGAGGTCAAAAAGGAGCTACCGGATGTCAAATGTAAGATTGTTGGAACTGGACCTGAAGAAGAGAAACTGAGGAAACTCGCTGCTGCGTTGAAAATCGAGAAAAATGTAGACTTTCTTGGATTTTTGAAAAGCCATGAAAAAGTAATGGAAGTTCTGAAATCTTCACATGTTTTTTGCTTAGCGAGCACGGTGGAGGGGTTTGGAATCGTGCTGCTCGAGGCGATGGCGGCAGGGGTTCCATTCGTTGCGACGAAAATCGAACCTCTACTCGAAGCCTCGGGGGGGAAAGGAGGTCTGTTTTTCTGCCCGGGGGATATCAAGGATATGGCAGGAAAGATTTTGGCGGTTTTGACGGATGATAATCTGAGAAAGAAACTTGTGGAGGAAGGAGAAAAATGGGTGGAGAACTTCAGATGGGAGAAAATTGGAAGGAGGGTTCTGGAGGTTTACCGCGACCTGACGAAGTAAGCGCGGTGATGACTGTTTATAACAATGCAGATCAGCTTGCGAAGTTTTTCGAATCTTTTCTCGAGCAGACTTATCCAGTCAGAGAGATAGAATTTGTGATCGTGGACGCGGGGAGCACGGATGGAACCGTCGAGGTCGCAAAAAAATATTCTGAAAAACTCCCCAAACTGAAAATCATGGTTGAGCCCGGGTGCAACATAAGCAGGGGGAGAAATCTGGGGATAAGAGAGACGAAGGGGAGATACATTTTGACTTTTAATTCTGATGTTAGACTCGAAAAGAACTGTGTGGAGGAACTCTTGAAGGTTCTGATGGAGCATCCGGAAGCTGGGGGTGTGGCCGGCATGCAGGTTTTTCCGGAAAGCCAGAACTTCGTGGCAAAATGTGTTTATTTTATACCTGGCATGGCCCAGGTCAGTCTAGTCACAACGCCAACGCTCAAAGAAAAAGATATCGTAGAAACCCATTCGGTCCCTTGCGAATGTGGAGTGTGGAGAAGAGAAGCCCTGCCTGAGGGGTTGTTTGACGAAAAAATTCAGTGGGGTGAGGATTCGGAATTTCATTTCAGGATGATGAAATCTGGGTGGAAAATCTACGGAACGAGGAGGGCGAGATTTGAGCACTTTTACAAGAGCAGCGTGCGGAAGTTCTGGAGGCAGCAAGTTGCGTACGGTTATGGTGCTGGTCTGATGTTCCGACTTGGGAAAGAGATAGGATGGGGATTCCGGTGGAAAAAGTATGTTGCGCTATTTTTACCCTTCGCCGTCGTGGCTTGGGCGGTTCTCACAGCTTTCTGGCCTATTCTTGGGCTCCTGCTTTTCATTCTCGGAATCTCCCCTCTTCTTTTAATATCAGTTAAAGCTGCGGTGGCTGGCGGACCGAAGTTTTTCCCTGGAGTGTTTTCTCTTTTAATCGTGAAATATTTTGCGAACGAGGTGGGATTTTGGAAAGCTCTGTTAAGACGTTCTCCGTGATCATCCCCACCTATAGAAGACCGGTTGAGCTAGACAGGCTCCTCACGGATCTGGAGAAACAGAAATTTGAGAAACTCAGAGAAAGGGTTGAGGTAATCATCGTGACCGAGAATCCGGACGAGGATACTCTTAACGTTATAAATAGCCACGAAGAAAAGAGCATCCTAGATATTGTCAAAATAATCTTTGGTAGGAAGTTGGGATTACCGGGAGCGAGAAACAGGGGGATAGAGAAAGCCAGGGGGGAGTTCCTGATTTTCCTTGACGACGACGTAAGAATTGACGAGAACTTTCTGAAGGAATGTGAAAGATACTCCGAACTGAAAAATTTCTGCTTTAGGATAGAGGGAGTGAAATCCCATCTGCTGGATAGAATTTTTGTGGGAAAGATGATTTTCCCCTTGGGTTTGGTTTTCGCCGGGTTTGGGGAAAGGCTGGAGAAAATCGTTGAAATATCGCATCTTCCAGGAGCTTGCTTCATCGTGCGGAGGGGTTCTGGATTGATATTTGACGAAAAACTAGGGGAGGGAAACGCATACCTTGAGGATTGTGATTTCTCTTTTAGACTTAGAAAGCTTGGGGAGAAACTTTACTATGTTCCATTTTACTCGATCAAACACATGCCACCGGAAAGTGGTGGATGTAGGGAACCGGATTACAGAAGATGGCTTAGGTATTATTGGAGTCACAAGAGCTATTTCATACGCAAGAATGGAAGTAGCGCTTGCCTGATCGCGGCGTTTTTTGTGGCATTTCTGGAGTGCTTCTATCTTTCTGTGAGCAAAGGGAGAAACTTTTTCAAGGAGTTATTCCGTGGTTGGAGGGAAGGAATCCTTGGAAAACTAGAATAAACTTCTGTCTCCAAGTGGTTGTGAGGATGAAAAGCGATTTGAAAGTATTCATTTGGCAGGGAGGATGGCTGGGAGGAGCGGAAAGAGTGATGCTTGGACTTGCGGAGACATTTAAGAGTTACGCCCGAATAGAGCCTGTTTTAGGGGTTTTTGAAAAAAACGAAAACATCGATTTTGAACAGGTTTGCGTGAACAGAATTTTTCCGGAAAAGGCGGTTGGATATAACACGATTTGGGCCTCGTTTTATCTGAATAGAAAAGGTATTCTTGATGATTTTGATATCGTTATAGCCCATGGGGGCGGAATGTGGAAAACTAGGAAAAACTTCTACGTTTGTCATGAAGCAGGGGATCTAGATGCTTTAGCAAAAAACCTGCCCCTATTCTCCAAGCTCACGTTTTTTCCTCTGAAAGAGCTTTACATTTGTTTTATCAAAAAATCTGATCTAATCATATCGGCCACAAGAGAATGCGACAGATTTTTAGAAAGGCATGGTGTGAGGGATTACGTAAAGGGGCGCAATTTTGTGGATACCAAATTTTTCAAGCCAAAAGGAAAAAAACCAGGCGGAGTTTTCAAGATTCTTTTCGTCGGAAGGGATGAACCGAGGAAAAACCTTGGGGCTCTGAAAGAAGTCTGCAGAAAACTTCGTGGAGTTGAGCTCAACATAATCGGAGCGGTAGGAGAAAATGAGGGGGATGTTAGATATCTGGGTTATGTGAGTGATGAGGAGCTAGCTGAATGGTACAGAAGATCTCATCTTTTTGTTTTGCCATCTTTCTGGGAGGGCTTTTCTGTTTCAATTCTCGAGGCGATGGCGAGCGGGACCCCTGTCCTAGCTAGCGTGTATGCCATTCCGGAAGAATTGAATAAATTTGCTATCACTTTTGATCCATACTCAAAAAACGAGCTTTCCAAAAAGATTCAATGGATAATGGAGAATTATGAAGATGTGACAAGGATTGCCAAGAAAGCGAGAAATTTCGTCGTCAAAAACTATGAGAAAGAGATGGTTTTGAGATGGGAGGTAGAAACGATTCTCGAAAGATTCAGAAGGAGGAAAAGAAGATGAACTACAAAGTTCTCTTCATTCCTGGAAATGTCTACCACGTTAGAATGTTTTCCAAAGTTGCGAAGAAGCTGAAAGGAGATGTACTTGCGATAAGTTTAGAAGGATACGGCGAAAAGGGTAGAGCTGGGATAGAGCGAGCACTCCAGGAAAACGGAATTCGATTTAAACGGGTTCAAGATTATCGAAAGGAGGATCCGGAGTTTATCCTACGAGAGGAGAAACCCGACGTTGTGGTTGTTTTGAACGATATCGACCCAGGTTGTCTCTATTTCGTCAGAGGAGCTAACAGACTGGGAATACCAACGCTTCTCATAGCTGAAGGGATAGTTGTGGACACTCCGCATAGAAGCTTAGGACCAAGTTATTTCATAAATATCATCAAAAATGTTTTGTTCTCTGGAAATATTGCTCATTCCATAAAACTTCTCGTTAGAAGAACTTCCAGCATATTGTCCGGAAATCCTGAACCCGGATATGATAGGTATGGTGCTGAGTGTATGAAAATTGCTGTCTGGGGCGAATATTCAAAGAAATTTTTTGAAAGTAGAGGCATACCGTCGGAAAAGATTGTAATCACGGGAAATCCACTGATGGACGATATTTTTAGATTAAAACCGAAGGCCGATAAAATAAAAAAGCAATTGGGTTTACCAGCTGGGGCTAAACTCATTGTGTACGCTTCTTGTAATCCTATTGATATTCAGTATTGGACGGAAGAGGAGACAGCTCATCTAGTGAGACTTTTAAACAAGATAGTGCTAAACATGAAGAACTGCTTTTTGCTTATCAGACCTCATCCAACTGAACCGAACGAAAGATATCTGCGCTTTTTACAAGGAGAGGATACAAGCAAAACATTCGTGAGCAAAAAGGAGAATCTTTACGATTTGTTGGCTTC
>Ga0105162_1000654_pt1 | contig 21840 bp, 33 predicted proteins | sample JNZ201metaG_FD_81532 | JGI IMG/M metagenome (GOLD analysis project Ga0105162, IMG submission 81532) | Hot spring microbial communities from Jinze hot spring, China to study Microbial Dark Matter (Phase II) - JNZ 20120812A | ecosystem: Environmental > Aquatic > Thermal springs > Hot (42-90C) >...
AGAATAAACCATTTTTTTCCCTCCAATAAAAAGATTAATTATATCTTTACCATATTAGAAATAAGAAAATATTTATGGTTTATTGGTGATTGAAATGACAAATATCCCTCTTAAAAAAATAAGCGAATATATATGGGAAATCCCCAAGAATTATAATCCAAATATGAAAGTTCCTTGTAGAATATATGCTGATGAATACTTACTTGAGAAAATGAAGGAAGATTTAACACTTCAACAATGTGCTAATGTAGCTCAATTACCTGGAATTTTAAAGTATTCTATTACCATGCCAGATGGTCATCAAGGTTATGGCTTTCCAATAGGTGGTGTTGCGGCATTTGATGCAGAAGAAGGAGTAATATCTCCTGGTGGAGTTGGATATGATATTAATTGTGGAGTTAGATTAGTTTTAACAAATCTTGATATAAAAGATGTTCGTCCTCATTTATCGAAATTAATTGATACTCTATTTGAATTAGTTCCTTCAGGTCTTGGTAGTAAGGGCGGGATACGCTTAGACACCACTCAACAAAATAGAGTATTGGATATGGGTGTACAATGGGCAATAGAACAAGGATATGGTTGGGATGAAGATGCTAAAAGATGTGAAGAAGAAGGTTGTATGAAAACTGCGGATCATAGTAAAGTATCTTCCAGTGCAAAATCTAGAGGAGCAAGTCAACTTGGTACTCTTGGGAGTGGAAATCATTTTCTTGAAGTTCAAGTAGTAGATAAGATTTATGATCAAAGAGTAGCTAAAGTTTTTGGAATTGAGCATGAAGGACAAGTTGTAGTTATGATACATTCAGGTAGTAGAGGACTTGGACATCAAGTTTGTAGTGATTATCTTCATGTAATGGAACATGCAGTTTCAAAATATAAAATAAAAATTCCAGATAGAGAATTAGCATGTGCTCCTGCAAATAGTCCTGAAGCTCAAGATTATTTTGCTGCAATGTCAGCAGCTTGTAATTATGCTTGGGCAAATAGACAATGTATTACACATTGGACTAGAGAAGCTTTTCAAAAAGTTTTCAAAACTGATCCTGAAAAATTGGGAATGCATTTAGTTTATGATGTTGCACATAATTTAGCAAAGAGAGAGGAACATATCTATGAAGGGAAAAAACGAATAGTATATGTACATAGAAAAGGTGCAACTAGAGCTTTTCCTGCTGGTCGACCTGAGATTCCACAAGAATATAGAGAAATAGGTCAACCAGTTATAATTCCAGGCAGTATGGGTACTGCATCTTACTTATTACTTGGTGCTCCTGCAGCTATGGAACTTAGTTGGGGATCTACTGCTCATGGAGCTGGAAGATATCTTAGTAGAGAAGCTGCTATAAAGAAATATTGGGGTAGTGAAGTAAAAAGAGAACTTGAAAATAGAGGGATAATGATAAGAGCGGCAAATATTCGTGTTATAGCAGAAGAAGCTCCAGGTGCTTATAAAGATGTGGATAGAGTGGCTGAAGTCTCTCATAAACTTGGAATTGCTACTTTAGTAGCTAGAATGGTACCAATAGGGGTGACCAAGGGCTGATTACATCAATTTTTAAAAATTTTATAATAATACATGAGGAATCTTTTGAAGGAGTTGGATTGTCATCAAATGTTTATATATTAAAATTACAAGATAATTATTGTATATTTGATGCAAGTGGTCATCCAGATTTATTAAATTTTTTAATAGAATTAGGGATAAATAAAGAAAAAATTGTGGGTGCTTTTTTAACACATGGTCATTTTGACCATGTTGCAGGTATAAATTCTTTAAATAAAAGTGGAATTAAATGTTACATAAACTATTGTGATTTATATTTACTACATACTAATTCAGTATTAGATATTAATGATGGAGAAGAAATATTAGAAGAATTTGGATTAATGTCAATTCATACTCCTGGACATACACCAGGAAGTACATGTTTCTACTCTGAATCAAAGGCTTTACTAATAAGTGGGGATACTATTTTTTCAGATGGATGTTTTGGTAGAACTGATTTACCTGGTGGAAATAATGAAGATATGAAAAATAGTCTTCGTCTTCTTTCAACTTTAAATATAGAATCAATTCTTCCTGGTCATGGAAATTATTTAAAAGAAGGAGGATCAAAAATAATAAAAATAGCTCTTTCAAATGCTGAATTTTTACTCTAATTCTATACTGGGCTCCCCTTCCAAGAATTCTATCTTTTCTATATGAAGTACTTCTTTAATTAACCACTCATTTTTCTTATAAGTTTTTAATAATTCATTTTTATCCCTTATTATAACGTATTTCACAGGTGCAGATAATGGAATTTTTTTATCTACTTTTTTTGTTCTAATTTTAGCTATAATTTTTATTACTTTTTCCCCTTCATTTCCATCTACTTCAGGCAATTCCTCTAATGTTGGAAATGTAGTTGAATGTATAGAAGTAAAACCTTCAAAATTTTTGAAAATTCTATGATAAATTTCTTCAGTAATATGTGGGCATATAGGAGCAAACATTCTTATGAATATCCAGATAATTTTATACATCACTGCTATTGCAGTATCTAAATCTTCTTTATTATTTGAATTATAAAGTCTTGGTTTTACTGCTTCAATATATTGATCGCAAAAATCATGCCAATAAAATTGTTGAAGTGTATCTACAGCTATATGAAATTGATAATTTTCCATAGCTTCACTTACTATACTTATAGTATTTCTCAATCTTGAAATAATCCATTTATCTATATCATTAAGTTTTTTATTATCAAGTTCTATTTTATTATTTATAAATTGACTTGCAAATCTTACTGAAGACCAAAGCTTTTGTAAAAAGGATTTCCCATATTTCACAGGTTCCCATCTAAAGGGAAAATCAGATCCAAGTGTTAATAATAATAGTGCTTGTCTTAAAGCATCAGCTCCATATTTAGAAATTCCTTCTTCAGGCATTATAACATTACCTTTAGATTTAGACATTCTTGAACCATCTGGTCCAAGTATGTGACCATTTATTACTACACTTTTAAATGGCCCCTTTCCTGTTAAAATTTTACATCTAAGCATTGTATAATACAACCAAGTTCTTATTATGTCATGCCCTTGTTGTCTTATATCAACTGGATAAGTTTTATAAAAAACTTCATTATTTTTTAAGAATTTAGTAATTATTAATGGAGTAATACTGGAATCTATCCAACAATCACAAACATCACTAGTTCCACTAATATTTTTACTATTACAATTTGGACAACTACTTATTGGAGGTTTATCCTTACTAGTATCTACTGGTAAATCTTCTTTTTTTGGTGGTATTATAAAACCACAATCTTTACAATACCAAAAAGGTATAGGTGTTCCAAAAACTCTTTGTCTTGAAATTACCCAATCCCATTCTATATTATCTATCCAATCTATTAAGCGTTGTTTCATATACTTTGGTATCCATTGAATTTTTTCAGCTTCTTCTTTCATAATTTCTTTAAAATCCTTGGATTTTACAAACCATTGATCTTTTACTAAAAACTCTATTGGCGTCATACAATCGGATCTTTCAGTATGGGCTAATACATTATGCAAAATTTCCTCTTCTTTTACTAAAAATCCTAATTTTCTTAAATCTTCAACAATTTTCTCTCTTGCTTCTTCAATTTTTAATCCAGTATATTCTTTTGCATTAATTATTCTACCATCTTCATCTACTGCTTTTATTATTGGAAGATTGTATTTTTGTTGCCACTTTATATCTTGTTCATCTCCATAAGTACAAATCATTACTATTCCAGTTCCAAACTTAGGATCAACAGCTTCATCTTGAATTATTCTAACTTTTTGTCCAAATATTGGAACTTCAGCTTCTTTTCCTAAAATATTCTTGTATCTTTCATCATTTGGATTAATTGCAATAGCTACACATGCATTAAGAAGTTCTGGTCGTGTCGTTCCAATTATTATAGATTCTTGATCAAGCTTAAATTTTATATAATATAACTTTCCCTTTTTTTGAATATAACCAGTTTCTGCTTGAGCAAGGGCAGTTCCACATCTACTACACCAATGGACTGGGAATTCCTTTTTATATATTAGTCCCATTTCATACATTAATATTAATGTATATTGTACCATTTTCCAATACTCTTTATCCATTGTTCTATACTCAAATTGTTCCCAATCTGGTCTATAACCAATTTTTATCATACCTTCCTTCATTTTACTTATCATAATATTTGTCCATTCAATGCATTTACTTCTAAAAAGCTCTCTATTTTCCTTAGGAATCTTCCACTTATATTGTACTTTAAGTTCAGTTGGTAGCCCTTGACAATCCCATCCTTGTGGCAATAAAACATCAAATCCTTTCATTCTCTTGTATCTTGCTATTGTATCATTTAATATACACCAGTATACATGACCCATATGGAGTTCTCCAGATGTAAAAGGTGGAGGTGTGTCTATTACAAAAGTTGGCTTTCCATCATTTTTAAATTTAAATACATCATAATATTCTGGCGAAAGCCAAAGCTTTTGCCACTTTTCTTCTATGTCTTTTGGTGAATAAAGTTTTTCCAATTATTGCCCTCCTAATGGAAAAAATGTTTTAAAGTTTTCTTCTTAATTCTTTTTCAAGTATTCTATCATCTATGGCTTTTATTGCTCTTAATGCAAATTCTGCCTCCATTCTGTCAAGTTCTTCTTCAAAATGTCTCGCTCCTCTAATCTCTATTTCTTTAATTACTTCTCTAACATTTTTCTTCCATCTTGCTTCTATTTCTCTTATTTTTGCTATGAAATAAGATTTAACAAAACCCCCAGTCTCTTCTACACATGCAGGAGGTTCTATATTTAAATCTCTACATATTTCAATTAATGCTAAGCATACATCAGGATCTCTCTCTGCTGGACACCTATCTTCACAAAATTTTTTTGCATATTTTATTATTCGAATTAAATCTTTCCTATCAATTTCCATGATTATCCCCTTTATAGCATGGCCTCTGAATTTTCCCTCGGCATCTTTAACTTCGAACTCGGCAATTTCATCATCGGCCATATTCAAATATACAAAAGGTAAAAATAAATTTTTTAGTTTATATTTTTTATTAGGTGATCATATGGGAGGAAGACAAAGAACAACAATACTTGAATCAATATCAAAAGAAGAAAAAGAGAAGGAAAAGAAAAAGAAATGACACTTCCACCAAAGAGGAATTATAACTTAACTATTTGCATCCCATCTTCTATTCTCTCGATTGTTGATACGTTAATTGAAAAAACTATAATTACAGGCATTATTGCAAGAGCAGTTTCAATATATAGAGTAAATGAAGTAGTAATATATGCTGATAATTATGGTAATAAAAAGGATGCTTTATTAATGAAAGAACTTTTAGAATATGCTGAAACTCCTCAATATTTAAGACGTTATATTTTTCCAATATCTCCAAATTTAAAATATGCTGGTTTAATACCACCTTTAAGAACTCCACATCATCCAACTTTGGACTCTGATATAGAATTTAGAGAAGGATTTGTACTTAAAAGTTGGGATAAGGGGGCAATAGTAGATATTGGTTTAAAAGAACCAATAGATTGCCCTTTTCAACTTCCACAAAATAAAAGAGTATCTATGAAAAAAGAAGGAGATTTGTGGATTCCTATAAAAAAAGAAGATATTCCATATTATTGGGGTTATGAAGTTCATATTGATATGAAAGGATTAGGTCATCATTTAAGAAATTTTAAATATGATCATATTATCTCAACATCAAGACTTGGCACTCCTATAAATTTAGTTATTGATAAAATTAAAAATATTTTAAAATTAGGGAAAAAAATTGCAATTCTATTTGGTTCTCCATATGAAGGATTGCATGAAATTTTAAAAAAAGAATCAATTGATATAAATAGTATTTCAGATTTAATTGTTAATATGGTTCCAAATCAAGGAACTGTTACAATAAGGACAGAAGAAGCTCTAATAATATCTTTAGCAATTATTTCAATTATTGAACTTTTTTAATGATGGATAGAAATATATTTTAGTTCTCATACTCTATCGAAGTACGAAGGGGAAATGAAATGGGACATAGAAAGAAAAGTGCGCCAAGAAGAGGCTCATTAATGTATTATCCTAGAGTAAGAGCTAGAAGAATTACTGGTAGAATAAGAAATTGGCCAGAAGTTAAAGGAGCACCAACATTATTAGGATTTGCTGGATATAAAGTTGGAATGACTCATATTGTTATGGTTGATAATAAACCAAAAAGTCCACTTTATGGTAGAGAAGTTGTTAAGGCTGTGACTGTAGTAGAGACTCCTCCAATTTATATATTTGGTATAAGAGCTTATGTTAAAACTCATAAGGGATTAAAAACTTTTGGAGAATTCTTAAAATTACCTCTACCAAAATATGCTGATAGAGTACTTACTATTCCAAAAGATGAAGATTTTTCAGAAAATCAAAAGAAGATAGAAGAAAATCTTGATAAAATTTCTGACATAAGAATTCTTGCTTTAACACAACCTCATAAAAGTGGTATTGGAAAGAAAACTCCTGAGATTTTAGAAATTAAAATTGGAGGAGATAATATAAAAGCAATATACGAATATGCTAAAAGTATTTTAGGAAAAGAAATAAGAGCAAAAGAATTCTTTAAAGAAGGAATGTTAGTTGATGTTATAGCAGTTACAAAAGGAAAGGGTTTTGCAGGTGCTGTTAAAAGATTTGGTGTAAAAATACTTCCTAAGTGGCATAAACATAGGAAGGGGCATAGAGTCGTTGGAGCAATAAGTCCATCTTCTCCAAGTATGATGTTTACTGTTCCCCGTCCTGGAAAAATGGGCTTTCATCAAAGAACTGAATATAATAAAATAATTTTAAAAGTTGGGGATAATCCTTCAGAAATTAATGTTGCTGGTGGTTTTCTACATTATGGACTTGTAAGAGGAGATTACGTAATAGTAGCAGGTTCTATTCCTGGTTCAGCAAAAAGATTGATTAGATTTAGATGTGCAATTAGAGCTAAACAACCAGTAATTCAACCTCCTAAGATAGTTACAATAAGTCTTTCTTCAAAACAGGGGGTTTAAAATATGTCAGTTCCTATTTATTCTATAGATGGTAGTATTAAAGGAGAAATAAAGTTACCAAATGTATTTTTTGAAGAAGTTAGACCTGATTTAATAAGAAGAGCAGTAATATCATATATAACTGCAAGAATTCAACCAAAAGGAAGAGATCCAATGGCTGGAAAGAGGACTACTGCTGAGAGTCTGGGTGTTGGATTAGATTTAGCTAGAGTCCCTCGTATAAAAGGAGGTCTTCGTGCAGCTTTTGTACCGAATGTTGTAGGTGGTAGATTGGCATTTCCACCTAAAGTAGAAAAAATAATCCATGAAAGAATAAATAAGAAGGAAAGGAGAATTGCTCTAAAATCTGCCATAGCCGCTACTCGTATTAGAGAATTAGTAATTAATAGAGGACATAAAATTAAGGATAATATTTCTTTACCAATAGTTGTATCAGATGAAGTTAAAAATTTAAAAAAAGCAAAAGAATTTAGAACTTTCTTAAGCAATTTATCTCTATTAGAAGATGTTATTAGAGCTAAGAAAAGGGTTAAAGAACGTCCAGGAAAAGGCAAATATAGAGGAAGAAGATGGAAAAAAGCGAAATCTATTTTATTTGTAACTGATGAACTTAATCCTCCTGTAAGACTTGCATTAAGAAACTTTCCTGGAGTAGATTTTGCTACAGTTAATCTATTAAATGTAGAACTCTTAGCTCCTGGAGGAAATCCAGGAAGGCTTACTATATGGACTGAATCTGCAATAAAAAAACTAGGAGAAATCTTTGGTTAAGGTGATATTATTGAATCCTCATGAAATAATAATAAGGCCTGTTTCAACAGAATCAGCCATAGAAAGAATTGAGAAAGAGAATAAATTAACCTTCATAGTAAATATTAATTCTAACAAAAAAATGATAAAGGATGCTTTTGAAAAATTATATGGTGTAAAAGTGGAAAAAGTAAATACTTATATAACTCCAAATGGTGAAAAAAGAGCAATAATAAAACTTAAGAAGGAATATAGTGCTTCAGAATTAGCTACTAAAATAGGTTTATTATAAGGTGGAAAAAATGGGAAAGCGATTGTTAGTCCAAAGAAGAGGACGAGGAGGATCAGTATTTAAGTCCCCATCTTGGAAGAGGGTTGGAGATGTTAAATATCCTCCTTTATATGAAGGAGAATCCATTAGTGAATTTATAGTAAAAGATATAGTACATGATTCTGGAAGAGGGGCGCCTATTGCTATAATTAGTGATAATAAAGGGAAAAAAGCCCTTATGGTTGCACCTGAAGGATTGTTTGTAGGTCAGAAAATTTATGTAGGTCCTAATGCTCCAATTAATGTTGGTAATATTTTACCATTAAGAGATATTCCTGATGGTACTCAGATATGTAATATCGAAAGTAGTCCTGGAGATGGTGGAAAATTTGTAAGATCTGCTGGAACTTATGCTACTGTAATTACACATTCAGGTAATTCTGTTCTCGTACAACTTCCATCTGGTAAGGTAAAATCTTTTAATAGTTTATGTAGAGCAACAATCGGTATAGTTGCTTCAGGAGGAATTATTGAAAAACCATTATTAAAAGCAGGTGCAAATTATCATAAAAGTAGAGCAAAATCTATAAAGTATCCAACTGTTAGAGGAAAAGCTATGAATCCATGTTCACATCCACATGGTGGAGGGAGTCATCCAAAAGGAGGCACTCCAGTTGCAAGAAATGCCCCACCAGGACAAAAAGTTGGTATAATTGCATCTAAGAGAACTGGTAGAAAGAAGAGGTGATAACATGTCTAAGGAATTTACCTATAGAGGTTATACTTTACCTCAATTATTAAATATGCCAATGGATGAATTCATAAAATTACTTCCAAGTAGACAAAGAAGATCGCTCTTAAGAGGATTAACACCTGAACAAAGAACTTTATTTAAAAAAATAAGAAAAGCTAAAGCTATGTTAGCAAAAGGAAAGAAAATTATTATAAGAACACATTGTAGAGACATGATAATACTTCCTGAAATGGTAGGTTTAACTATATGTGTACATAATGGAAAAGAATTTGTTCCTATAGAGATAACTCCTGAAATGATTGGTCACTATCTTGGAGAATTTGCTATCACTACAGCTAAAGTCGTACATGGTGCTCCAGGTTTGAAAGCAACAAGAAGTTCAATGTTTGTTCCTCTTAAGTAATTCTAATTTTCTTTATTGTAAAAAACTTTTTATATCTCTTAAAAGTTTTTAACCTACGCATGATGATAATTTGGAAGTGGTAAAGGTGCCCACATGGGGCTATTCATCACATAAGTATGATCCTGATAGAATGGTTAGAGCTAGTGGTAGAGATCTTCGAATTTCACCAAAAGAAGCTACAGAAGTTTGTAATGCTATAAGATATATGTTTTTAGAAGATGCAATAGAGTATTTAAAGAGAGTTATTTCTAAAAAAGAAGCAATTCCATATAGACGTTATAAAAAGAAAATTGCACATAAGGCTGGTTTAGGAGAAAGATTTGGTATTCCATCAGGTAGATATCCTGTAAAAGCTTGTAAAGAAATTATTAAGGTTTTAGAAAATGCAAGAGCTAATGCTGAAAATAAAGGTTTAAATATTGAAAATCTTAGGATATCTCATATTTGTGCTCAAAAAGGTAGTGTTATTAAAAGTTATATTCCTAGAGCATTTGGTAGAGCAACTCCTTTCTTTCATCCATTAACACATATTGAAGTTGTTGTTGAAGAGGTGAGTAGATGAGTGTTGTAAAATTTTTCATAAATAAAGCTATAAAAAATATGCTTATCGATGATTATCTTCAAAAAGAATTGAAAAGAGCAGGATATGCAGGAGTTGAATTTCAAAAAACTCCATTAGGTGATAGAGTAGTAATATATGCTGAAAGACCTGGATTAGTAATAGGTAGACAAGGAGTAACAATAAAAGAACTAGCTCGAATTTTAGAAATGAAGTTTGGATTTGAAAATCCACAAATTGCAGTTGTACCAGTTCAAACTCCAGAATTAAATGCGAGAATAATGGCAAATAGAATTGCTATGGCATTAGAAAAAGGAATACATTTTAGAAGAGCAGCATTTGTAGCATTAAGACAAATTATGGAAGCTGGTGCAAGGGGCGCAGAAATCGTAATTCGTGGAAAATTAGTTAGTGAAAGAGCAAGATATGAAAAATTTAGAGCTGGTGTAATACTAAAAGCTGGTGAGCCTAGTAAATACGCTGTAGATAGAGCAGTAACCCATGTATTACTTAAGCCAGGTGTTTATGGAATAAAAGTTAGTATATTCCTACCAGTTAATACCGTAGATGATATATCCATAGTAAAACCTCAACAAGGTGAGACAATTGGCACTACTACGAACCAATGAGATTAGAAAAATGACAAAAGACGAAAGAATGAAGAAATTGGAAGAACTTAGAGCAGAATTAGCAAAACTTAGAGCATTACAAGCTACAGGAGGTTCTCTTGAGAATCCTTCAAGAATTAGATTGATTAGAAAAACAATTGCAAGAATATTAACTATAAATAGAGAAGAGGAGCTTGGAATAAAAAGAAAAGTGGAGGAGGAAAAAACTAAATGAATCTTACAGCATCTAATCTAATTTATCATAATCTTGTAGGTCTTAATGTAGAAGTAAGTCACTCTACTGATCCTACTCAAATAGGTATTAAAGGAATTGTAATAGATGAAACTAAAAATATGCTCATTATTCTGACAAATGGTAAAGTTAAAAAAATACCAAAGAAGAATTGTACTTTTACATTTTTTATACCCAAGCCTGTGGTTATTGAAGGGGAAAAAATTGCATATAATCCTGCTGAGAGATTAAAGAGAATTAAAAGGAGGAATTGAGATGTTTATGGTTATTGAAAAACCTAAAATTTCATGTTCTGATAAAAAATGTCCATTTCATGGTAATCTCTCAATTAGAGGTAAAATATTAACTGGAAAAGTTGTAAGTGATAAAATGCAAAAAACTGTTGTAGTACAAGTAGATTATTTACGTTATTATCCTAAGTATAAGAGATATGCAAGATGTAGATCAAAAATACATGCACATAATCCGCCTTGTATAAATGCTACTAAAGGAGATATTGTAAAAATAGCTGAATGTCGTCCACTTAGTAAAACAGTTTCATTTGTTGTAATTGAAAAAAAGTAGGTGGTTTTTATGGCTAAGAGAGGAAAGGGTTTAGGAAAAGGGATTACCTATAGACCTGGATTGAGTGCTGGTCTTCCAATAGGTGCATATTTAAATTGTGCTGATAATAGTGGAGCAAAGATTGTTCAAATTATTGGAATACCTAAATTAAAAGGTAGATTAAGAAGACTAGTTTCTGCTTGTGTTGGTGATAAAGTTATTGTTGCAGTTAAAGAAGGGACTCCTGAAGTTAGACATCAAATTTTTCATGCAGTAATAATAAGACAAAGAAAACCATTTAGAAGAATGGATGGATCTTGGGTTCAATTTGAAGATAATGCAGCTGTAATAGTTACTGAGGATGGAGAATGTAAAGGTACTGAAATTAGAGGACCTGTTGCAAAAGAGGCTGCAGAAAGATGGCCAAGGGTTGCTGCACTTGCATCTATGGTAGTTTGAGGTGATTTATTATGAATCTTAAGAAATTAATACGCGCTCCTTTGTCTAAAGAATTAAGAGAAAAATATGGATTTAGAAGTGCTACTGTTAGAAAAGGAGATACTGTATTAGTAATGAGAGGGGATTATAAAGGACATGAAGGTAAAGTAACCTCAGTTAATTATTCTAAGAATAGAATAACTATTGAAGGTATAAATATAAAGAAAGCTGACGGTTCCTTAAGACCTGTTTTAATTCATCCATCTAAAGTTATGATAACTAAATTAGATCTCACTGATAAAAAGAGAAAAGAAAAATTTGAATCTAAAAGAGGTGAAGAAGCTTGAAAAAACATTTAAAAACTTATCCAGCACCAAGATTTTGGCATATAAATATTAAAGAAAAAGAATTTACAATAAGACCTCGTCCTGGTCCACATCCAATATCATTTTGTATTCCATTAGGAATAATTTTAAGAGATATGTTGAAATATGCTCTTACTCTATCTGAAGTTAAGAAAATACTATCTGAAAGAAAAATAATGGTTGATGGAAAAGTAAGAACTGATTATAAGTTTCCAGTAGGTTTAATGGATGTTATATATATTCGTCCTTCTGATGAATATTATAGAGTTCTTCCACATCCAGTTAAAGTCTTATCATTAATTAAAATACCACCTGAAGATGCATCATTTAAATTAGTAAGAATTATTGGAAAAAGAACAGTAAAAGGTGGACATATACAATTAAACTTTCATGATGGGCGTTGTCATGTTGTAAAATTAGATGATCCATTCAATCATGATGTTAATTATAAAATATTTGATGTAATGAAAATAAAAATTCCAGAAGGAGATGTCTGTGAATATATTCCACTTGAAAAAGATTCTTTAATTGTTATTACTGGAGGAGAAAATATCGGAAAATATGGTAAAATTTTAGAATTGCCAAAGAGTAGAAAACCAATGCAATTAGCAAAAATACTTTTAGAAGGTAATGAGAGAACCGTTACGCTTAAGTATGCTTTTCCAATAGGTAAAGAAAGTCCAGCCATAGTAATAAGTGGAGTAGTCTGAAATGTCTCTTGAAACTTTACAACAAAATCCTATGAGAAAAATAAGAATTGGAAAAGTAGTTGTAAATATAGGTGTGGGAGAAAGTGGAGAACGTTTAGAAAAAGCTATGAAAGTTTTAGAATTATTAACAGAACAAAAACCATGTCCTACTCGAGCAAAACGTACAATAAGAGATTTTGGTATAAGAAAAGGAGAAAATATTGGATGTAAGGTTACATTAAGAAAAGAAAAAATAGAATCTTTTCTTAAGCGAGTATTGGAAGTGAAAAAATATAAACTTCCAGAGTCATGTTTTGATGATTATGGTAATGTTTCTTTTGGAATTTCTGAACATATAAATATTCCAGGAGTTAAATATGATCCAACACTTGGAATATTTGGAATGAATATTTGTATAGTTTTAGAACGTCCAGGATATAGGGTTGCTGTAAGAAAATATAGACGTTCAAAAATAGGAAAAAAACATAGAATTACTAAAGAGGAGGCTATTGCTTTCTTTAAAGAAAAACTTGGTGTAAGTATTGAAAGAGGGAGATAATTATGTCACAAAAATCTGAAAATGTATGTAGACGTTGTGGCTCTAGAGGATGTTCATTGGTTAAAAAATATGGACTTTATTTATGTAGACAATGTTTTAGAGAAGTAGCAAGAACTCTAGGTTTCAATAAATATAGGTGATTAAAATGTTGGATCCATTAGCAAATGCATTATCAACAATAATGAATAATGAAGAAAGGGGTAAAAAAGAGTGTATAGTATCTCCTGCACCTAAGTTAGTTGCTAATGTTCTTAGATTATTACAAAAGCATGGTTATATTGGTGAATTTGAATTTATTGATGATGGAAGGTTTGGTAAATTTAGAATTCAACTTTTGGGAAGAATAAATAAATGTGGAGTTATTAAGCCAAGGTTTAGTGTATCTTATAAAGAAATAGATAAATGGATTCAGAAACTTCTTCCTGGAAAAGATTTAGGAATATTAATATTAACTACATCAAAAGGATTAATGACTCATAAAGAAGCTTTAGTAAATAAGATAGGTGGACAATTATTAGCTTATGTATATTAAGGTGATAAATAATGATTGAAAGTTCTATCATTATACCTGTTCCTGAAGATGTTGATGTAAAAATAAATGGAAGCACAATTGCTATATCTGGGCCAAAGGGTAGTGTGACTAAGGATTTCTCACATGCAAATGTAAATATTGAATTTATTAATAATAAAATAGTAGTAAAGTCCTTTGGAAGAGGAAGAAGGCCAAAAGCAATTGTTGGTACTATATCAGCCCATATAAAGAATATGATAAAGGGTGTTAAGGAAGGGCATGTTTATCGAATGAAAATTGCATATGCCCACTTCCCTATAAATGTTAAAGTTGTTGGAAAAGAAGTTCACATAGAGAATTTTATGGGTGAAAGATGTAAAAGAATAGCAAAAATTGTTGGTAATGTTAAAGTAAGTGTAAGTGGAGATGAAGTAATTATAGAAGGCATTGATAAAGATGAAGTTGGGCAAACTGCAGCAAATATTCACTTAGCTACTCATATAAAAGGAATGGATCCTAGAGTATTTCAAGATGGAATATATCTTGTAGAAAAGAGGTGAATTGAATGGACTCTAATATTTTAAAGGCCTTAGAACTTAGAGAAAAAATTTCACAAAAAAGACCTGATTTCATAAGACAAGATGCTCATAGATTTTCGAGATTAGGTGAAAAATGGAGAGCACCAAAAGGTCCTAGATCGAAAATGCGCTTAAAGAAAGCAGGCAGGCCTGCAATTGTTGAACCAGGATATAGAGGACCTAGACTTGTTAGAGGCTTTCATCCATGTGGTAAAAAAGAAATTTTAGTTCATAATATAAAGGAATTAGAAGGTTTAGACTCCTCTTTATATGTTGTAAGAATTGCATCAAGTGTTGGAAAAAAGAAACGTATTGAAATAATTAAAAAAGCTCAATCTCTTAATCTTAAAGTAGTTAATGTTACTAGTGAGGATAGAGCTTTATTAAAGCAATTGGAGGGTCAAAAATGAATTTAAAAGTACAGAGAAGATTAGCTGCTGAAGTATTAGGTGTAGGAGAAAATAGAATTTGGATAGATCCAAGTAAAATAAGTGAAGTGAGTGCTGCAATTACTAGAGAGGAAATAAGAAAATTTATTGAGGATGGAATTATTAAAGCTAGACCTGAAATTGGTATAAGTAGAGGTAGATGGCGAAAAATAAGAGAGCAAAAGAAGAAAGGCTTGAGAAAAGGTCCTGGTAGTAGAAAAGGTCCTGTTGAATCAGATGATTGGATATATAGAGTTAGAGCTATGAGATCATTTTTACGTTTATTAAAAAAGAAAAAAATTATTACACCAAAAGTATATCGCATGCTCTATATAAAAGTTAAGAGTGGGATATTCCATGATAGAAGACAGCTCAAGACATATATAGAAGAACATGGACTTGCGAGGAGATGATAATGGCAAAATCATGTACATATAGAGTTCCTTATAGAAGAAGAAGAGAAGGAAAAACTGATTATCGTCTCAGAAAGAAGTTAGTTAGTAGTAAAAAACTTAGATTAGTAATTAGAAAATCGTTAAAGCATCTCTATCTTCAATTAATAGAAGCAAAAGTTAATGGTGATAGAGTTTTAGTACAAGCTAATACAAAAGAATTATCTAAATATGGATGGAAAGGTGGAACTGGAAATCTTCCTGCTGCTTATTTAGCAGGACTTCTACTTGGAAAAAGGGCATTGAAGAGAGGTTATAATAATGCAATACTAGATTTAGGATTGTATTCTATAACTAAAGGTAGTAGATTATTTGCTGCTCTAAAAGGGGCTTTAGATGCAGGTATGGAAATACCACATAGTGAAGATATTTTACCAGATGAAGATCGTATAAAAGGTAAACATATTGTTGAATATGCAGAACTTCTAAAGAAGGAAAATCCAAGTAAATATCAAGCTCAGTTTTCAAATTATTTAAAAATAGGTCTAGCTCCTGAAAATTTAATTGAACACTTTGAAAATGTAAAAAATACAATATTAAAGGAGTGAAATTATATGTCATATCAACAAACTCAATGGATTCCAAGAACAACTCTTGGTAAGTTAGTATTAGAAGGTAAAATAACTAGCTTAAAGGAAATTTTTGAAAAAAATATTCCAATAAAGGAACCTGAAATAATTGATATACTTCTTCCTGGAATAAAACATGAAATATTGGATGTTGGAGTTGTTCAAAAACAAACAGATGCAGGTGAAATTACTAAGTTTAAAATTGGCGTTGTAATTGGAAATTTTGATGGTTATGTTGGTTTAGGTACAGGAAAATCAAAACAAATGAGATTTGCTATAGATAAAGCTATAGCAGATGCAAAATTAAATATAATACCAGTAAAACGTGGTTGTGGACATTGGCGCTGTCCATGTGGAAATCCACATAGTGTTCCATTTACTGTAACTGGTAAATGTGGAAGTGTAACTGTAACAATAATGCCAGCTCCAAAAGGTGTTGGATTAATTGCAGGGGAAGTAGCTAGAACAATACTTAATTTTGCAGGTATTAAAGATGCTTGGGTAGTTTCTAGAGGAGAAACTAGGACAACAATGAATTTTGCAGGAGCTGTTTACAATGCTCTTAAGAAGACTTATTTACTAAAGAAGTAGGTGTTTTTAATGAAATTATATGCTGCTATAAGGATAAGAGGAAGAATTGGCATTCATCCAGATATAGTTGAAACATTAAAAAGACTAAATTTAACTAGAAAACATAATGCATGTTTAGTGCCAGATACTCCATCTATGGTTGGCATGTTGAAAAAAGCCTCAGATTATATAACTTGGGGAGAAATAAATAAAGAAACCTTAATTCTTCTCTTAAAGAAAAGAGGTAGATTAATTGGTAATAAAAGGATTACAGAAGAAGACTTAATTAAACTTGGAGTATCAAGTTTTGAAGAACTTGCAGATAAGATAATTAAAGAAGGTAAATTACCTAGAATGATGAAGAAAGTATTTAGGCTTACCCCTCCTAGTGGTGGTTTTAAAGGTAAAATAACAAGACATTTTGAAGAAGGTGGGGAATTAGGATATAGAGGAGAAGCCATTAATGAATTATTATTGAGGATGATATAAAAATATATAAAAGATTTTAATTGTTTTAAAACATTGATTTCAAGGGGATTAACTATGGTGGTTCGAAGAGAAAAAAAAGTTAGAAAACAACGTGGATCTAGAACTTATGGCTGGGGGACTGTAGGGCAACATAGAAAATCTGGAATGCGTGGAGGATTTGGCAATGCAGGTCTTCATAAACATAAGTGGAGTTGGACTATAAAATACGGAAAGGATCATTTTGGAAAATATGGATTTATTAGACCTAAAGCAGTTGTAGATTATAAAAATTGTATTAATGTGGGTTCATTAATGTCCATAATTGAAGGTAAGATTTTGGAAAAAGATGAGAAAGATAGAGTAATTATTGATTTAAACAATATGGGTTATGATAAGTTATTGGGTAGTGGAAAAATAGATTTACCAGTTGTTATTAAAGTAAAACAAGCATCTGAAATTGCTAAAAGAAAAATTACTGAAGCAGGTGGGGAGGTAATTTTAATAAATTGAGGTAGCTGAGGCTATGACACGCTTTTTAGATTTAATGGAGCCCATATTAAGAATCCTCCCCGAAGTTCCTAAACCTCAACGTAAATTAGATTTAAGACAAAGATTGTTATGGACTGGTTTAGTTCTTGCAATATATTTAATAATGTGTGAAATACCTCTTTATGGCGTTCCTATTTTTACTACAGAATATGAACAACTTTTGATTTATAGAATAATCTTTGCTTCAAAGAAAGGATCATTGATGGATTTAGGGATAGGCCCTATAGTTACAGCAGGTTTAATAATGCAAATATTAGCAGGTTCTAAGCTTATAAATGTAGACCTCAGTAAGCCAAGAGATCGTGCTCTTTTTACAGGTACACAAAAATTCCTTGCCATAATAATGACTATATTTGAAGCTATAGCTTTCTTAATAGGTGGAAGTTATGGTAGGCCAGATTTTACAATATCAATTATAATAATTTTACAATTAACTTTAGTTGGAATTCTTGTAATATTAATGGATGAATTAATTCAAAAAGGTTGGGGTATTGGAAGTGGTGTAAGCTTATTTATACTTGCAGGAGTTTCTCAACAAATTGTTTGGTTAACTTTTTCTCCAATAGGCCCTCTTCCTGATGGAAAATCTCTTGGAGCATTATTAGCTTTCTTTCAAACATTAATAGTTGGAGATAATATAATTAATGCTTTCATGAGATATCCCTATCCTGATATGACTGGATTTTTAGCTATGGTAGGGATATTCTTATTAGTTGTTTACTTAGAAGGAATGAGAATTGAAATTCCAGTTGCTCATCAAAAATATGGAGGACTTCGTGCTAAAATTCCACTCAAATTACTATATGTTTCAAACATTCCCATAATCTTAACATCAGTTTTATTTGCAAACTTTTATATGTTTGGAAGATTAATTTGGCAAAACTTTAATTTTCTAAACAATAATCCATGGGTTAATTGGTTTGTTATGATGAATGTAACTGCTACACATGAAAGTGTTCTTCCTGGTTGTTTTCTTTATTATATTACTTCTCCAAGGAGTATACTACATGTTATGGAGGATCCAATTCATGCTCTGGTTTATATTCTAATTTTACTACTATTTTCTGTAATATTTGCCAGAATTTGGGTAGAAGTAGCAGGTATGGGTGCAAAGGCACAAGCAGAACAATTAGTAAGAGCAGGATTACAAATACCTGGCTTTAGAAGATCTCCAATGATAATAGAACAAATGTTAAATCGCTATATTCCACCTCTTACAATACTGAGTGGTATAATTATTGGCTTATTAGCAGGTATAGCAGATATACTTGGTGCAATAGGTACGGGAATTGGAATTCTATTATCTGTAGGTATAATTTATCAATATTATCAATTCCTTGCTAAAGAACAATTAGAAGAATTATATCCAAGAATTGGTAAACTTTTAGGAAAGGAGTGATAAAAATGAAAAAAATTGAAAGAAAAGGAAAGTTAATTATTGTTACAGGCATACCTGGTGTTGGTAAAACTACAGTTTTAAATTCAGCTATGGAATTTTGTAAGGAATTTGGAGTTGATGTTAATTATATAAATTATGGTGATTTAATGTTTGAAGAAGCTCTTTCAAAAAATCTTGTAAATAATAGAGATGAAATTCGTAAACTTCCAATAAGAATTCAAACTTCTCTACAATTAAGCGCTGCTAATAGAATAAATGAAATAGCAAAAGAAAAAAATGTAATTCTTGACACTCATATGTTTATAAAAACTAATAATGGCTATATGGCCGGCATTCCTGCATGGGTTGCTGAAATTTTAATGCCAGATTCAATAGTTATAATAGAAGCAGATCCTAATGAAATATCAAAGAGAAGAAGAAAAGATGCTAATATAAGAATTAGAGAAGAAGATAGTATTGAAAAAATTCAAGAACATCAATTAATGGGAAGGGCAGGTGCGGCTTCATGATCTATTTTAACTGGATGTACAGTTTTAATACTGGAAAATAAAGAAGGCGCTTATAGAGAGCTTGGAAGAACCATAGCTTCATTATTTAAGGGGTGAAATTATGGTTTTAGAAGCTTTAAATGATTTCTATTTATTTATAGTATCTGCAATATCTACTTTTTTAGGACCTGCTAGAGAATTTCCTAATTCTTCTATAACTATTTTAATTATTGCCTTACTTATGGCCCTCTTTTCATCATTAATTACTCGCCTACTTACAGATGTAGAAAAAGTAAGGAGAATAATGACTCAAGTAAGAGAGTGGCAAACTGCTTATATGAATGCTGTAAAATCAAAAGATTCAAAACAAATTGAAAAACTTAAGAAAAAAGAAGTAATAATAAAAAGACTTCAAGCTGAAATGATGCGTGAACAATTAAAGCCATTAATATTCACTTTAGTTCCATTCTTGATAATCTATTATTTATTTACTGGAGTTTTTGAATATAATCATATGGTTGTTGCAATTTCTCCATTAACTTTACCATTTATAGGTAAAGAGTTTACTTTTATAACATGGTATATAATTACATCAATAAGTTTCTCAGCATTAATTCAAAGAATATTCAATCTCCCATCAGCTCAAGATTAGGTGTTATAATTGAATGGAATTAAATCATTAATTATAACAATAAGTGGTCCAGCTGGGGCTGGAAAATCTTATTGTGCATCTAAATTAGCTGAAATATATAATATTCCTCATTATTCAATAGGTCAATTATTTAGAAAAATGGCAATGGAAAGAAACCTTTCTATAGAAGAGTTTTCTAAAATTGCTGAAAAAGATCCATCAATTGATAGAGAATTAGATAGAAGAACTATTGAATTAGCAAAAAGTGGTGGGTGTATAATTGAAGGTAGGTTAGTTTCATTTTTCTTAAGAACACATCCGAATTTATTGAGCTTTTATTTAAATGCACCTTTTGAAGAAAGAGTTAAAAGAATTGCTTTAAGAGAAGGTATTAATATTGAAGAAGCAGAAAAACGTACTAAAATGAGGGAGTTAAGTGAAAAATCTCGTTATAAAGCATTATACAATATTGACATAGATGATTTATCTATTTACGATTTTGTAATAAATACTGCTAAATGGAATAAAGAAGAAATAATATTATTATTAAAGCAAATAATAGACTTATATCTAAAGCCACGGTGTTGTATTTGAATAATGAAGAATTTTTAATAAAGGATGAAGAATCAACTGATTTAAATTATGGATTTTACCCTAGATCTAGACCAATAAAAGAATACATTGAAACTGGTGTTATAAATTTAGATAAACCTCCTGGGCCTACTAGTCATGAAGTAGTTGCATGGGTTAAGCGATTGCTTTCTATAAATAGAGCAGGACATGGGGGCACTTTAGATCCAAAAGTTACTGGTGTTTTACCAATAACACTTGGAAGAGCAACAAGACTTGTCTCTTTCATAATGAAATCTGGAAAGGAATACGTTACTGTAATGGAATTACATGGAGAAGTAAATGATGATACTCTTAAGAAAACAATTTCAGAATTTACAGGCTCTATATATCAACTACCTCCAATAAAGTCTTCAGTAAAGAGAGCATTAAGGATTAGGAAAATCTATTCTATAAAAATACTCGAGAGAGTTGGAAAATATGTATTAATGAAAGTTAATTGTGAAGCCGGGACTTATATTAGAAAATTATGTCATGATATTGGTGAAGTACTTGGTTGTGGTGCACATATGAGGGAATTACGTAGAATTAGGGCAGGTCCTTTTAATGAAAAAGATTCGATAACTCTTCATTCATTATTAGATGCTATAACTTTATGGAAGGAAAAAAATGATGAATCTCTTTTAAGAAAAGTAATTTTACCAATAGAAGAAGTTCTTGATTTTCCCAAAATTTATGTTAGAGATTCAGCTGTAGATGCTATTTGTCATGGAGCAAATCTTGCTGCACCAGGTGTTTTAAAAATTAGTAAAGGTATAAAAGCTGGAGATTATGTATGTGTTATGACATTAAAAGGAGAGTTGATAGGTATAGGAAAAGCATTAAAATCTAGTGAGGAAATTTTAGAATTGAATCATGGAATAGTCGTGGATATAGAAAGGGTAATAATGGAGCCTGGTACTTATCCTAAAAGTTGGGATTGATAAGTATATAAAATATTTTTTTATAAATTCTACATGTGAGTAATTCACATTACTTTATAGGAAAAGTTAAAGATAAAAGAAGAGAGTATGAAATAAAATTCAATTTTGAAGGGGTTATGATAAGGTTACTTAGTTGCAATGGTGTTTTTTCCAAGAAGCACATAGATACTGGTACTGAAGTATTATTAAAAGGTCTTTTTGAATGTTTAAGAATACCAGAAAATTTAGAAATATTAGATTTGGGTTGTGGATATGGAGTAATTGGAATAGTTATAGCGAAGATGCGTCCTAAATCAAGTATAACTATGGTTGATATCAATCCAATTGCTATAAGATTAGCTAAAGAAAATGTAAAAATAAACGAACTTTCAAATGTTAAAG
>Ga0105162_1000655_pt1 | contig 21836 bp, 21 predicted proteins | sample JNZ201metaG_FD_81532 | JGI IMG/M metagenome (GOLD analysis project Ga0105162, IMG submission 81532) | Hot spring microbial communities from Jinze hot spring, China to study Microbial Dark Matter (Phase II) - JNZ 20120812A | ecosystem: Environmental > Aquatic > Thermal springs > Hot (42-90C) >...
CTTTAATCAAAAGTTTTAATTCTTTAGTATTATTATTAATAATATATTTTATTTTAAATTTTAATACCACAAATTTTTTCTAAAGTCAATAAACTTAGGATTAGTTGGAATTATACTTTAGTATAAAAAAAATTTATTTTTGAATGTATATTTGAATTTTTTCCTTTATAGTTTTTGCAATTCTTAAATTAAAGCCTGGAAGGAGAGCAAGTTTTTCAGGAGGGGCTTTTATAATTTCTTCTAAATTTTTAAAATTTTTTAGAAGCACTTCCTTTCTTTTTGGTCCGATTCCTTTTATTTTTTCTAAAAGGCTTCCCAGAGTTTCCTTTTCCTTGGTTTTTTCAGCAAAGGTTTTGGCAAAATTATGTGCATTATCCATAATTCTTCCTATAAAATGGTAAACTTCTTTATATTTTGGTAAAAAGATGGGATTTTTTCTTCCAGGAATGAATAATTTTTCAGGTTGTCTTTTTTCATTTTTCGCTACAGCTCTAAATTCCACCTCTTTTATTTCCAGATCTTCAGCAGCTCTCAAGGCAGTTTCTAAGTGTCCTTTTCCTCCGTCTATGAGGAATAAATCGGGTAAGTTATTTTCCTCTAAACCTCTTTTAAGTCTTCTATAAATGACTTCATAAAGCATAGCATAATCATCTTTGGCTTCACTTTTTATATGATAATGTCTGTAGCGGGATTTTTCAGGGTTTCCTTCAAAATAACAAACAATGGCTCCAACTCTTGCTGATCCATAAAATTGAGAAAGATCTATTGCTTCAATCCATCTGGGAACCTGAGAAAGTCTTAAAACTTCTGTTAATTCTTCTGAAAGACCTGAATACCACGGCTTTTCTCTTCTTTTCTCGGAAATAATAAAATTTTCTAAATTTTTTAAAGCAAGTTCTTTTAAGATTGCAATTTCAGAAGTTTCAGTTTGAGTAAGAATTTGTATTTTATTTCCTGTAAATTCAGAAAAGATACTTTCAAGTTCTTCTTTTTCTTCAATTTCAGATGGTAAAAAGATTCTTTCAGGAATAAACTTTCCATCCATATAAAATTGCAAAATCACATCCTTTAAGGAGGAAGTTTCTTCTAAGGGATTTTTTATTTTAAAGGTTTGAAAGCCATAAAGATATCCATAACGAACAAAAAGAACAATAAAATATTCGTAAGAATTCTCTTTTTTAAATTCCCAGAGGTCTAAATCTAAAGGTTCATTTAAAACTACAGCCTGAGCTTCTAATACCCTTTTTAGGTCTTCAATTCTGTCTCTTAAAAAGGCAGCTCTTTCAAATTCTAAATTTTCAGAAAGACGGTGCATTTCATTTTCAAGTTTTTTAATGAGCTCGTTTCCTTTTCCCTGGAAAAATTCAATCACACCATCTACCAATTTTTTATATTCATTTTCTGGGATAGAATAAACACAGGGAGCTAAACATTTTTTAATCTGATAATACACACAAGGGGTTTTTCTCCTTTTCATTTCTGCAAGGCTACATTTTCTTAAAGGAAAGGTTTTAGAAAGAAGCTTTAAAATTTCTCTTAAACCCTTGGCTGAGGTAAAAGGACCAAAATAAAGGGCTGAATCTCCTTTTTTTCTTCTCCTTACTATCTGTAAAGAAGGATATTTTTCTTTAATGGGTATTCTTAAAAGGGGATAATTTTTATCATCCTTTAGAAGTACATTATATTTTGGACGATATTTTTTAATAAGATTTGCTTCTAAAAGAAGGGCGGATTTTTCATTTTCTGTTAAAAAATATTCAACAGAATCTGTTTTTTCTAATAAAACTTCCAATTTAGGAGAGAGGGGAGGTGCTTTTACATAAGTTGAAAGACGAGCTCTTAAATCTTTAGCCTTTCCTATATAAAGGATCTCACCTTTTTTAGATTTGAAAAGATAAACCCCTGGTGCCTGAGGTATTTCTTTAAGATTCAGAGATGTATTTAGCAACCAAATCACCTACCTCTGAGGTGGTATATCCCATTTTTCCTGCAGAGAGACTTTTTAAATGATTGCTACAAACCTTAATTACTGCATTTTCTATAGTTTTAGAGGCTTTTTCCTCCCCTAACCATTCAAGCATCATCATTCCTGCACAAATAGCTGCTAATGGATTGATGACATTTTTTCCAGTATACTTGGGAGCCGAACCTCCTATGGGTTCAAACATAGAAACTCCATTGGGATTAATATTTGCCCCAGCAGCAATTCCCATTCCTCCCTGTATCATAGCTCCAAGATCAGTAATAATATCCCCAAACATATTATCTGTAACAATTACATCAAACCATTCAGGATTTTTTACAAACCACATACATACTGCATCCACATGAGCATAATCCTTTTCTATATCAGGATATTCTTCTCCTACTTCCTGAAATACTCTATACCATAAATCCCATGCATAGGTTAAAACATTAGTTTTTCCTACTAAAGTTACTTTTTTCTTTTTATTTCTTTTTCTGCAATATTCAAAGGCAAAGCGGATGCATCTTTCTACTCCATATCTTGTATTTATAGATTCTTGAATTGCTATTTCATAGGGAGTTCCTTTTCTTAAAAATCCCCCACCTCCTGCATAAAGTCCCTCTGTATTTTCTCTTACTACAACAAAATCTATATCTTCTGGGCCTTTGTCTTTAATAGGAGTCCATACACCTGGATATAGTTTAACCGGTCTTAAGTTTATATATTGATCAAGCTCAAATCTTATTCTTAAAAGTATTTCCTTTTCTAAAATTCCTGGTTTTACCTCAGGATGTCCTATGGCTCCGAGATAAATAGCATCATGTTTTTTTAATTCTTCAATTCCTCCTTCAGGTATAGTTTCTCCTGTTTTTAAATATCTATCCCCTCCCCAATCTAAAAAGGTGAAATTAAATTTTATATTAAATTTTTTGCCAACTTCTTCTAAAACCTTTATTCCCTCTCTTATTACTTCTGGTCCTGTTCCATCACCAGGAATAACTGCAATTTTGTATGATCTTTCCTTCATTAAGTCACCTCCTGTTGTTTAAAAGTCTTTTATAATATAATCCATTCTGAGACTTTACCAAGCCCGCGCACAGCATTTCCTATATATAGTTCTTCAGCAAAATTTAAATCACTTATTTTTATAAATTTTTCTTCAGCTTGGAAAGTTTTTATCATATATTCTCTCATTACACCATTTAAAATTTTTAATTCTAAAGGAGGGGTAAAATATTTTTTATCTTTTTTAATAAAAAAATTAGAGATGGTTCCTTCTAAAAGGAATCCCCTTTCATCATAAAACACAATTTCTGCCAGTCCAAGTTTTTCAGCCTCTTTTTTCCATAGATTATAAGGGTCTCTGAAAGTGGTTTTATGAAAAAATAAGATTCCAAGATCAAAATTTCTTCTTACAAGGCCTATTCTAAGATTTTTCTTCCATGGAGTAAAAGGAGAAAAAATAAGTTCAAATTTTCCATCTGGATAAAGAAGAAGTCTTGCTTTGTATTTTTTAGTATTTAAATTTTTCCCTTTTTCTAATACAAAAGTTTTAAATTGTTCAAAGTTTTTAAGCCAATGGGGTAGATTAAATTTGAAGTAATGAGCTGAATTTTTAAGTCTATTAAAATGAAATAAAAGCAAGGGATTATCTTTATTGGGTTCATAAAAAAAGGATTCAATAAGAGCAAAATAAGGTAAAGGCGAGAGAAAAAACTGTGCTTTAAGTATTGCTTCTTCAAATTCTTTTACTGGATTACTATCCCAAACTATACCTCCTCCAAAGCCACCTTCCCCTATAAAAAAAGCTTCTTTAAAATTTTTTTTAAAGATTAAAGTTCTAATAGCTACATTGAAGATAAAATCTTTATTGGGCTTTATGATTCCTATAGCTCCGGTATAAACACCTCTTGGTTCTTTTTCCAGTTCATTTATAATTTCCATAGTTCTTATTTTAGGAGCTCCGGTAACAGAACCAGATGGAAAAAGAGCTTTTAAAATTTCATATAGGTTATTTGTTTTTAAATTACCTTTTATAGTTGATATCATTTGATGTAAAGTAGGATAAGTTTCTATTTTAAATAACTCAGATACAGAAACACTGCCTTCCTTACAAATTCTTCCTAAATCATTTCTTAATAAATCCACTATCATAATATTTTCAGCTTGATTTTTTGTATCTTTTTTAAAATCTTTTCTTACTTTTAGGTCTTCTTCCCATAGAGGTGCTCTTTTCCGAGTTCCTTTCATAGGAGAACTTTTAATAATATTTTTTCTTTTTTCTAAAAAGAGCTCTGGAGAAAAAGATAAAATATAGGTATTTTCAGATTTTATAAAAAAACTATATTTACTTCTCTGAGAAAAAAGAAGTAAATAAAAAAGATTTTCCAAATCCCCTTTAAAATTAAATCTTATTTTAAAAGTAAAATTTACCTGATAAGTATCTCCCCTTAAAATATAGTTCTTAATTTTTTCTATAGCTTCATAATATTCTCTTTTTGTTATGTTTGTTTTTATTTTATAAAAATTTTGTTTTAAAACTTGATAATCTAAAAGAGAAAAATTAGGGTAAATATATTTTTTGTTAAAATTTTTGTAAATTCCAAAACAAGCTAAAGGTAAAGAGCTAAATTTTAAAAATGGTTTTAATTTTTCTTCAAAAAGATATCCTAATTCATAACTTATAAATCCACAAGCATAATAGCCTTTTTTTAGCCAATTTTCTATCTGATTAAAATAGTCTTTTACTTGATCATAAGAATTTAATTTTAGAACCTTTAGGGGAGATAAAAATGAAAAAACTCTATATGGGATTTTATCAGCTTTTGCCCATATAAAAAAATCACTCATAATGTTTTAAATAAGAAAGGGAAATAAAAATAATTAAAAGGATAAAAGAAAAAAATAAGAAAGAAGAAGGAGTTAAAAATCTTTCCAAATTTTTAAATCCCGGGAAATAAGGTAAAATTATGTAAATTATAGTAAGGGCAATTTCTGAAAGAGTAAAATTTCTTAAGAAATTAGCAAGTTTCATTCTAAAATTCCATTTTTTAATTAATTTTTCTTTTTGTATCTTAAGATTTTCAACTTTTTGTTTCCCTGAGTCTATTTCAGAAATAAGAATAGATAAGATATCGCTTGGATCTTTCCTTTTAATTTTTATATTTATTTTATTTATTAAATCCCAAAGCTCTTTTAAATCTTTTCCAAAGGTTATATCTTCATATTTATAAGGGTATCTTTGCCAAAATCTTTGAAAAACTATAGCATTTTCTCTTAAAACCTTTAAAGCTTCTTGAAGAGATTTAATTTTTTTATAAATATATCCTTGAAATTCTAAATCAATTTCAAGAGCCTTCTGAGAGGCTTTTTCAATATTATCTAAGCTTCCTTTATAAAGACTTTCTCTTAAATCTGAAAGTCTTTTTTCATATTCTTTTTTTTCTTTTTCAGAAAAAAAGACTTTTATTTTGTGATATCTATCTTCTGCTTCTTTTAAGCGTTTAGTTCCTTCTTCTTGTTTTTCAAAAATCTTTTCATATAAATATTCTTCAAGTGATCTTTGTTCTTTTATAAAAAGAGGTTCTAAATAACTCCAGTACAAAAGATAAGGATGATTAAAGGAGAATATTATTTCTGATAAAGGCTTACCTTCTTTATATTTTGAAAGACTTAGGTAATAAAAAGCAGGTAAGCAAAGAAAATCTATTTCAAGAGCAGCTTTGTAAAATTCATCAGCAATTATGGAAAAGCCTATTAATTCATGAAGATATCCCTTTAAAAATAGAAAATAACTTTTTAAGAAAGGTGTCTTTATTTTATTTAAAGCTTCTTCTACATAGTAAAGGGCATTTTTATAATCCTTTTTCAAAATTTCTATTAAAGCAAGTCCTAAATTAGCTTTGGGATCTTCACTTGCTTCTAAAAATTTAATCCTTGCATTTTCTAATTCCTTTCTCATTAAGTATTCTACCCCTAAACCAAGCTTTCCTCCCTTAATAGGTACATTTAAATGAATCTTAAATTGAGACCAATTCTGTAAAGTATCTGAGGCAAAAAATATTAATTTTAAAAATTCAGGAAGTATGTAAAAATTTCTTACATAAAAATATTTTAATTTTTCATAAGAAAAATTGTTTTCATAAATTCCTTCCCATAAAAATTGAGAGAGTTGTTTAAAAGGTAATTGTAAAGCTGATTGAAAAATGTTTTTAAGTTCTGTTTCTGAAAAAGAAGGGCACTCCAATGAAGGATGCCATGTGGTTTTACAGAAAAGACAAAACTCGTATTTTCCAACCCAGAAAAGATCTTTGTAAAATACCTCAATTTTAGGGTCTACAGTAGAAGGAAGTACAATTTCCCATAAGTTTTTCCAAGGTATAATTTTATAAAATATATTTTCAGCTTCTAAAATAGAAGCTATTCCATCCTTTAAAGAATTTTCCATATAGATTTTGCCTGCTCTTAGAATTTCTGGGATTTCTACCTTGTTAATATTTTTACTTAAGATAAAAGAAAAAGGAGGTGGAGAGGAACCTAAAAAATTAGAAAATTCAGTTTTAAAATTCTCTAAAATTTTATTTAAATAGAGAAAATTCTTAGGTGGACTTATTTCAAAAGTGTCTCTTTTAATTCTTAGGAAAAAATTTTCCAATTGATTTTTTAAATAAAATTCTGCAGATTCTTTTTGTAAGCCAAAAAGAAAATCAGCTAACTTAGAATGAATTATTAATCTTAAAAACATTTAACTTTTAAAGGACTTAAAGAAAATTAAAAAAAGTGAAATAGTAACAGCAAGATCAGCTATGTTAAATGCAGGCCAATGAAAAGAGCCTATGTGTAAATCTATGAAATCTAAAACTTTCCCGAATAAAATCCTGTCTATAAGATTTCCTAATCCTCCTCCAAAAATTAATCCTAAAGCAACCAGGAAAATAGAGTTTTTTCTTTCTTGAAAAGAAATTTTTCTTGCCCAGAGATAGGTTATTCCTAAAATTAAGATATTAAGAATACCTAAAATAAGGGTTCCATAATTTTCTACATTAGCAAACATTCCAAAAGCAATGCCTTTATTCCATAATTTAACAATCCTTAAAAAGGGTAAAACTTTTATTTCTAAAAAGGAGGCCTTTAAAATAAAGTATTTGGTTATTCTATCTAAAAAAAAGATTAAACTTGCAGTCAACCAAAATAAACGCATATACTCTAACTTAAAAGGATTTTATTACTTCATAACATCTCTGACAGAGATCAGGGATTTTAAGTTTTCCCACTTCAGGCTTTCTTTGCCAGCACCTTTCACATTTTTTAAAAGAGGTGACCTTTACTTTTATTTCTAATCCCTTAAATTCTTCAGAAATATAATATACTTCTTCATTTTCGTTAAATTTGGAAAGATCCTCTTTTAACTCAAATTTAGCTACCATCAGAAAATATTCCCAGAATGAATTTTCAGAAAGATAGGGAATTAATTCTGAATCAGCTTTGACAAACATTTCAGCTTCTAAAGAACTTCCGATAATCTTTTTATCTTTTCTTGCTATTTCTAAAGGCTTTAAGAATTCGGATCTTAGTTGAAGATATTTTTCCCATTTTTCAATTTCTGCTTTTTCAAGTTCAAAGGAATAAGAAGGAAAATCAGTTAAAAATACAGAAATTTCTTCTTTTTCATAAGGCAGGTTTTGCCAGATATCTTCAGCAGTAAAGGAAAGAATAGGAGCCATAAGTTTTACTAAAGAATCAAGAGCATAATAGAATACAGTTTGGGTAGCCCTTCTTTTAAAACTATCGGGTTTTTCACAATAAAGGTAATCTCTATTTATGTCAATTATTAAGGATGAAAGTTCAACTACACAAAACCGATGAATTTCGTGATATACTATATGGAAATCAAATTTTTCATAAGATTTTTTGACTTTCTCTATAAGTTTAGATAGTCTATAAAGAATATATTTTTCAAATTCAGGAAGTTTTTCGAAAGATATCAAATCCTTTTTTGGGTTAAAGTCATAAAGATTACCTATAAGGAATCTACATGTATTTCTTATTTTTCTATAAGCTTCAACTAACCGAGCTAATATTTCTTTAGAAATTTTTATATCATTTCGATAGTCTTCAGCAGACACCCATAATCTTATAATTTCCGCTCCGTATTCCTTTATTAAATCTTGAGGGTGAATAACATTTCCTAAGCTTTTAGACATTTTTCTTCCCTGTGCATCTACCACAAATCCATGAGTAAGAATTTCTCTATAAGGAGGAACTTCTCTTGTACCTACAGAGCAAAGAAGGGAACTGTGAAACCAACCTCTATGTTGGTCAGAGCCTTCTAAATAAAGATCTGCTGGGAAGCTCAATTCTGGTATTGTTTCTAAAACACCTGCAAAAGAAACTCCCGAATCAAACCAAACGTCTAATATATCTTTTTCTTTTTCAAACTCTGAATTTCCACATTTTGGACAGATTATATTTTCAGGTAAAAGCTCTTTGGCAGGTTTTTCAAACCAGGGATCACAGCCCTCTTTTTTAAAAATTTCTATCACTTTTTCATAATATTTAAACTCCTTTAAATATTCTCCACAATTATTGCATTTGAAGACAGTTAAAGGTACACCCCAAACCCTTTGTCTAGAAATACACCAGTCTGGTCTTTTTTCAAGCATAGAAGAAAGTCGGGTTTTACCCCAAGCTGGAATAAATTTTACATTTTCTATACATTTTAAAGCCTTAGCTCTTAAGTTTTTAGCAGACATGGAAATAAACCATTGGTCTTCAGCCCTAAAGATTATAGGTTTTTTACATCTCCAACAATGAGGATAACTATGTTCTACAGTGTCATAATAAAAAAGATTTCCCTTTTCTTTAAGAATTTTTAATATCACCTCATTAGCTTTATAAATATCTAACCCTCCGACTAAAGGAATATAAGGATAAAAATTCCCCTCTTGATCTACAGGAACATAGACTTCTAAATTATATTCTAATCCAATTTGATAGTCTTCCTCTCCATGCCCCGGTGCTATATGAACTATTCCTGTTCCAGTTTCTAAGGTAACAAAATCCGCAAGGATAATCAAGCTTTCTTTTTCATAAAAGGGATGATAAACTTTTTTTCTTTCTAATTCTGTAGGTTTAAATCTGGCAATTATTTGAGGAAGGTCTTTATTTAATTCTGCACAAAGAGCTGAAATTCTTCCTTCAGCTACAATAAAGTATTCTTCATCCCAATTAATTAAAAGATAATCAAAATTGGGATTGAAAGCAACAGCAAGATTTGCAGGAAGTGTCCACGGAGTAGTAGTCCATATAAGGATAGAAATGGATTTAGAAATTTTTGTATTTAGCATATTATTTAAAAATTCCTGTGTCTCTTTAGTTAAGGGAAATTTAACATATATAGAAGGTGAAATATGATTTTCATATTCTACCTCAGCTTCAGCAAGGGCAGTAACACAATTTGGACACCAGAAAACAGGTTTTTTTCTACGGTAAACTTGTTCTGTTTCAAGAAATCTAAGAAATTCTCGAGCAATAATTGCTTCATAGGAAAAATCCATGGTTAAGTAAGGTGTATCCCATTTTGCAAAAACTCCTAAACGCTTAAATTCTTCTCGTTGGATATTTATATATTTTTCAGCATATTTTCTACAAGCAGTTCTTATCATTAAGGGTGGTAATTCTCCTCTTTTTACTCCTAATTCCTGTTCAACTTTTAGTTCTATAGGAAGCCCGTGACAGTCCCATCCAGGAATAAACGGTACCTTATAGCCTGCCATGGATTTGCTTTTAACTATAATATCCTTTAAAATTTTATTTAAAGCTGTACCAAGATGAATATGTTCATTTGCATAAGGAGGACCATCATGTAAGATATAAGAAGAAGCATTAGTCCTTTTTTCTAGCATCTTTTCATATATTTTTTCTTTTTCCCAAAATTCTAAAAATTTAGGTTCTCTTTCAGTGAGATTGGCTTTCATTGGAAAATCAGTTTTTGGAAGATTTAGGGTATTTTTCCAATCCATTAAGAATCCCCCTTTGATCTTAACTAAAGTTCAGAAAATTTATTTTATCACAACTTACCAAAAAGAGGTATCTTTATCTTGACATCCTGTAAAAATTTGTTATTTTACATTTTAATAAGAAAGGCGCGTAGCTCAGTGGGAGAGCGCTTGCTTGACATGCAAGAGGTCGGCGGTTCGATCCCGCCCGCGCCTACTATTTTATTATTTTTATAGTTTATTTAAGGAACTCATAAGGTAAATTTTGAAAATTATAATTAAAAATATAGGGGAATTTCAGCTTAGTTCTGATCTTTCTCTAAAATCTCTTATTCCTGAAATAAAAAAATATGTCAAAAAATTACCTGTAGGATTTAAATATAAAGATGAATATATAGATTGGCATTTTAGCTTTAATAAAAAGAATTTAGAAGTTATTGAACTTGACCCTGTATTTCCCTCGGATAAAGAGGCACTTCATTTTCTAAGGCACACAGCTTCTCATGTATTAGCTCAAGCTGTAAAGGAACTATTTCCCACTGCAAAACTTGGTATAGGTCCTGCAACTGAAGAGGGATTTTATTATGATATTTACTATGAAAGGCCTTTTAATGAAGAAGATCTTGAAAAGATTGAACAAAAAGTAAGGGAAATTATAGAAAAAAATCTTTCTTTAGAAAGAAAAGAATTATCTAAGGAAGAAGCTTTAAGACTTTTTAAAGAACTTAAAGAAGATTTCAAACTTGAATTGATTGAAGAAATATCTGACGGGGAGATATCAATTTATTCTCAGGGTAATTTTATAGATCTATGTAAAGGTCCTCATCTTTTATCTACCGGTGAAATAAAAGCCGTTAAACTTCTTTCGGTAGCTGGAGCCTATTGGAGAGGAGATGAAAGAAAGCCAATGCTTTGGAGAATTTACGGAACTGCTTTTTTTGAAAAGGAGGCTCTTAAAGAGTATTTAGAAAAACTTGAAGAAATCAAAAAAAGAGATCACAGAAAATTAGGGAAAGAACTGGAACTTTTTAGTATAGAAGAAGATATAGGACCAGGACTTGTGATATGGTTACCTAAAGGCTCAATAATAAGAAATATAATTGAAAATTTCTGGAAGGAAGTTCATCTTAAAAGAGGATATCAGTTGGTATATACTCCTCATATAGCCTTAAGAGAGCTTTGGAAAGTTTCAGGGCATTTAGATTTTTACCTAGAAAATATGTTCCCTCCTATGGAACTTGAAAACAGAGCCTATCAGCTGAAACCCATGAATTGTCCTTTTCATATATATATATATAATCAAAAAAGAAGAAGTTATAGGGAGTTCCCAATAAGATATTGTGAGTTAGGTACAGTATATCGTTTTGAAAGGAGCGGAGTATTGCATGGGCTTTTGAGAGTAAGAGGGTTTACTCAGGATGATGCTCACATTTTTTGTAGAGAAGATCAATTGAAAGAAGAATTAATTCAAGTGCTTGATTTGGTAATTTATTTTTTACAAGTTTTTGGATTTTCAGAATATAAAGTATTTCTTTCCACAAGACCTGAAAAATTTGTAGGTTCTCCTGAAATATGGGATAAAGCAGAAAACGCTTTAAAAGAAGCCTTAAAACATAAAGAGTTAGAATATGAAATAGATCCTGGAGAAGGAGTTTTTTATGGACCCAAAATTGATTTAAAAATTAAGGATGTGCTTGGTAGATTTTGGCAATGTTCCACCATACAAGTTGACTTCAATATTCCAGAAAGATTTAATATTGTATATATAGGTGAAGATAATAAGTTTTATAGACCTATAATGATTCATAGAGCACTTCTTGGGTCATTAGAAAGATTTTTAGGTATACTTATTGAAAATTATGCAGGAGCTTTCCCTTTTTGGATAGCACCTGTTCAAATTAAAGTCTTAACCCTTACTGATAGAAACATTCCCTATGCAGAAAAGATAGCCCAAATATTAAAAAAAGAAGGTTTTAGGTTGGAAACAGATTTTAGAAATGAAAAATTAAATTATAAAATAAGAGTGGCTCAGCAAGAAAAAGTACCTTATATGATTATTTTAGGAGATAAGGAAGAAAAAGAAAATGTAATTAGTATTAGAACAAGGAAAGGGGAAATATTTAATCATATAAAGATTGAAGATTTTATAAATCAATTAAAACTCCAAAATCATCCAGAATATTTATTAAATGTTCATTCTTAAAAGGTCAGTCAAAATAAGCAGTTCTGAGTTTTTTAATAAATTTAAGATGCTAATTGATTAGGAGGAAAAAATAATATGCAAAAGGATTTGAAAAAAAAATATAGAGTGAATGAACAAATCAAAGCAAAAGAAGTAAGATTAATTGGTCCTGATGGGAAACAGATAGGTATTGTTCCTATTTTAACAGCTTTAAAATATGCTGAAGATTATGGACTTGATTTGGTAGAGGTAGCTCCTGCAGCTAATCCCCCAGTCTGTAAAATCATGGATTTTGGAGAATTCCTTTATCAAGAAGCCAAAAAAGCTAAAGAAGCAAAGAAAAAACAAAAACAGATAGAAGTAAAAGAAATAAAACTTAGTCCAAAAACAGATAAACATGATTTAGAAGTTAAAATTAGACATATTCTAAGATTTTTAGAGGAAGAAAATAAAGTAAAAATCAGAGTAGTTTTTAAAGGCAGAGAAATTTTTTATCCTGAGTTAGCAGATAGGGTATTGGATACTATATTTTCTGCAGTTAAAGAAAAAGCTCAAATTGAAAGCCCTCCCAAGATGGAGGGTAAACAAATTATTACAGTTATTGCACCCCTTCCAAAAACTAAAAATCTTTAAGGATTCCATTCACAAAAATTTTTTAAAATATTTAGGCCAGGTTTTCCACTTTTTTCAGGATGAAATTGGACAGCCACTAAATTTTTGTAAGCAATTGCAGAAGCAAAATTTACTCCGTAAAAGGTTAATCCATATATTATATTTTGATCTTCCGGAACTCCAAAATAGCTATGAACAAAATAATATTCATAGTCGGGGTCAAGGTTTGAAAATACGGGATGTGATTTTATCCAATTTACTCTATTCCATCCCATATGAGGAACTTTAAGTTTCTCTTCATTCCATATAAGGGGTTCTGGGAACCTTATCACTTTTCCTTTTAAAAGACCAAGTGTCTCAGTTCCTTTATCTTCTTCACTTAATTCAAAAATAATCTGAGTTCCTAAACATATTCCTAAGATGGGTATTCCTTTTAAAAAACTCTCTTTTAAAAATTCATCAAGTCCAAATTTTTTTAGACTTTCCATAGCACTTTTTGCAGCTCCTACACCAGGAAAAATTAATCTTTCAGCTTTTTTTAATTGAGATACCTCAGAAGAAATAATCCACTTGTATCCAAAATAAGATAATGCTCTCGCTACACTTGTTAAATTCCCTGCTAAATAATCTATAATTCCTATCATAAAGGAGTGTTTAATTCTTCTTTTAACTCCTTTAATTCTTCCTTTAATTCTTCCCCAAAATTTGGAGATATTTTGAGACTAAAAATTTTAATCCAATTTTCAATTTTTTCTAAACATATTTTATAATTGCCATTCATTTTTTCTTTTTTAATAAACTTTTTCATTCTTTTTAAATTGATAACAGCTCTCTTAATTCCTCTGTAGAAAGATTTTCCTATATTTTCAGGAGTTAAATCTCTTTTGATGATTTCTAAATATCTTTCCACTACAGCCCATTTTAAAAATAAGATTTCTTCATCTTTTAAAGATAAGCCAAGCCCTTTAGGAGGAGGTTCAGTGAGATAAAAATAACTATTCCAAAAATAAACTTCCGGTATCTCTCCACCTTCTTGTTTAATAAATTCTGCTTCATTGAGTACTTCTTGTCTTATTCTCATTTTATTCTAATTCATATAGATTTTTAAGCTCTTCAATAGGAGGTAAATCCTTTAATGATTTGAGTCCAAAGTATTCTAGAAAAAATTTAGTTGTGCTATATAAAACGGGTCTTCCAGGAACTGGTTTTCTTCCAATTACTTCTATAAAATTATTTTCTAAAAGAACCCTGAGAGAGCTACTTACATCTATACCACCCCTTTTAGCAGAAATTTCGGCTCTTGTTAAAGGTTGAAAATAGGCTATTATAGCAAGAGTCTCAAGTAGACTTTTGGTCCATTTAAATTTTTTTGGCTTGATAAGTTTTTTAATATATTCAGCTACCTCAGGGATAGTTTCTATTCTATATCCCTCAGCAACCTCTGCTATTCTTATTCCTCTTTCTGCATATTCTTTTATAAGATCTTTTAAAATTTGTTGTACCTCACTAATAGAAAGATTATCACAGATCCTTGAAATTTCAGAGGGAGTTAAAGAACGTCCAGCACAATGTAATAAAGCTTCAATTACCTTTTTATAAAAATTTTTATCTTTTTTCATTTTATTTAGCTAAATAAAAGATTTCTTTTTGATATTTTTCCTTTTTAATGAGATTTTGAGAAATAAGTTTATCTAAAATAGATTGGGTTAAAGTTTCATCTATTTCAAATACTAAAGAAAGTTCCTTTAAGGTAGTAGGGCGTCTTTGGAGATAATTAAGAAATTTTTTTTCAAGCGTTTCTTCCTCAACATCTTTAAATTTTCTCAAGCTTTTTTTAAATTTTTCTTTACTTAAAATTACTTCAGCATTTTTTCCTAAAAACCTAGCAATTTCTTCTAGTTTTTCAAAAGAAATTGGCTCTACACCTTTGTAAGCAGGAGGTCTTACTACTGTATTAAGTTGAATTTTATGAGGATTTATATATTCTACTGCAATTTTTAAAGCTTCCAAATCTTCCTTGGAGTCGTTAACTTCTTTTACAAAGAGAATCTCTAACCACATTTCTCCTTTCATTTCTTTTCTCAAGGTTCTTAAATTTTCTATAATTTCTTGAAGTTTAATTTTTGGATGAGGTTGATTGATTTTTTTGAAAGTTTTAAATCTTGCTGCATCTAAGGAAGGTAAAAGTATATCTACCATTTTTAATGAGGAATTAATGGAGGGGATAAATAAAAGGGAACTGTTGGTAAGAACAGCAACAGGTTTTTTAATAATTTTTTTTGAAAGTTCTATAGCTTTTTCAAAGTAAATATTTAAAGTGGGTTCTCCACTTCCTGTAAAAGTGATTACATCAAATATATCTTCCATTTCTTTAGCTTGATAAATAGAAGCTTCTATCAAGTCCCATGAATAATATTTATTTCTTTTTATAGTGCGATTAGTGGTTTTTCCTACTTCACAATAAATACAATCCATGGAACATATTTTTTTGGGGACTAACTCTATACCTAAGGATCTCCCAAGTCTTCTTGATCTAACAGGCCCAAAAATCAAAAATTTTTTCTCTTGCATTTTCTTTTTTTATACTTTGAATATACTTTGATTTAAAAGATACCAATTAATATAATATAAAATAATTATGCTTTCAATTATTACACCAAATCGATTAACAATTTTGAGAATATTTTTATTACCTTTTCCTTGTTTACTGCTTTTATCCGATTCTTATTTTGGCAAATTGACTGCTTTAGCAATGGGATTTTTATTAGGAATTACTGATTATTTTGATGGGGTTTTAGCAAGAAGGTATAGAAAAATTACTTATGTAGGAACTCTCTTAGATCCTATTGCAGATAAAATTTTTGTTACTTCAGTTTATCTTGTCCTTGTTTATCTTAATTATTTTATTTTTATTCCTGTATTTTTAATTATTTTAAGAGAGGTTTTGGTATCTTTTTTAAGAAGTTGGTTTCCTCATAAAATTAAAGTTTCTAAAATAACTAAATTAAAAACTTTATTTCAGATGAGTTTTGCTGGATTAGCTTTATTGATATCTCTTCACTTCCATCCTTACAGCTATCTAATAAATTATGCTTTGTGGATAATAGCTATATTTTCTTATATAAGTGCTATTCCTTATTTTTTAAAGGTTTTTAATACAGTTAAGGAATTTAAAAAAAGCTTAGATAAATTTTTTAGATCTATTTTTTCCTTATTTTATCCTTTAAGCTTATTAATAAGTTTTCCTCTATCAGGGAAATTATTCTGGATCAATATTATTTCACTTTCTTTTTTCTTTTTTAAAAAAGGATTAGTTAAAAGTTCTCCTAAATGGGCTTATGAAAGGGCTTGGATGTCTTTTTTAATAATTTTTAGTTTTTTTTTAGAGTATTTTTATTATAAGAGATTATTTTTGTCTTTATGGGGGGTTTTATTTTTAAGTATTTTAAAGGATGGATTAAAAAGCATAAAATTTATGTGGAGGATTTTAAAGCTTCAATAGCCTTTACATAATCTTTTTCTCCAAAAATAGCAGATCCAGCTACTAAAATCTGAGCCCCTGCTTCAATCACTAAGGGTGCAGTTTTAGAATTTATACCTCCGTCAACTTGAATAAGAGTTGAAAGTCCCTTTCTTTCTATTATATTTTTTAGATCTTTTATTTTTGTAAGACAAGTTTTTATAAAATTCTGGCCTCCAAATCCGGGATTTACAGTCATTATTAATACATAATCTAAATCTTCCAAAAGATATTTTAATACTTCAATAGAAGTATGGGGATTTAAGGCTACACCTGCTTTTTTATCAAGTTCTTTTATTTTCCAAATAGTTCTATGAAGATGTTTTGTAGCTTCTGCATGAACAGAAATCCAATCTGCTCCTGCTTCAGCAAACTCTTTAATATATCTCTCTGGGGATTCGATCATGAGATGAACATCAAAAATTAAATTAGAATAAGGACGAATGGATGAAATAACTAAAGGACCAAATGTAATATTGGGCACAAACATTCCATCCATTATGTCAAGATGTAACATATCAGCTCCTGCCTTTTCTACTGCTGTAACCTCTTCAGCAAGTTTTGAGAAATCTGCAGAAAGAAGAGAAGGAGCTATAAAAATTTTATTTTGATTATTCGGTTGAAGTATCATCTTTTTTAGAAGGGAAGGGAATTATCTTTTTTTCTATTTTATTTTTTTCTTCAGATTTGTTATTTTTAAAAGGAGAAAAGGTAGTTTGTAAGGGAGTACTAACAAACATATGAGGAATAAAAGCTTGATATTGTTTTAAAAGATTTTCCGGAATCTGAAGAGTATACCATATAATCTGAGATCTTTGAATGGTAAAATAAGGTAATCCCAGTAAAATAGGAATTAACCCTTTTTCTTCTACAGTTACCAAGGCAGGCCATTCTACTTCAAAAAATTCTCTTTTCTCTAACACAAATTTTAAAGTTTCATAGATAGGATTGAAACAAACTAATCCTATATATAGTCCTATTTGAGTTTGTAATAATACAGGTTTTTTTGCGACAGGAGTTTCATTCATAAAATTTATTTTATCCTTCTTTTTCTTTTTCTCAAGTTTTATCATGTTTAATTGCTTGACAAAGAAAAGGCTTAAAGTAATATAAGGGAGAAAAAAGAGGTTGATAATGCATTATTTTGGATATAAAAAGGGAGAACTTTATTGTGAAGAGGTCCCAGTAAAAAAAATAGTAGAAGAGGTAGGAACTCCAGTTTATATTTATTCAGCAAAAACTATAACAAGACATTTTAAAGTTTTTGAAGAATCTTTTTCTGAAGTGGATCATTTAATTTGTTATTCTGTTAAAGCCAATTCAAACATAGCTATAATTTCTCTTTTAAGAAAGCTTGGAAGTGGGGCAGATGTGGTTTCTGGGGGTGAATTAAGAAGGGTTTTAAAAGCAGGTATTGAGCCCAAAAAAATTGTTTTTTCTGGAGTAGGTAAAACACCTGAAGAAATAGAAATGGCGCTTTTAGCAGATATTTTGATGTTTAATGTAGAAAGTATTGAAGAATTAGAAGTTTTGGGAGAAATAGCAAAGAAACTTAACAAACCAGCTCCTTTTGCTCTCAGAGTAAATCCCAATGTAGATCCAAAAACGCATCCTTATATTTCAACAGGACTAAGGAGAAGTAAATTTGGAATCTCGGAAGAATTGGTAATAAATGGTTATAAAAGAGCTAAAAAAAATCCCTATCTTAAACCAATAGGTTTAGATGCTCATATTGGATCACAAATTACTTCTTTATCTCCCTTTATTGATTCCTTAATTCGTTTGAAAAAAATTTGGGAAGAATTAATAAATATAGGTCTTGAGCTTCAATATTTAGATTTTGGGGGAGGATTAGGTATAGTTTATGAAGATGAAGACCCTCCTTTACCTCAGGAATATGCAGAAGCTATTGTTCAAGAAGGTAAAGATCTAAAAGCTACTATAATTTTGGAACCAGGTAGAGTAATTGTAGGGAATGCTGGTATTTTAGTTACTAAAGTACTTTATGTAAAAGAAAATGCAGAAAAAAAATTTATAATTGTAGATGCAGGAATGAATGATTTAATAAGACCTGCATTTTATCAAGCTTATCATAAAATTATTCCTGTAGAAGAAAAAGAAGATGAAAATGAAATAGTAGATGTAGTAGGACCTATTTGTGAAAGTAGTGATTTTTTTGCTAAAGAGAGAAAACTTCCCAAAATGAAAAAGGGAGAACTTCTTGCTATAATGAGTGCTGGAGCATATGGATTTGTGATGAGCTCTAATTATAATTCAAGACCTCGTGCTGCAGAAGTATTAGTAGATGAAGAAGAATTTTATGTAATAAGAAAAAGAGAAACTTTTGAAGACTTATTTGGTCTTGAAATCGTTCCCCCCAAATATCTATAATTAATGGCTTCAATTCCTGAGAAATATAATCTTGAAACTTATAACTATTATCTTCCAGAAGAGCTAATAGCTTATTACCCTTTAAAAGAACGTACTCATTCCAAACTTATGGTAATAGAAAGAAATAGTCAAAAAATTTTTTTTCATGAAAAATTTTCAGAAATAGAAAATTATTTATATAAAGGTGATCTTTTAATTTTAAATAATACTAAAGTTTTTCCAGCAAGATTAAAAGGCAAAAAGCTTACAGGAGGAGATGTGGAACTTCTTTTATTTCAAAAACCTTTTGGTTTAAAATTTGTAACTGAAGCCTTAATAAAGGGTAAAAGAATTAAAAAAGATACTAAAATTGAGATATCAGAAGATCTTAAAGTAAAAATCTTAGAAAAAATGGATGGAGGAAAATTTTTAGTAGAACTTGAAAGTAAAAAAAAACCTCTCAATCAAATTGTTTATATATATGGCAAGGCTCCATTACCTCCCTATATAAAAAGGGAACCAGAGGATTTTGATTTGGAGAGATATCAAACAGTATATGCAGAAAAAGAAGGTTCTATAGCTGCTCCAACAGCAGGATTACATTTTGATAAAGATCTTCTTAAAAAACTTACCTCTAAAGGAATTATCCTTAAATATATCACCCTTCATATTGGATATGGGACTTTTGCTCCAATTAAAGTAAAAGATATTAGAAAACATAAAATAGAACCTGAATATGTTGAAGTAGAAAATGATGTAATTGAAGAAATAAAAAAAGCTCTTTTAGAAAAAAGAAGGATTATCGCTGTAGGGACAACAGTTGTTAGAACCTTGGAATTTGTAAAACAAAAAGGACTTATTCCTTATAAAGGATTCTGCGATCTTTATATTTATCCAGGATTTCAGTTTCAGATAGTATCTGCTATGATTACTAATTTTCACCTTCCTAAATCTTCTCTTCTTCTTTTGGTGTGTGCTTTTGCTGGAAAAGATTTAATTTTTAAAGCTTATGAAGAAGCAATTAAAAGAAAATATAGATTTTATTCTTACGGAGATGCTACTTTTATTATTTAATGATATTATAATATTTAAAAAGAATTTAAAAGGAGGATAAAGAAATGGCTATTTGGAAATGTAATTCTTGCGGGATTACCAAAGAAAGTAAATGTAAGCCTAAAAAGTGTCCTAACTGTGGAGCCAAAGATAGTATGATAAAAGAGGAGCAGGAAAGTTCTTCTACTTTTGAGAGGTTAACTAAAAGAAAGAAAAAAATAAATAAAAAATGCTTATAGGGACCTGGAACATAAATTCCATAAAAATGAGAAAGGAACATGTAGAAAGATTTTTGCAAGAAAAATCTATTGATCTTCTTGCCCTTCAAGAGACTAAAGTTAAAACCGAAGAATTTCCTGGATTTAATTTTAAAAAATTAGGATATGAAGTTTATCATCAAGGAGGTAAAGGTAGAAATGGAGTGGCTATTTTATCAAGAATTAAAGCTGAAAAAATAATCAGAGGATTTGAAAACTTCGAAGAGGAAAGTTTTCCAGATGTAAAAGAAAGAATATTAGGAATAAAAATAAAGTTAAAAGATATAGAAGACTTATGGGTATTTTCTGTATATATTCCTAATGGAAGTCCTGTTAATTCAGATTATTATTTTTACAAACTTCAATTTTTGTGGAAATTTAGAGAATTTTTAGAAAAAAATTTTACAAAAGAAACTTCTCTTATTATAATGGGTGATTTTAATGTAGCTCCACAAGAAATAGATGTTTATGAACCAGAAATATTAAGGGAATCTATTTGCTTTACCGAAAAAGAGAGAAAATCTTTTTTTGCTTTTTTAGAATTTGGCTTGATAGATGCTTTAAGAATGAAATATCCCGATAAGAAGGGAATTTTTACATGGTGGGATTATCAATTCTCAGCTTTTAAGAAAAATCAAGGCATGAGACTTGATCATGTTTTAATTACATATCCTTTAAAGGAAAAATTAAAAAATATATGGGTAGAAAAAAGCCCACGAGGATGGACAAAACCCTCAGATCATGCTCCTATTTTAGCCGAATTTGATTTTTAAAGAGTCTGCCAATTTAAACAATTTGGACAAACCCAAGTGATACCTGTTCTGGTAAACATTTTTTGATTTTCTATAAAACACCTTTGACATATAGTAAGACCACAATTAGCACAAATATAACATAAAGGTTGTTCTTTCCAGCAATAATCACAAACTCCTGAGGATAACCTTTTCTTTTTAATCTTTTTCTTTTCTTCTTTATCCATAAAGTTTAGATTTTAACTTTGATTTTTTTATAAGAACTTATTTTAACAGGCTTTCTTTCAAAAAATTCTTGTTGTTTACCTTGATTCCAGTTTTGAAGAGGTCTAAAATATCCCACTACTCGAGAATAAATTTCACATGGTATAACCTTAATTTTTTGAGTATATGTTTCTTTTTTCTTCATGATCTCTCCCTCCGAAAATTATAGAGAAATATAAGCTTCTTTGGGTAACTTGTTTATTAAATCTAATGACAAATCTACTTCTATACCAAATTTTTCAAAATCTTCTTTTGAATGTGGATAAGGACAAAATTCATGTTTTCCAGGAAGATATCCATGGACAGGGCATATAGAAAAAGTAGGAGTAATAGAAAAATAAGGAATTCTAAAATTTTCTACTATAGTTTTAACAAGTTCTTTTACTACATTTCTGTCTGTAATCTCTTCTCCTACAAAAAGATGAACTACAGTACCTCCAGTAAATAAAATTTGTAAATCCTCTTGATGGGTTAAAATTTCAAAAATATCATCAGTATAATTTACAGGGAGATGACAAGAATTAGTGTAATAAGGAGAGCTCTCAGTGCCTGCAGTTTTTATTTGAGGAAACTTCTTTTTGTCAATTTTGGCAAGTCTATAACTTGTTCCTTCAGCAGGAGTTGCTTCAAGATTGTAAAGATTTCCCGTTTCTTCCTGAAATTGAGCAATCTTTTCTCTTATGAATTGAAGAACTTTTATAGCAAAAGCCTTAGCATCGGGATCATAAATTGGTTTGCCGAGAAAATTTATGCACATTTCATTCATTCCAATAACTCCTATAGTAGAAAAATGGTTAATCCAGTATTGACCTCTAGCTTGTTTGACTCCTTCTAAGTATACTTTTGAATAAGGATAAAGTCCC
>Ga0105162_1000656_pt1 | contig 21812 bp, 18 predicted proteins | sample JNZ201metaG_FD_81532 | JGI IMG/M metagenome (GOLD analysis project Ga0105162, IMG submission 81532) | Hot spring microbial communities from Jinze hot spring, China to study Microbial Dark Matter (Phase II) - JNZ 20120812A | ecosystem: Environmental > Aquatic > Thermal springs > Hot (42-90C) >...
CATACAACATACTACTCAAAACAAAAACCATACCCCCGAACCCCACTCTACGCGGGGTAGGGGTAATGCGCCCGAGACCGAGTGCGGAGCTGAACCCAGTGTTCGCTGGGGATGTAGTTCTAAACCTCCCTAGAACCCTCGCCCTTTAGGGCGGGGAGTAAGTCAGTCTTAGGTGTAGCGAGAATGGTTTCGGTTAGGGTGCCCTACTCTGAGCTACTTAGGGAAGAGATGAGGCTATTAAGTCCAGATGTGGTGTTATTCACGGGTTTCATAGTCTTAAGTCCCTCGACCTCGGGGGCTTCGACTACTTTGTACGTAGGGGAAACCGGTGACGCACATGGGGTGTGAGGGAGGTCTTACTATGAAAAACAAGGAGATCTTCCTTGAGAAGGTACTTCGGTTCGGTCACCATGAAGCGATAGCTGTTACTGTTGGAGAGTCGGGGGAACCACACGCTGCAGCAATGGGGGTTAGGTTAATTAGGAACAACTTAGTCATGTACCCCTACATAAACACTAAGACATATAGAAACATTCAAGCAGGCTCCGAAGTTTCTCTCGCTTTTACTCACAATGCCCTAGTGTTTTGCGATGTAGTCATGCGACCCTCTAGGCTTCGGTTTAAGCGTGGAAGAAGGCAGTCCACTTTTGTTCTAGATGCAGATGTAGACTTCTATATTGAAGCTCTACCAAAGCATATAGTGTTAGAAGACCAAAGAGCGCTAGTGTTTATGAGTGTTGCTGAAGTATACGAGGGAGTTCGAGAGTACTTTTCCTATAGTAGAGCTAATTCTATGCTCATAGAGGCCCTAGTCTATTTCACTAAGTTGCGGGCCTACAGGTTTAAAAGTAGTTTACTCAGCGAGGACGCTAAAGAGTGGCTGAACGCTTTACAGCACAGTATTTCAGTGGTCAAGAAGCTCGGATCAAGCGAGCTTATCGAGTGTGTGAAACTCATATGCGAAGAGCTGAGAGACCTGGGGGTTGTAGTTGAATCTTAGGGACCCCATGTTTTGGGAGAGCATTTACGACCGTATTCTCACTACCCTAGGGTTCGATAGAGATAGAGACTACTACTCTTGTCAGGTTTTAGATGTACTCTTATCGACGAGAACGAGCATAGTTGCGGAGTCTCGCAAGCATCTAGTAGAGCTTCTTCAAGGAAGAAATGTGGTAGTAGTCGGAGATTCGGCTGGCTCTAATTGTCCCAAGCCTCAAGGAGATGTCCTAATAGCTGCGGACGCAGCTTTCGAGAAATGCCTAGAGGTAGGAGTAGTTCCGGATATAGTTGCGACAGACCTAGACGGCGTATCGGAGAGCTCTTTGAAAAATAGAGATACCCTATTTGTAGTTCACGCACACGGTGATAATATAGAGTACTTAGAGAGGTTCCTCCCTAACGTAGGGGGCTTACTACTTGGGACAGCTCAGTATAAATGTTCTCACAGAGTCGAGGTACCCGGGGGCTTTACGGATGGAGATAGAGCGGCCTTCCTCGCATACTATTACGGCGCTAGAAGGGTATTCATATATGGCTTCAACTTTAGCTCTGTTGGTAGATGGGTAAAGCCTTCGGGTATTCGAGTTAACGCAACTGTAAAGCTAGCTAAGCTATCATGGTCAAGGATTTTACTTCTACTACTTAAGGATCTTGGGTACGAGATTGAGTGCTTGGAAGATAGCTGTGAAGGCTGGATATAGGCTTCACCTAGGTTTCTACAGGTACCTAGATAGCAGTTTAGCGTACGGGTCTATAGGTATAGCCTTGGAAGAACCTTACTTGGAACTGAAACTAACAGCTCCTAGTGACGATGGAAAACTGCACCTTAAAGTACCTACGGATGAAGCTAGAGAAGCAGTTACTGTAGTAACTAAGAGTTTAGGTCTTACTAATGGTGTACTAGAAATATCGGGGTACTTAAGACACCACGTGGGTCTCGGGTCTCTCACGAGGATCTACCTAACTACAGCAATAGCGTCATCTATTATGCTCCGGAAAGCAGACTTAGACCTCGAAGAGCTACTGATTAAGGTAGGTAGATGCAGATACAGCTGCGTCGGCTACTATACCCTCATGTACGGTGGATTAGCCGTAGACACCGGCGTTAATCTCCACGACGGCGGAATACCCAAGCCCCTGGCTTTAATGAGATTCCCGCGGCATTGGTACGTAGTACTTGCTATACCCGAGGGCAGAGGGCTGGGAGAGAACGAGGAAGGGAATTTTATGAACAACCCTACCTCAATCAACGAGCAAAGAGAACTCTACAAAGCTTTAGTAGAACTGATGGTTGGAGCTAGGTTGGAGAGAATAGATCTATTCGTGCGTGGTGTTGAATTCATACAAAGAGTTGCTGGTAAATACTTCTCGCAAGCACAAGGAGGATTCTTTAGCAGTCCGTACGGAGACCTAATAGCCGGAATTATGAACGAGAATGGCCTGCGGGGAGTAGGGCAAAGCAGTTGGGGACCGGCTATTTACGGGTTTACCGATAGCTACGCTGCTGCTGAAGCAGCACGGAAGGCTATCTTAAGTAGTCTAAATAGAGCTGGAATAAGCTGCGATGTTTGGATTAGTAGAGTTGCCGAAATAGGCTATACTGCCCAGATCTTAAGTCCTAGAATTTAACTATAGCTAGCACCCAATAGAGGAGAAGTGAGATAGCGCTAGTTACCACCTGAAGGGCTACGTATTTCTTAACTAGCTCGCGTTCAGACATCTCTCTTTCTATGACAAACAGCTTTACGAGCGTTATTGGTGACTTAGGGCTGCAGTTGGGTGCTATAATACCTCCACTTTTAAGCTTCGTAGGTCTCTCTATATACTCCTTGCTTTTAAGGCCGGTAGTGAATAAGATGAAGTAGCCATTCAGTATTTGTGGTACTAAGAGCATTAGGGAGAGAAACTCCCTTCGAGATGTTAGGATTAAAGCGGCTGCCAGGCTCCCGATCAGGTGCGACCCCGAGTTTCCGTTCAACATCTTCGCCGGGTACATGTTGAGGGGTAGATAACCCAGTAGTACAGACAGAAATATTGTGAGCAGAGTTTCAAAACCCTCAATAGGATCTGGACCTGGAAGAGCTGTAGAGAGCAAAATGGAAGTAGCAAAAACTAGAAAAGTTGACACTATTAAGCCGTTATGTGTGTCGCTCATGTTAAATGCGTTTGCCATAATGTCGTATGCGGCTATAGCACCTAGCGGGTAGAGTAATGTGAGCCGCAGATGCCCTATGCCCGGTATGTATGGATAGGGCTCGTAGAGGTGTAGAAGCACTGGAGGTAGAGCAGGTAAGCAGAAGAGGAGGAGCTTAAGCCTAACACCTAAGTGCACGACATCGTCAATAAAGCCGATGAGCCCAGCTAATATAGCTGAGAAAGTATAGACTATAACTACACTGTTTAATTTACTCAGGACACTCCAATATGAGAGAGCGAGAACTAGGGCAGCCATTATGGCTAAACCCCCTGATCGAGCTACGACATTCTTCTCAGGCTTGTGGAGGTCTATCGTAGTGAAGCCGAGTTTTTTCTCTAATCGATATACAGTTCTAGATAGCACGTAGCTAGTTAAAGCAGTCGTTACCGCTAGCACTATCAGGTTGAGTCCAGACATCGGCATCTAGCGGTATGTTAACTAATTAGTTATAAGCACTAAACTATAGCGGCGCACAGGTATGGATACTTTAGGCGAGATATGGAGTTTAATAAAGCGTGCTAATGAAGTTGTTGAAGGAGTTATTCACCGAACACCTCTAGTTCAGTCAATGTTTTTCTCTAAGCTATCCGATAACGCCGTCTTTTTGAAGTTAGAAAACCTTCAGAAGACCGGTGCCTTCAAGGTTAGAGGTGCTTACTTTAAGATTTCTTCAGACCTAGATAGGTGTAGAAAGTATGGAGTTGTAGCAGCATCTTCCGGAAACCACGCTCAAGGTGTTGCTTATTCTGCCTCTGAGTTAGGCATTAAAGCCACTATCGTAATGCCTGAACACACTCCTCCATACAAAGTTAACGCAACTAAATCGTATGGCGCAAGGGTAGAACTCTATGGGCGCATATATGATGAGGCCTATGAGAAAGCTATAGAGATCTCTAAGGAGACAGGAGCGGTCTTCATTCACCCATTTGACGATCCGTATGTAATAGCTGGTCAGGGAACTATCGGCATTGAGATTGCGACTAGCTTAGCGAGTACCGACTATATACTAGTACCTGTTGGAGGCGGAGGACTTATATCTGGTATAGCTATAGCTGCCAAAAAGATCTTGGGTAATAGAGTTAAAGTAGTGGCTGTAGAGCCGAAGAATGCTCCAAAGTTCTATCAGGCCAGAGTTGCCGGAGGACCTGTCTCAGTGCCTGTTAGCCCGAGCTTAGCTGATGGAGTAATAACGAAGTCTGTGGGCGAGCTAACTTATAAGATAATGAGTGAGGTAGTAGACGACGTAGTTTTAGTTGACGAAAGCTCTATAGCACAAGCCATGTTTTTGCTGATGGAGAGGGCTAAGTTAGTAGTTGAGGGTGCTGGAGCTCTACCACTGGCAGCTATTTTAAGCGGCTTTTTACACGGTATGAAAAAGAATATAGTAGCTGTAGTTAGTGGGGGGAACGCCGACCTTACCACAATCTACAGAGTAATCCTAAAGGGTCTTAGTGTTGAGGGTCGAGCGGCGAGACTTTCTCTATTATTAGAGGACGTGCCTGGCGCTCTACATAGAGCCCTAGGAGTTTTAGCTAAGTACAGGTGCAATATCATAGAAATAAGACACGAAAGAATAGGTCTGGATATTCCCTCCGGTTACGCGCTAGTTGAGCTAGTATTTGAGCTACCAGACAAAGATAGTTTAAGCGCCCTCGTAGCAGAGCTCAGGTCTCAAGGCGTTATTTTATCTTCCCCCTTACACGACGAGCGGTAAACTCCGTAAGCTAACTCAGAGAACTTACCGTTATCACCCGGAGGGTACTATCTTATCACTTTAAATCTAAGTACAGCGTCACTTCTGGTTACAGCTTTTCCTGTCTCTGTCTTTAACGTAAGAGGTGAAGACCTCGTTCACCTAGGATATTCAGGATGTAGAGCACCAGGCTCTTCTTGAAGGAGTTTTCTACAGCTTCTACTACCTCAAGCGCTTCTCCCAAGTTTTTCCCAATACCAACTATTCCATGGTTCTTTAAGATTACAGCCTTACAACCACCCGCGACCGCACTACTTACTGCTCCAGCTAGCTCTTTAGACCCTGGAGGTAGTTCGTCGACGTAGCATATTCTAACTCCAAACGTCTTTAATTCTAAGTCCTCCACGGGACTTAAAAGCCCCGCCAGTACTGGAGAAAGTAACCCGTGGATATGTACTACGGACCCGCAGTTGGGGCAGCTTAAGTAAATACCTATGTGCATCTCTGTTTCAACTGAGGGCTTTGGACCAGCTAAGTGTCTTCCATTCAATGATACCACAGATATATCTTCGGGAGTTAGCATGAACTTCGTTTTGCCGGAGGGAGTGATCGCTATCTTGGTTTCATCTAGTTTAACACTGGCGTTACCACCGAGAGCAGTTATTAAACCCTTAAGATACAGATATTTCATAGCTTGGCAGATCTCCTCAAACGGATCGCCTGAAGCCACATAGGGCACCACACCAGAATAAAAGATTAAGCTATTAAGGACGCCCAACGCTTCCGACGGCAATCCCGTATGTTGAATCTACGCTATTATTCGCGGTTATGTTAGGGAGGTGAGAGTTACTCAACATCAATTTATGGCAGCCTAGAATAAAATAAGAGGAACTTGGAGCCTAAAGATGAAGCTAAAAGCAGCTTTCAATCGAAGCTTTTTTAGCCTGCTCAGCTATTTCAACTCCATGGCTTGTACCAATGACGTGCGCTCCTAGGTAGAGCATTAAGGCGGCATCTAAAGCCGTTCTAATACCTCCTGACGCCTTGATTTTACATCTTCCAGCTATAGACGACCTTATAGTCAATATATCAGATGGTAGAACCCCTCTTGTGCCAAACCCTGTGTTTGTCTTTATGAAGTCTGCACCAGAGTCTTCAACTACTTTAGAAATCGTCTCGATTTCGTCTCTCCTTAAAACCGATGTCTCGATTATAATCTTTACTAACATTCCATACTCTCGAGCTCTTCCTACGATTTTGGAAACCTCACTGGCTAATTCTCCCCACTTACCGCTCTTAGCTAAAATAGTGTTCACAACAACATCGACCTCGCGCGCTCCACTATTAGCAGCAAAGTCTATTTCACTAAGCTTTACCTTTAAAGAGCTGTAACCACTTGGGAACCCAACTACTGTACCAACTACATGCTTAGTTACTGGCACTACTAAAGATAGAACTGCCTGAGGAACTATTATAGCTCTAAACCCATATTTCTCCGAAGTCTCGATAAAAGATATGTATTCCTTTTCTGTCGCATCCATTCTTAGCATCGTTTGATCTATGGACGCCTCAAGAGATCTTATGAGGTCTAGTAAGTAACAAGGGACTCGATTACTCAATCCAATCTCCTACCTCGATTTTCTCTGGAACATATTTATCTGCTAAAAACTTGAGGCCCTTGCCTGCTAAAGCCTCGATTTCTAACTTCACTTTCCTATCTAAGAACTCGTTTAGCTCTATCTGCCACCTCTCGGACTTAAACCAAGGATATTCCTTCAGCTCCCTAGCTCTCTTGATGTCTCGCTCTTTAGCTCTTATAATGAAGTTCCGTCTCTCTTCCTCAGTTAGGTACGGCTTTTTTCCGAGCTTAGTGCTTCCAAATATGTCTGTCATCATAACCCCAAGGAACCTAGCGTGTGGTGTAGCTAACCTTTCGCTTTCATAAGACAAGGTTATTGAGCCGGTCTTAAAGACGCTATAAATGTAGTACCCGTAAGGATCGGAATCAGAGATTACGTAGACGGGTAAACCGAGTTCTTCATTAAGTCTCCTAACAAACCTCCGGGTAGCTCTATCAGGCTGCCCGGCGCTCGTAATTAGTATAGCGCGATACTTTTTCCAGAACCCGATTCTATGGAGCTGCTGAAAAACGGCATCTTTCTCTATAACTAAAACAAGTTCAGCATTAACTTCAACGAAGTCTATAAGGTCAGGTGTAGGTTCGATTGAGTAGGCTCCGTGCCCCATTTTACTCAAGTCTATGATATCGTCACCAGACCTTATCTTTAGGTCACCTACAACCTTACCTTTCTCCTTACTCAATATCAGCATCTCTTCTCTAAGTACGTTGGAAAAAACTTCTATATCTCTGAGTACAGAGTCTGACTCTGCCTGCTCCTCCCAAGTGTTTTCCTCCCCAATAGACTTTGTTGGTAGCTTTCTATACCGTATAGTATGCTTCCCTCTATAGTAGAGGTCTCTTATGGTTGGATACTCACCATTGGATAGTGCTTCGTAGATTATGCCGGCCATGAGCAATGTCTGCATAAATTTGCGTGCCTCGCGCAGGTCTAGGAGGGACCTTTCGAAAGTTGCGTCACCAAGAAGTAATAGCTTTCTTTCTGCGTCGTAGATGGTATTACCGAGGGTTCTCTTTTTTATTACTAACTTCGGCGGTCTTCCTTCTGATACGTCCTTGAGAACGTCGTAGAACTTCTCGTAGAGGATCTTGAGGGCTCTTTCGCGAGCCCTTATATCTATTTTAGACGAATAGCTATCGTTAGTCATACTAGACCACCACACTGCTTAAACTCGGTATTTTGAATGACTTAAGTCTGGAGTTTAGAAGCTCTAAGAGCTTAACAGATATCTCTTGTGGATCAACTTTATACATTTTAGATAGGGAATTAGCTATCTCGGGTATGTATTTTGCTATTGCTACAGCCTTCTCTATTTCCTCTAGCTCTTTTCTCTTCTTCAGTATATACGATCTAAGCTCCCTCAAAGCTTCGCGGAGAGCGCTTTCCACTTCCTCCTCTATTTCCGGAATGTCAGCTACAGCCTCCTTTCCAACCCCTCTATAGGGGATCTTAGTGCTGCAGATGTGGGTTAGTATTACGAGCGGTGATGGAAACTCTATTTCGTATACTTTGAAATCGATACCCTTCTTTTCATCTAAGACCTTAAATACTACATCACTGCCTTCGTCGTAGAGTAAGGGAATCTTATTAGCGTATCTCAAGACTAAAGGTTTTTCAACTACTGGTACCTTACCTCCGTAGGCTATCCCGACCTCTACTATAAACGCATGGCCTTCGAACACAGACGGTTTCCTAGTGATAGCAGTAGCAAATTCCGGTTCAAACGCCTTCTTTAGGCCAGCAACTATGATCTCCTCACCTAGGTACGACAGGTGATCAGCTCTAGGTGGCTTTATGTCTTTAAAGCTTCTCATTACTCTGACAAGAGCCTCTACCTCAGGGTCTGTGAGTTCACCCGATTTCTTCTCTTGCTTTATTCCTGCTTCTGCGAGAATCCTTTGTGCCGTCATAACACCGATTCCTTGGAAGCTTTCTACCAAGCTTTCGAGAATGGGTCTGTCCGCCAGGGATTTAAGTATGCTCTTCATGGTCTCTATATCTACTCCATGTGGATGAGGTAATGTTTCTCTAGCAGGAGGTGGTAGCTTGTCTATAGTTCTCTCAAATAGTAGGTAGTTGCTATCGGGGTCCCTAAACAATATCTCGGCGTAAGGGGCTATTATAGCGGTTCTCTTTATGTATTCATATATTCTCTGCTTCGATCTAGCCCAATCACCTAGAGTGATCAATCTAACAGTAGTGCCGTGCTTCCCCAAAATATTCGATGTCGTAGTGAAATTTAGTATGACCGGCTTATTCTCTCTTATGTCTATTTTTAGTTTAAAGCTATATATGTGTTTAGACTTTATCGGAGCTACTATTACTTCAGCTGGATAACCTGTAGTTATTTGAGCATAAAGAACCGCCATTTTTGCCCCTAGACCAAACATTCCCCTTGACTGCCTCAAGACGTACTTAGAGCTAAACAACAGTTGTGCAAATGCTTGCGGAACGTATTTTGGGGGGATTCCCACGCCATTGTCTTCGACGACTACCTCATAGTATGCTCCTTCTGGGACGACATCGAGTTCTCTAATTGATACCTTAACTGTTGGAAGAATACCGTGATTTTCAGTTGCGTCGAGAGAGTTCTCGACAAGCTCTCTAATAGTTTGATATAAAGCTCGCGCCGGGTTTGAGAATCCGGCTATTTCTTTGTTCTTATAAAAGAACTCCGCTGGCGAAATTGATTTAAAGCTTTCTTCGACTACTGCCACACTTCCACACCTAATATACTCTTTAGGCATCTCATCTTTAAAGCCCGTTAGTTAATCAGAGAAGAGAAGATACATCAACTATCAGGAGACCGTCGTTTCATCACTATGATGCATGAAGTTTGTAGATATATATTAGTTTCATCTCGACCCACTCTACTACAAATTTCGTGACCGCCCGCAGATACGCAGGCTACGGTGTAAGCGATAAGGTTCTCCGAATGTTCATTGAGAGTAGGTATCTTGTAAGGAGAGGACACCTAGTCGGGTCATAATAACCTCCTATGCTACACCTATTTATCTGCTTACACGCAAAACACGGTACCTCAACTACAGGGTTTAAGTTTACAGAAACGCTGACTGGAGCTCTCGTATTGTCGGCATATCTTAAAATGTAGGTCTTTTTTCCTTTATACGTTATCGCTTCCCTCATTAAAAGACCCTTCCTCATTAGTCTAGCAATAAGCTTACTTCCCTCTCTACTATCTATTCCTAGAATTCGCCACAACTCGCTCTGGACTATTCCCCCACTCTTTTTAGTTGACTCCCTGATTATCTCTAGCACTCTTTCTTCAAAGCTCATGCCGCCCTTGATCTGCAATCCCAGTAGATTAAGAGTTACAAAGCAAATATAGTTAAACTCTATCAAAGCGAAAGCTGTGGAAGACGAGGTCTTTTATATTACCGGAGAGAGTACCACAGGTTTAAATAGCTTGCGTGCTCTAGACAACTAGGCGAGTATGTCGAGTATTGATAGAATTACCTTAGCAGAGCTAGTTAGTGAAGAACTTTCTAGACTAAGCCACGAGGATGTAATGGGTATCTATAGGGATGTATTAGCAGGGCTTTCATTTTGTTTGAGCAGGATGTTGTCATGCAGGGAGCTCATTGAACTTCTTCGCAGCTTAGTGAAGTCTCTACCGCAGATCAGGTTATCGAAAGTTGTTTCCGGTGCCCTTCCGGAGCAGGTAGATGAAGACTCAGTCATAGACCTTAGATTTCTAACTGAGATGTCTCGAGGACTGTACATTTTTTACCTAACACTACTCTTTGGGTTCGTAGATCACGAGCTCAGAATACCCGTGAGATTCGAGGAAGACGTTATTCTGGGTGAGCGCAGGTATAGAGCTTTTTCCTCGAGGCTAGTGAAGATTTCGGAAGCCATAGCACTCCAACTCTCTGGAGCCAAGATCAAGATGTTAATACCAACAGTTCTAGCAAAATATGTTGATTCTCTACTTCAGGCACGACAGTAGCAATGGGCAATCGTTTCAAATCTCTCTAAAGTAACTAGAGCTCTAGAATCTAAGGTCTTTAACCATATACGGGCTGTCTCCAAGCCTATAATATCCACGCTTCCGGTAGTACTCTCTAGCACCAACACCTGATAGTACGAGTATTCTATTACAGTTAAACTCGTATCTAGCTATCTTCTCAGCCTCCTCTAATAGCTTTGTTCCCCATCCCTTATGTTGCCAAGAGTAATCATAGTAAGCACCTACCGGGGTCTGCAACCCGTATACATGTAGTTCTCTCACGACGGCGGACCTACTCCTAAGCTCTCGCCTGTGTGCTTTATCTGAAGGAACCCGAAGTCTTAATATACCTGCGACTACATCAGACGTGGAGTTCTCCACGGATAAAAAGACTTCCACACCCTCACTCGCTTCGTAGTACTCTCTCACGATGCGCAATTCTGAAGGTCTCACTCCTCGATAGAGTTCTTGGCGACCTATCTCCCTAAACCTGATCTCCCAGATTCTAACTCCCTTTGAGAGGGCTCTAAGCTCTACGAGTTCACGTAGGTTACCCTTCCTAGGTCCAGCTATAATGTATTGAGCTGGAATGTCCCTCTGAATTCTCATAACTCTGACCCACTTCGGTATGTAGCGATAGAACTCGGAAATTAACTCAACTGCTTCTTCGTCAGTATAGGGTCGGTACTTACCTTCAAGCCACCACTTATATAGCTCCGTACCCTCAGTTACAACAGTTGGATATATTTTGAGCATGTCTGGCCTGAAACTGGGGTTTTCAAAAATCTCCTTGACTGCTTGAATATCTCTATCTGGATCAGACCCTGGCAAACCAGGCATTATGTGATAGACTATCTTAAATCCACTGTCCTTAAGTATCCTCGTGGCTTCGACGGTGTCTCGCACTGTATGACCTCTCTTTACAAGCGCTAGAATTTCATCGAAGACTGTTTGAACTCCTAACTCAACCTTAGTAGCACCAAGATAGAGCATTCTATCAGCGTGTTTTTCCTTAGCGTAATCAGGCCTAGTCTCAATAGTTAGTCCGACTATCCTCACTCTAGCTGTTTCGTTTAATCTATGAGCTTCCTGTAGGTCTGGAGGATTAGAAGGTCTTGGCTCAGGATAACGGTTGGCGGCATCAAAAATACTAGCTATAAACCATTCCTGATAATCCTCAGGTAGGGCCATGAAGGTGCCACCCATAACTACTACTTCTACTTTGCTAGGGAACGTCCCCAGGATTTCGTATTGTTTCAACCTTACTCTCACTTGCTCGTATGGGTCGAAGCCTACTCTCAGAGCTCTCATGAGTGCCGGCTCCTCACCTATGTAGCTTTGAGGAGTGTTGAACTCGGGCCCGCCCGGACAGTAGACGCACTTACCGTGTGGGCACCTATACGGCATGGTCATAACAGCTACTACAGACACACCAGACAATATCCTCGTAGGCTTCCTCACATGTTCTATGCGAACAGTACTCATCTCAGCAATAATACCTAGAAGCAACTTTTAAAGCTTCGCTATCCACAGCAAAGCTACCTCAAGCAACTGTTTCGAGTTTCGTGCTAGTTTGTGTTGTTTGGTTGATGCGTGGAGCCGTCCGACGGGGGTGGGAGCTAAGCAGGTGGAGTGCGGGCTCTCCTCGGAGGTAAACCGAGACAAAGTGATGATGTCAATTAGTATGAACCAACATAGGGGTTGAACCCTTGGTGTATCAGTATATAAAACATTCTTTTAACCAATTTCTTGACTAAATCTTCAGGATCACTGAAGTTGAAGGGTGATAGTAATGCTCTCTATGAAGCAGCTTCCACGGCTGTTACACTAGCCGGAGGAAGCTTTCTCTCCGTTCTCATCGCTGGGCTAGGGTCTCTCGTATTAGCAAGAGTACTAGGTCCCGAAGGTTACGGAGCTTATTCTTTAGTTCTAGCAGTACCAGCGTTTTTGGCATCTTTCGTTGACCTAGGCATGTCCGCAGCAATGGTAAGGTACATACCTAGATATCCAGAAAAAGCAGCATCCTATGTAACTCTAGGCGTAGTGGTCGCACTCATCACTTCATCACTTATAACGGTGATTGGAATACTTACAAGTAGTGCCCTATCAAAAACTCTAATCAACAGGCCTGAGTACTCGGACCTCGTGTTAATCTCCATGCCTTACCTCCTATCGTACTCTCTTCTAAACGTCTCTAGAGCGTCATTAATAGGTATGGGAAAGAGAGTCAAGGCAGCACTTCTTGACCCCATCTACAACTTCCTCAGAGTTTCTCTATCTATAGCTTTAGCGGTAGCTTTCTTTACTAAGGGTGCTGTCTTAGGCATAGTTATAGCTTCCGCAGTCACCTCCTTGGTTGGAGTAGTTCTAATAATAAGGTCTTTGAGTAGACCTAAGTTAAGTTTTAGTTATAACGAAGTGCTCGAGCTTCTTCAGTTCTCGATCCCACTATACGTTACCGGCTTAGTGGGTTCGGTGACACAGATGTATACCACTCTAATGCTATCAAGATTCTTTACAGATTTCGAGATAGGCAACTACAGAGCGGCCCTTAATCTTTTAAGTGTGATCTCTATAGCTATAGCCCCATTCTCAACAGCGTTCCTGAAGGTTTTCTCAGAACTAGGTGCTCAAGATTTTAGAGAGCTTTTCACTGATTCTATTAAATACGTAGCTCTCTTCTCCACACCTTTAACTCTTTTCTCATCAGCTACCGCACACGATATAGTTCGCGTGGTTTACGGACGAAGGTATACAGAGGCTAACGTATACTTCAGCATGGTCGTACTCGTAAACACTCTAACTCTCCTCGGATCCCACGTCGTGGGACCGGCTTTAAGCGCCATTAACAAGACAAAGTATATCCTAGTTTCAAACATTCTAGGGTCATTAGCCTACGTCCCACTACTCTACGTCCTCGCAAGAACTTGTGGACTACAGGGTGCGGTTATATCCTACCTATCTCTCAACACTATAACCACTCTAGCTCAACTATACTTCTTAGTGAAGTCTACTAAAGTTTCTCTAGACTACGTGTTCTCAGCTAGAGTACTGGTCTCAGCAGTCACACCTTCTCTTGCGCTAATACCGGTAGCAAAAGGTCAGGAATTCGCCGATTCGCTACTTCTTTTAGCATTGAAATTCGTGGCTTACATAGCGGTCTATGTAGCGTTGCTCGCTATCTCTAGAACCATTACAGAAAGCGATGTCTATAAGCTTTCTGGGCTATCAAAAAGCTTGGGACCTCTCTCGGGGATAGTAAACATAGTCTTAAAGTACGCTACCTTATTACTTAGACTGCTGCAGAGATAGGGAATAGTGGTTTGTGGTTTGCTCACGTAACTGGCCCTCTGGGGACATACGTGAGAGTGAAGTGGATGTATGTCGTAGACATTGAAGATTGCTCTAAAGTTCGTGATTCAGCTGATTCACAAAGCTTACTGCTCAACTTAAGTAAGAGTAAAGTAGACGAAATTATGATTATATCATCTATAGACCCAGACTTAGTAGACCTGCTCAAGACTTCCGAGAAAGACCATGTCTGTGTGTATCTTTATGGTAGGTAGTAAACTTCACACCCAATTAGCTAAGACAATCCAGGCATTGTAGTTTAACTCGAAAAGTTCAAATATTCTATAGAGAAGTGCACACTGAACCGCATGAGTAAGCTAGATAAGCGAGCAGTAAGTGAGTTTACGAAAAACCTCGTGGAGCATCCTTCCGAGAAAGCTATAGATGCTGTAATGGAGAGGCGATTAGTGAAGCTCTACTGCAAAAGAGAAACAGAAGTCGTAGAGCTGTACGTATTTCAAGGTAGAGACAGAAGCTACATTTTGTTCCCGGGGATGTACTGTAGCTGTAAGGACTTTGAGTTGAACGTAGTATTAAGAGGACATAAAGGGTCTTGTTATCATCTAGTAGCCCTAGAGATAGCGAGAAAGCAAGGCAAACTTAAGGTCTTCGAAGTTACATGTGAGATTCTCAAGTCTATAGCTCTAGAGCTTTTACTCAGAGAAGACTCTACAGTCTTAAGGAAGATCGTGTATTCTCATACATCAAGTAGTCATGGTTGTGGCGGGCCCGAGGGGATTTGAACCCCCGACATCCGGCTTCCACGGCGTTGCCGAGGTTCAATCCCCGCCTTTAGGAGGCCGGCGCTCTATCCTGGCTGAGCTACGGGCCCACCAAAAAGGTATACTGTGTATAAGTTTTTAAATAATAAAGAGCGGCAGTCATGCACATATCGAAGCCGGTGGGAATAGAGAGCAGTGGTGCGGGGGGTGGGATTTGAACCCACGCAGGCCTACGCCATCGGGTCTCTTACTTTTAGCTACTGCCGGAAAGGTCTTAAGCCCGACCCCTTTGACCTGGCTCGGGCACCCCCGCACCAGTAAATGTTTAGATTAGTAACTTAAAAGTGCTTCTCTAACTACGTTCTCTAAGAAAGCGTGTGTCCTGTGTCTTGCTGAGTTTATAGCTTGGTGTGTTAAGGTCGCAAGTGCTTTTAACTTCGAGATACTAAAGCGACTCACTGACATATAGAAGGCTTAAGCTTATAACCTCTTGAATAGAGTCATAACCAGGCATACGAAAGTCATGATAAGCACGTCAAATGAAAATGATGTGAGAACTGTCGGAGAGATCGTGATAGTCCCAGATAGTACTGTTATATATAACGGGGTCCTCAGAAGACTAATAGTTAACGAGAGAATTAAGAGCGTAGTTGCTATACCTAAGGAGCTAGTGATGTACTTCGATAATCTTAGTAGAGAGGGTAGAAGCTTGGGTGTTGTTGCTCTCGAAGAGCTTAGGTTGATCAGGAGCCTTGCGGATAAGTACGGCATAAAGTTGAGAATAATTTCTCTAGGTAGGAGAGTTGACGATATAGACGTAGCTATAAGGGAATATGCCTACGAGAACGATTATGTGCTAGTTACATCATCTAGAACACAAAAGCTCGCTGCCGAGATCTTAGGAGTAAAAGTTCTGTACAAAGAGCCGGAGAGAATACAGCTCAAAGAGCTTGAGAAATACTTTGTTGGCGACGTGATGAGCGTACATCTCAAGGAGGGAGCACCGCCCCAGGTAAAGAGAGGTCGTCCGGGAAGGTGGGTTCTCGAAAAAGTCTCGGATATCCCCTTAACGCGCGAAGAGATCGAGTCCCTCTCTGAGGAGATCGTAGAGGCAGCAAAGACTCTTTCTGATGCTGTAATAGAGATCGAGAGATCGGGCTCCACTATTATCCAGCTTGGGGACTACAGGATCATCGTCTCCAGACCGCCTATGAGTAATGGTTGGGAAATAACGGCCGTAAAGCCTCTTGCGAGACCCAAATTAGAGGATTACAACCTACCAGAGAAGCTCATGAAGAGACTTAACGAGAAGGCCGAGGGAATAGTGATTGCTGGGGCTCCCGGTATGGGTAAAACGACGTTTGCTCAAGCTCTAGCAGAGTACTACTCAAGAAAGGGAAAGATCGTTAAAACCGTCGAATCCCCTAGAGATATGAGGTTACCACCTCAGGTGACGCAGTACTCGAAGGTTTACGCTACTCCTAGCGAGCTTCACGACATCCTCCTATTGAGTAGACCTGACTACACGATATTTGATGAAATGAGGAACGACGAAGATTTCAAGCTCTATGTAGACCTAAGGCTAGCCGGGATCGGTATGGTGGGCGTAGTTCACGCGTCCTCTCCAATCGATGCCATTCAGAGATTTATCGGTAGAGTTGATGTCGGCATGCTACCATCGGTTGTTGACACGCTGATATTCATAGACTCCGGCGAGGTTAAGAAGGTATACGAGCTAGATATCACGGTTAAACTCCCGACGGGTCTCAGAGAGTCGGATTTGGCTAGACCAGTAGTTGAAGTAAGAGATGCGTTAACAGGAGAACTTGAATACGAGATATACACATTCGGTGAGCAAACAACTGTGATACCAGTCAAGAAGGTTTATAGTAGTAGTATAAAGAAAAACATCGAGCCACTAATAAAGGCCTACATCCCGTCAGCTAGAGTAGTGTACGACGGTGAAAACGTTATTGTCAATATACCTAAAGAGGAGGTTAAAAGCCTTAACAGACTCAGGCGGAAGATCAAGAGAATTAAAGAAGAACTAGGGATCAACGTATTTATAGAGGTTAGCTAGCTGTAGGGGCTACTTCTCGCTTAAGTAGTTTGAGAGAAGAAGGACGAGAGTTAATGGCGTTATTAAGTAAGAAAGGTCGACACCATCCTTTATGAGCTCCTTATCGAGGTCGTAGAGGCTTTTTTGATTAACTTCAGAGACTTTCCTCAGCTTCTCGCATTCCGCCTGCGCTAACCTGAGGAACGCTCTTACTGCTACGTCGTTGGGATCAGCCCCACTCGATGTCATTCGAGCAACTTCTGTTCCGACTTCGAATATGTAATCCATTCTCTTTAACGTATACCATAGGTCTCTCGCTTTAACGCTCATTAACAGAAGTATGTCTCCTATAGAGGGTTTTTCGGTCGCTAGTCTGCTGGGAGTTAGCCCTTGCTCAGCCAGAACTGCGGAACCAGTACCATAAAATTGCCTTATACCATCAACTAGTGTTGCTACATCCTTAGGATTGTTTACTTCAAGTAAAGCAGAGAATATCCTCTTATAGCTGTTAGCGAAAGGATGCTGGCGTGTGGAGTAACCTATAGAGAGAGTAGTCGGAATTAAAGCTAAGTTAAGAGCTTGGTAAGCCCTTATTCCAAGTTTTCTATATGACTTAGCTAGAGAGTTATAGAAGAGGCGGCCTATGCCTATAGAGTACAGGGTCTCTTTCCCAGTACTAACATCTAGACCAGCAGTAAAAGCTTGGCTGTAGGCATCTAAAGATGATGTTACTGTAAAAACAATTGCTTCCAGGTCCTTAAACCTTGAGGAGAACCTGTGCGGTGCTGCTGGCTTAATGTATGAGTAGACCGCTAGATGCAGTGCTTCTACCAGCTTAGCTAAGTACTCTATTACCAGCTCGATCAGCCAATACTTTCTTAGTGATAAAGCTAAATAGCACCATTAAAGCGGGAGGTCTTCTACTACTCTGAAGACGATATCCTTATAAAAGCGTCTTCAGCCTACCTATCACCTTTGAAACGAATAGGGCTCTTATTGAGTTATTTATGCTTTCAGATATTTCCTCAATACTGGATATATCCGTCTCGATGAACACCTTCACCATATTGCTATCTAGAGGAGTTATGGCTATTAGCCCACTCAAAATAACACCCCACATTTCCTTGAAGTTAACACGGCAGTATACCACTACTTCTTTCTCCCAACTCCTATACTCGAACTCCTCAAGCTCAAAGAATTCGTTAGTTTCGATAGCTTCTCTTACTATGCTCACTAAGTCGCTAGGTCTTCCGATTTTTGTGATCGGGAACACGAGTTCGTGTCTCTCAACTGTTGGGGTATATGCTCCGTAGCTAGTCGTCCCAGTGCTCAGCTCCCTTAGTAAGGTTAGGGCCGCTAAGAGACCCGAGATTAGGCTAACCGTAGTTGAGATAACTGCTTGTCGTGTTGTAAAGAGGTATGAAGCTAAGGTTGATGATGTCAGTGCCCCAAGAGATACTGCTACTGTTACATGCATCAGTAGGGTGATAGTAGTTCCCCATGGAGGCAGTCCTATGTAATGCAATCTCTCACTAATGGTTTTGAACTCTGGTAGAAGAGATCTGTATGCTATGGCTACAACAATAGCGCAGGAAACTACTACAAAAAGTGTTGAGATACTAGCCTCTAGAGTCATAACTCGTGCCGAACCTATTATTAGGGCAGTAGTGTTGAAGAAGTACTGTAGAGTGTCTACATCTAATACTTCAAGCACCTTCTCGACCGCGTCACGCCCTACGTTTTTCCCGGTTAACAAAATATCGGTAACTAGAGGAGCTTTTAGGTTAAGTAGTTCGGCGATAGTCTCGATGTCCGATACGATGACTAAATCTAGTGAGGGAGTTATGGGCTCTATCCCAATATAGCCCAGAACCGGTAGGAGAGTTTCGAGCGGGGTTATCTTAAGTCTGTGAGTACTGTCTTGAATGCATGTAATCTTAAATCTCGATGAGTAGTGTGACGCTTGCGGAGGAGCTTGACAACCAGTTAAGATCTCTCTCTCAGATATATTGAGTTTCGAGAGCATGTCTCCATCTACACCAATGGCTACCCACTTAACTCCCGGCAAATCATCGATAGATATCCCCTTATCTAGTGTCACTCTATAGAGATAGGACACGGATTCCGCTTTCTCTACTACTGGGTAAAGAGATTTAGTGACTTCCTGCTTACTGACCGGGTTAGATAGCTTGATGAGAATTGTAGGTACTTGGACGGATTCCTCTATGGTTTTAATAAACTCGGTTCTCTTATCGCTATAAGCAGTAGCAGCTATAAGAGACGACGTCACAATACACAGGAGAATTAGTAGAGTCGTTATGTTTAATAAGGTTATCTTCAAAACTTTGCCAAAAACTCGTAGCTTTGTTGCACTATGCCTAGTATAGCGCTGAAGAGCGATCGGGGGTAGTTCCATACTAGCATTTTTTGTCTTAGCTAGGTTTATGATTGCATATATTAAAACCATGAGGTACGTCGCAGAAAAAACTAGAAACACCGAGTCCACGGCTCACACTCCCGTAGTTAGTAGTTCAAGTATGGTGTAAGTTACTATTGCTAAGGTACTGCCAAAAAACCCTAGTGATGAATAGGCAACTAAGGACTCGTAAGTATCGGGTCCTATGCGTAGAGCTAAGTACTTGATTAGCGACGCTAGTAGGAAAAGTATACCTATATCCGGTGTTACAGTAATCCCTACTAGTATTGCGAATGGAGAAAGCCCCCTGATACCTAATACTCTAACTATGAACAGTATAGCTAGAGCTAGGAGTGCACCTAAGATGAAAGGTTGAGAGGGTAGTGCTAACACATTGCCTGTATAGATAGTGTTCATCCATGTAATTATGGGAAGCCACCTAATAAGGGGAAACTTTGGTGACGATGTCCCGTAGGTCATTAGGAGGAGATTCCCGTAGGCTAAAGTTAGTGGAGCCCCAAGAGCTATTCCAAGCATCACTAGAAAACCTATAAAACTGGGTTTAACTCCAGAGTACTTACTGAGTTTAATTACGTTCATTGATGTAGCAGCAACAAGCTGAGGCATGGGGGTCCCGGTGTATGGGTCTAGGAGAATGTAAGGCATAGATTCTCTTATTCCGGCCGCAAACATCAGTCCTGTAACAGCTGGTAGAGTAGATTGGGATACTATACCGACTTCACCTACTACCCGACAGGTTAGAAGTGTTATGATTAAGTATAGAACTACTAGAGCCGGTAGGATTATTAATATTCTAACAGCATCTTTGGAAATCAGTAGGGCAGGAATGGCGGGTAAGGAGATGAGGAGGATGCCGACGAAGAATGTAGACCTATACTCCTTTATCTCTCTAATAAGAGTTAGTGAGTGAGAGAACATTCTTCTATACTTAACTATGTAGTAAGATGCCGTTAGTGAGAGGTAGCCTATTAGTAATGAAGCCGTGGACGCCGATGCGGATGTGGCTAGGTCATACGTATTCATTGTTGGAAGAGGTATCAAAACCCTTAAAAAAGCTAGGACTGGAGTTATTACCATGAACATGATGATACTCCCGACTCCAACGCCTGCTGAAGAGCTCACTGGCAATAGGAGTGCTAGGAGCAGTATTAGAGGGTCAAAGGCTATAGCTAATGCCGCCCCGGGAGCGACAAGGTAGAGCATTTGAGCGAAATCAGCTGATAGGTTCGCATGGAGTGCCAGTAGCTCTAGGGCGAACCCTACAGTTATTGTAGCGATTATCTTGTGTACCTGGAAACCCCTTATTACGTTTACTGCTCTCCAGGCTCCTCCTCCAACAGGAAATATAAGTCTTTCTCTCTCAATAAAATGGTCGCTTAGCGATAACGCTATTAATACTCCACCAGCCGAAACCGAGGACGCAAACAGATAGAACAGCACGGATTCCATACTAAAACCCTTATACACCCACGGCGCCATATTTACTGCTCTCGGGTCAGCCCTCTCAGCAAACATGGTGTAAGTTATTAGCATACCTGAAGTTAGGGTAGTAGTAATATCTATTCCTACAGCAAACGCTATAGCAGCGACGTGGACAAGCGTGCTATAAACGCCTAGAACAAACCTCAGTAGAAGATATGTCAGAACCCCGGCTACTATGGGTGATAGCTCAGATGTGGTGTAGCCACTTACAGCATAACCGTAGGTATTGCTAAACCCGATCAAAGCTCCAACAATACCACCTGCTATCAGTGACTTAACTAAGTCGTACTTAGTCTTTTCTTTAGAAGACAGCTGCGAAACCCTCTTTTGAGCACTAGTGTTTAGCGATTGTCTTCCCTTAGTTATTGCGTCTAGAGACTTCAACACGGTTCTCAGATGTCCAGATACTCCAGCAAGCTTGAACGTAGCTGTTAAGTGTTGCTGCGAGAGGACTCCATCTTCGATATCGGGCTCGCGTACCGAGCAGCTCGAAGGCTCACTTCTATCGATGCCAGAGCTAGTTAAGTATGCTAAACTCGTCACCGAAACAAAGTAAGCTCAAGCGTTATTAAACTCCTTATAGTGAAAACCTTTTAACTCGGTAATTATCTCCTGCAACACCGAGAGTAGCTATATAGGGGTAAGCACTAGTAGAAGTTCTGTACATACGTTGGAAACCAAGTACTCTCAAGTAAGCTTAGTATAAGATAGGTGTCTCCACTAGCTACTTACGTGCTCGTGTCGTCAAAGCTAACCAAGTGGCGATAACAGAAGACTAGCTCTTGTATAGTGTTGCTAGCAGTAAACTAAAACTTAAAATATCCTTCGAGTTAGTTAAATAAGGGGCCGTCGTCTAGCTTGGCTAGGATGCCAGCCTGGGGACATCCCCCGCCAGTACGCTGGTGGTCCCGGGTTCAAATCCCGGCGGCCCCACTCCCGTCTGAGGCATCGTTGGGAGAGAGGAATAGCATATGGTGGTAGTCAGTCCTGGGCTAGTAAGAAAGTTTATCGAGAGTTATAACACCTTAAGGAAGGTATACGAGTTTTTAGAGTCAGATGAAGAAGTACAGAGCCTCGTTGAGATGGCTAACATTATGGCAGTCGGCAGGCTCAGATACAATGATCATGGAGCAGTACACTCTAGGATAGTGAGTGGTGCAGCTCTTGAGATACTCGACCTACTCATTAAATCTGGAGTTAAACCTACGTCTATCGAGTTCGGCATCACTAAGAACTTGGAGGAGAGCATGGTCATAGTTCTC
>Ga0105162_1000658_pt1 | contig 21742 bp, 14 predicted proteins | sample JNZ201metaG_FD_81532 | JGI IMG/M metagenome (GOLD analysis project Ga0105162, IMG submission 81532) | Hot spring microbial communities from Jinze hot spring, China to study Microbial Dark Matter (Phase II) - JNZ 20120812A | ecosystem: Environmental > Aquatic > Thermal springs > Hot (42-90C) >...
AGAGCGTCTTTAAATCTATCGTGAAGTTTAAAACAGAGTAAAATTAAACCTATATTGCCAATTAACAGAAATATAAAGCTTAACACCAAAAGTAAGAATCCAATTAATATGATTAAGGTTAAAATACCCAATACTAGAAGTATTATTCCACAGATATAACCTATAGAGATTAAGTTAGAAGCAGTACTAAACTCAGGATCTGCTCGAGCAAGCGAACTAGTACCAGGAATTAACTTAATAAGAGCCACCAAAGCTATTACAACTTCAAATACCCAAATTATGATTACCCAAAAAATAGCACTCAATAATTTAATAAAAACTTCCATATTGAACTCAAAAGAGGAAGGCATCAATGGTTGAATGTATAGAATTAATATTACCGAACCTATAACTGCTAAAACGTTTACAATAATGAATAGTAATGAAGCATCTCTTATTTTTCCTAAAGCATCGATAAAAACACTAGTATTAACTGGAGGTTGTTGAGATGATGGTGGGGGCTGGTAGGGTGGCGTAGGGGGTTGAGGCGCTGAAGGAGGCTGGTAACTTGAATATCTATACATGGAATTACCCTGTACAAAATACTCCATTACTGATAAGTATATATGCAGGAAAGTAATTAAATACTTTTATAAAAACAGTATAAACAACGAATTTATATAAAAACTAAACTATACCAACAACTTTATTAAAACCTAAATGCATTATTGGTTAAATTAATGATGATGCGCCATTGCCCGATTAGTGAGGAAGGCTCGTGTTTCTGAAACTCAATATAACATTCGTTATACGAGTAGCTTCAATTTTTCTCGGATAACATTATCGATATACTCAACTATGTGGAGGGGGCTGCCGCACTCTATAAATAAGTGTTTTGAAACTAAGAAGGGATCGATATTGCTAAGTGATTTAAACCTGGGGAATCTTAGTATAGAGATGTTGCGTTTTAAATCGCAGTAGCAGTAGACGAGAATATCTGAATTATCGAGATTTTCGAAACATAAAACTCTATTTCTAAAGTTTAAAGATCTATTGCATAGACAAGCGTAAGCCATTGTTTTAACCCAGTAATCGAGACATACCGTAACCCTGAACTCCACGAGTTCATGGAGAAAGAGCTTAACTCTATTCAGAACACTATTGTAATCCACAAGAACACGTTTCAAATATAGTTTAACTAAACCAGGAGATAAACTACTAATTGGAGAATCTAATCTTTCTTTCACAAACCTATATAGTCTCGTTGACTCGACATCTCCGGAATCGATGGAGAGAGATAATGCTAGGAAGGATTTATCAGGAGGGGATAACCACTTCATCCACTCAATCCGCTCAGCTCTTCCTCATCACCAACTCATAAAACATTATTTAACTATGAATACCTGGTCTCTAGATAGGAATTCTTTAAAACTAGATGCGTCAAGCTTCATATACGTATTATTAAACATAACATATGCTTCTCTAAAATCAATTTTCATCAAAATATTCTTTAATTTCGTGAAATCCTCAACTGTATACTTGTATTTGTAATTAACCTCACCATTCAAACCGTGAAGCCTAGTATATATTAACCCATAACTATTCGGTAAAGGTATTGATTTCAAAATATCCGTAACATGAATAACATTAAAATCCTCGATAATCCTACTAAGAACATCGATCCTCGCAGCCCACTCGCCACGAGGCTCCCAAGCTAGTAGAACCTCCTTAGAAGACATTCCAGAAACTTCTTTGAAAAACTCCTTAACAGAATTGAAAACTTCATCGTTAAAAACCATGCTTGGAGGAGTTTGTAATACGATTATTCTAGATCTAAGTATATGTGCAACATCTAGAACTTTAGAAAAAGCTTCTAAATTCTCACGAGTTGGTTTAAGAAAACCGTATTTCTCTAAATCCCCCGAAACCTTCTTCTTCATTCTCCTCCAAGTAGGCGAATTACTCGGGTGGGTTAAAACCTGCCAAGCTTTAACTACGAATTCGAAATAATCAGGAGCTTCACTCCTAATTCTAGAACACCATTCTAGACTCGGTAATTCGTAGAAAGTATTTTGAAGCTCAACAACACTATATTCTCTATAGTACTTACTCCTAGCTAATGGGAAGCCGCAGCAACCGATTTTAACTATTCTCAATTCAATTACCTTCCCGAAACAAATCTAGTTTCAACGTTCTTAACAGGCTCTAGTTTTAAAAGAATATTTCTAAGACCCTCAACGTCCTCAATAATAGAGTTGGCAACATCAGCTATAATAGTGCATTCTCCAAGCTCCCCTCTTCTAATAACACCACATTTTATGAATACAATATCTACTCCATTATCAGCGAGACTCCTAGATATTGTTGCTAATACCCCGGGTCTATCCTCAACTCTAACAATAATCTCTACAAGCTTAGCTTTCTCCGGAACAGGCGAAAGCGTTATGCTCTTCTCATCAGTATCAGCAACTACGAGTAGATTCATACCTTCACGAATATCGAAAGCTTCACGAACAGATAGTGGAATAGTGATTCTCCCCTTCGAATCGACTTTAACGAGTTCCTTGATCTTCAAAACAACACCCTACAGACATACTCTATAATTATGATGAAAAGATATAATCTTAATAAAGAGAATCATTGCAAAGTTTCAGAACCTGTATTTGGAATAAAACGTATTGTATTAGAATGGGTATGGAAGTCTAGTTAGAGTAGTAACATTGTATTCTTTAAATTTAGTTTTCCAAACATCGCTTAAAGCTAAAATTATTATTATAGAACTGATCTGGGCTTTAGATTTATCAATCATACTAATTATTGATTCAAGAGTCCTACCAGTATAGACTACATCAACCAGTAGCAATAGTTTATCCTTTCTATTAATCATATCACGATCAATATATAGAACCTCAGTATCTTTGGGTGAACGTGGAATTATAGCTTGATAATACTGAACACCGGGATACGCCTTCTTCTTAATAGAAATAACGGGTATGTTGAGTTCAACACCGAGTAGGGTAGCTAGAGGAACAATAGAATCAGCGGTTGCAAGAATTTTCGTAATATCCTTATCTAGAAGCTTAAGCATAAGTATAATTGATAATAACCTAATCACATAGGGGTCTTTAAGAACTCTCGATAAATCAATAATATTACTACCCTCCTCCTCAACCAATTGCCTCAATAAGTAGTCGTAATCAACGGATAAGGTAATGTTAGCTAATAGATTAATAGCTTGTTCATAATTAGGAATAATGTTTCCACGAACATATCTACAGAGAACAGATTCCTGAATACCTGTTATTCTAGACAATATCTTATACGGTAACGTTGGTTTAAGAAGTCTTAAAACCTCAACAGCTAGTAAACGAGCTTTCATCCTACTATACTTAGTGCTTCCAAAAGCTTTATTAATATGATCGATCATTTCAGAAATCTCATCTTCACGATAAGCTCTCAAAACAATACTCCTAACTCTCCTAACCATAAACACCACTTTAAATAATTATTTAACAAATCTAAATGAAACCCGAATTTAAAAATTTTAAATAACCATTTTAAGCTAGGGTATAGGATTCATTTAAACCTCTTTTAGATAAATAAATAAGTTGGGGGATGAACTAGGTTTTAAGTTCTGAATAGGTGATGTTAAACCCACGCGGTGATCCCGTATAAACGTTAATTTGAGAAGTATTGATGAGAAACTAATCTCTATGAAAATACCTGTAGAGATAATTGAAAATATTTTTGAAGATAGTGTTGTAAGTGGAGAAATGTATTATGAAGTATGTGTAGATTGTAGAGGATATAGAGTCTGTACTCTAATATCCGTTAAACTAGAAGATATAGATTCTTTCAAAACAGTTTTGGAGGGTTTAATTATACATATAGATAAGAATAGAGTTATTAATGAAGAAATCGAAACGTTATTGAGGTTATCGAGAATCATTAAATACGAGGGTAACGTAGCTAAAATATACATCCCACCTCTTTTATCGAAATCAGCTTATATAGTTGCTTGTAGAGATATTGATTGGTCTAAATACGATATACGTAGAGTACCTGTTGAAGAAGCATACCTATATGTTGGTGAGGAGAAGAATGGTAATTATGAAGACAACGAGATGGCTTAACGAAGAGGAATTCAGAGAACTACTTAAGATAAGCGATTACGTAGGTTATAGAGAAGGCGAAGGAGGAGTTTTCGAGTTCAACCCAAGTAAAGCGTTGAGAAACAACTATAGTTACGAAGATATATGTGCATTAATTAAAGAACTCGATTTACATGTTGATGAGAAAGATCTGGATAGAATTAAACAAATACTGTGGAGTACAAGCATTAGAGTAGATTGGGATAGTTTAACGGGATCGGTTAAAGTAACAATACCGTGGATTATTTTCGAAAAGTTTAAACCAATATTGAGAGAATTGAAAGGAGTATTTCATAGTAAGAATAATGAATCCATAACATATAGAATACTACCATTCAATACAAAAGAATTCATCGATAAAACTAGAGCAATGAATATTGCTATAAACGATCCATTAAAACTATTTGAAGATAAACCTCTACCACTAAATGTAGAGTTGAAGAATATTGTTTTGAGAGACTACCAGGTCGAAGCATTAAATAAATGGGTTGAAAACAACTATCAAGGTATTATAGCGTTACCAACAGGATCTGGTAAAACAGTAATTGCTATAGCTTCGTTAACGAAGAAACCCGTTAGAACATTGATAGTCGTGTATACGAAGGAACAGATGCTTCAATGGAGAGATTCGATAATTAAGTACACTAACATAGAGCCTAGATTAATTGGTTTAATGTATAGTGAGGAGAAGAGACTTGCACCAATAACTATAACGACTTATCAATCAGGTTTTAGAACAATAAACGAGATATCACCATACTTCACAATGTTAATTGTTGATGAAGTACACCATTTACCCGCCGAGAAATTTAAACACATTGTTCAACATAGTTTAGCTAAATACAAATTGGGGTTATCGGCAACCCCCGTTAGAGAAGATAATAAACACGTTGAACTATTCCCGTTAATGGGGGGGATAATATATTATAAAACACCCGCTGAACTGGTTGAGAAAGGATATTTAGCTAAATATAGAGTAGTAACGATTAAAGTAAAACTAACTAGAGAAGAGTGGATGAAACTCCTAGAGCTTAGGAGGAATTATAGGAAATTAATTGGTTCTAAGAATTTCGAAGAAGTTGTTGAAGAAGCTAAACGTGGAGATGCTAGAGCCGCTGAAGCTCTAAAAATACATAGTGAAATGAGAATGCTGTTAGCTAAAGCTAAAGCTAAGATCGAGGCAGCTGTTAAAATAGCTAAACTCGAGTTTGAGAAAGGGTCTAAAATAATAATTTTCACACAATTCGTTGATCAAGCTAGAGAAATCAGTAGAATACTGGATGCGTACTTAATAACTGGAGAAACCGATACTGATGATAGGAAGAAAGCACTAGTGAATTTCAAAAATAATCCTAGAGGAATACTAGTTGTAACGACAGTTGGAGATGAGGGTTTAGACATACCGGATGCTAATGTTGGAATAATAGTTTCCGGAACGGGTTCTCGAAGACAATTTATTCAGAGACTAGGGAGATTGCTGAGACCCAAGAAGGATGGTTCTGAAGCAGTACTATACGAGATAGTTCTTGAAAAAACACCTGAAGAATACCAAGCTATGAGGAGGAAAAGGGGGTTCTTTCAATAAAGATATCTATGAGGAGCCACGTAACGTACTTTAAAAAGTGCTTTGAGGGTTCCGGAGCATTGATAATGAATAAAACCCTATTATCGATATGTTTAAAACCAGCTAGTACTCTAAAACCATTATTCAAAAACTTAGCATAACTCAGAACACGTAAACCACTAGGAGAACCTTGCAATGTTTGTTTAAAAAGTTCTCTATAATCCTCACTTAAAGGATCCAATCTATCTCCAATCCAATACAACGGTATTTTGAAAGAATCCATAACAATAATGTTTAAACAAGTATCATCGACAACGTGTATTTCGAATCTAAACCTACCTGTATCGAGAACTAAAGATTCTCTTCTCAAAATAGCGTTCAAAACATTATTCAAAACCGATAGTAGAGCCTTAATATCGAGAACACCAGTATCCACCCACACATCCTTTTCTAAACGATAAACCCAATCATTATAGACACTAGCTAGATCATTGAAACTACTACATATAACGAAAGAACCTGGAGGAACAGCGTATAGCGTAGTAAAACCCTCTTTTCTCCTAGCAAAAACCATTGCTGGTTTAGTTAAAACATCGATTTTATCAAAACCCTTCTCAACGATTATTTTGAAAAACAAGTGTAAATCCTCTATTTCGAAACCAACCGACTCTATTAATAAACAACCAGAACCTATTCTAACCAATAGAAACAGCCTCGAAACAAACCATAATCCTCTACATCAATATTTAGATTCAATGATAGTATATGGTTACTAAAAGGTGTATGTTTATTGAGTAACGAGTATTGCGGTAAAACAACTAGATTGATGAAGAAGAGGGATTTAGTATCATACTATGTATTATGCTTAGAAGAAGGTAGAGTTTGGAATATTGGTGAAGCAATAGATGAATTAGTTAGTAAAGTAGGTTTAACTAGGAGGATTGCATACTCGGTATTGAGGAGATTTAGAAGAACCGGTTTAATAGTGAAAACGAATGATTTAGAATATAGATGCTACGGTTTCTTAAAGTACATCGAAGACCTCTATAGAAGCTATGTTTGTAGGAAGAAGAGGTTAACGAAGAGCTAGATGTTAAAAACATGTTTTCTTAATAAATAAACTTCCTTTGCTAAACAAAACATTAGTCCTTAATCCTTAGCTTTATCTCGATAACGCTAACTCTAGATTCGCGACCCTGTGGATTAGTTATCGTATCGCTATCGATCCTTATACTAGTATACTCAACTTTACCTGGTAGGAATCTGTTCCTAACGATCTCAGCTGTATCTACAGCTTTACTAATAGCTCTACCTCTAGCTTTAATAACGATCTCTTTAACACCCTGGTGTATTAGAGTTAATACAGCAATAACGTAGTTCATAGGGGGCTTTTTACCGACAAGTACGGTGTTTGCAGCAGGTATTTCGGACATCCTATTCAACCTCTCCGCACTACTGAACTGGGTTTATTGATAACGTAGGTATAGGATATATAAATTTTTCCTATTCGACAGAAACAGCGAATCACGGTAATACACAACAACCCTCTCTTAAACCGAAACCTCTGGAATCATGGTTTTGATTCAAGGAGGTTTAGAAATGCTTAGAGAAACTAATCCAATCTATACCAATATATGTCCATACTGTTCACGTGAAGCTTCTGCTAGAGAGATCGAAGAGTACGGTTCGTGTAGCGAATGCGTAACCGGTATGGAGCGAAACAATACTCTAATCCTCCATAAATTAAACAAGATGGAGGAAGATGAGTTTAGAAGATTCTTCAAAGAAACAACTGGTTGCGAAATATGGGGTTTACAGAAAAACTGGATTAAGAGATTATTGAGTGGAGAAAACGTTGTACTCATAGCTCCAACAGGTATGGGTAAAACAACGCTTCTACTAACGTATAGTCTGTATCAAGCACTGAAGTATGGTTGGAAAACGATCTATATAGCGCCAACTACAAGTCTACTACAACAAGTATATGATAAGTTACGAGAACTAAACAGTAGAGTTAATGGTAGAGCCAGAATAGTGATTTACCATTCGAAACTACCGAGTAAAACAAAATTAGAAATACAGGAGAACGTTCTGAAAGGAAACTACGATATACTACTAGTAACCAGCAACTACGTTCTCAGAAAACTACCTAGAGAAGCGTATGAGAAAACGAATCTCGTAATTATAGATGATGTGGATTCAATGCTTAAAACAAACAGAAGCGTTGAGAAAACACTAAACCTCATAGGCTACGATAGGGAAATCATAGATATGGTTAGGGAGAAAATGAAACTAATTTGGAGAATACTAGTAGCTAAAACACTAGATAATAGAGAAGAATATATCGAGAACACAATGAGAATATTGGAAATCGAGAAGAGAATAAACAACATGTTGAGTAACAGGAAGCGTAGACAAGTAGCTATAGCATCCGCAACGGGTAGAGTAAGGGGGGAGTACGGAGCAGTACTGAGAGAACTTCTAAAAACGGATATTTCAAATATAACGCTATACTGTAGAAACGTAACGGATACCTACGCGTACATGGAGAAACTAGATGATGTAATCGATAAAATAGTTGAGATTGGAAGCGGGGGGTTAATACTAGTTAGTTCAAAACACCCATTCAGAGAAGAACTAGAGGAGAAACTAGAGGTGGTCAAGAAGAAACTAATTATGAGAAACCTAGTTGTTGAGGAAGCCAAACCCAGAACTATAAATCAACTACTAATGGGTAAAGTAGATGTTATAATTGGTTCAGCAAACTACTATGGACTGTGTGTGAGAGGAATAGATTCTCCTAAACACATAAAGTACATCGTATTCCTAGGAACACCAATACATTCCATAAGAATAAACAGTTACTTAGCATCAGTAAAGAATATGTTGAGAACACTAATTATGCTTAAAGAAGAAGGATACGGAGAGTTTAGAGAAGAACTAGGTGAAATTAGGAAAACGATACTGAAACTAACACCTGGGGAAGCAAAGCTATTGAATAGTTTACTAAGGGGGAAAATAGATCCGGAATCCATAAGTAATGGACGGTTAAGAGAAACATACTATAGGATAAGCGAATGCTACAATAAGTTACTGGAAACTCTGAAGAAAATTGTTAATGAGAAGAAAGTGCTGGAGATGGGGACGGTAACCTTCATAGAGAGGAATGGAGATGTTTACGCACTAATACCCGATACGTACACATATATACAAGCAACTGGTAGAACAAGTAGATTAATGAATAGAAGCTTCACACATGGTTTATCAATAATATTGGAGTATGAAAAACTGAGAAATCTAGTATCATCACTTGAACTTAGATTATCATTGATAAGTGGAGAAACAACTATACGGGATATCGAAACCATAGATATGGGTCTAGAGAAGAAATTAATTGAAGAATCCAGAAGAGGAATGGGGGAGGAGTTGAAATACAGATCCATTCTCGTAGTTGTCGAATCACCAACTAAAGCTAGGACAATAGCAGGGTTCTTCGGAAAACCAATTAGGAGGAGGATCGGTAATCTAAATGTATATGAAGCATTCCACTATAGAGATGGAGAAATCATACATTTAAATCTAGTTGCAACACGTGGACACCTATACGATTTAACGACTAATCCAAATACACAGCATTACGGTATAAATATACACGGCAACACTGTACAACCAATATACGAAACTATAAAGAAATGTAGAGTATGCGGATACCAATTCACACACGGATCATCATGCACGAGATGTGGAAGCGTATTCATCAAGGATTCTATAGAAGTAATTAATGTATTGAGAAAACTAAGTAGCGAGGTAGATGAAGTATACATAGCTACAGACCCAGATATAGAGGGGGAGAAAATAGCGTATGACGTATACCTATCGATCAAAGGCGTAAACAGTAGAGTATATAGAGCAAAACTACATGAAATAACAATGAGAGAATTCCTAAACTCAATAGAATCTAGAGAAACAATTAATGAAAACCTAGTGGTAGCGGAGATATATAGGAGAATACTGGATAGACTAATAGGTTTCAGTCTAAGTAAGAAACTACAATACGAATTCAACGATAGAAACATGGGTGCTGGAAGAGTACAAACACCAGTTCTAAAATGGATAATTGAGAGAGCGAGAGAATACAGTAACAATAGAGTTATACTAGCGGTCTATAGGCTCGAGAAACACCCAGACATAACGTATAGACACACCATACCATTAGGTAGCGGTGGAGAAGAATTATTCGATAATATGGAAGCAGTATTCAAACTTAGAAAAAGACAAGTTATCACTATAAAACCAAAACCACCATATACAACAGATCAATTACTACACGATGCATCAAAACTAGGCTACAACGTATCGACAATAATGAGAATTGCACAAGAACTATTCGAATCAGGATTAATAACATATCATAGAACAAACAATACGTATGTTTCAAACACAGGATTAACAATAGCTGAGAAATACCTGGAGAACAAGGGGTTGAAAACATACTATAAACCAAACCATTGGGGTGAAAAAGGAGGACATGAAGCGATAAGACCAGTATACCCACTAGATAGAGATGATTTGGAAAAAGCAATTAACGAGGGATTAATAAATACACCAATACCATTAACTAAAAACCACTATAGAATCTACAGCTTAATATTCAATAGATTCATAACGAGCCAAATGAAACCCTACAGAATTGTACAACAAGAATACGATATTTACGTAGACAATAAACACGTAGGAGTAATAGTTATAGATACGAATATTGTTGAAAACGGATTCAACATAATTGAGAAAAAGAAAATCGTACGAGAACTAGATAACGTAACGGAATTCAGAGACAAATTAAAACTAGTTTTCAAAATCAAAACTAGTTTAAAACCACTATATAGAGAAGGAGATGTTGTTCATAGAATGAGAATAGAATGTATTGGTAGACCAAGCACATATAGTAAAATAATTGAATCAATAATTAGACATGGATACGTAATTAGGTCTCGGAGAAGAAACTACCTCGTACCAACATCTAAAGGTTTAAAAACACTGGATTATCTCGAGAGGAACTATAGCGATTTAATATCGGTAGAAATAACTAGGAGATTGGAGAACAGTATCGATAAATTAGCTAATGGTGAAGAATCAATATATAATCTCGTTCTAAACACAATAGATTTATTGAATAGATACAACCTAGTTACGGAAACCCCCGTAACAACTAGTATCGTCTCACAACACTTATAGCTATGTATGGTATTAGTTTAGGACCCTTCTTCTCACTATTAATCTCAATATTATCTATACTTATAGAATCCCCCAATCTACCTCTAAGCCTATTGTAGACATCAACAGCTTTACTAATATACCTACCATAACCCTTAATAACAACTTTATCAACACCCTCCTGGAAATTAACAATTATTTCGAAAACATAATCTCTAATCGGTTTCCTACCAATATTAACAACATGAATACTAGATGCAGGCACCACTAGCACCGACACATTCTTCTCCATACTATAAAATCCATAGTATCAACTAAAGCAAACACCAAATATAAACCTTCCAATAGTTTTGCGGGGGTTGCACGGATTTGCCAATGATCTATTCCGCTTGAAACCCCCCAGTTCCACCCCTACACTACCACTCCAAAACCCCCCGACAACCCCCAACACAATATGAAACGACGAGCCCGAACAATGAATTGTTAAACCCTGGAGAAATCATTTCTCAGTAAACAGCAGTTCATAGACTTCCATATTCATTCGCATTCAGCCCCTATCCACTTCTCAACTATTTCCCCAAAACCCTTCACTACAGAGGCTCCCATGTATTCGACTACGTTCACAACCCCTGGATCTCGGAATCCCGAGAACATCGTATACTATAGAATACTTCTTCTAAACATTGATAAGAGATACCCCAATGCTTCAAGTGGAGTATGTATTCTATAAATATAGAGTAGTATCGAATAGTTTTGTTGTTTAAAGATCGATTAATAGTGTTATTAATTAAAATACAGATAATTAGTTTATTTATAAAGATCAGTATCATTATACAAACCATTGAAATAATCATATAGAATCAATGATTAAAATCCCGTTCTGGATAGGAAAATAAGGGGTCTAGGTATTGCAGGGGTCTTTGGGGATTAGTCAGTGGAAAACAAGGGGTGTAACTGGGGGGTTTCAAGCTTAAACCATGATCTTTCGTTACTCGGAAACCCCCGTATCACGAGGGGTTCTTCGTCGTGTTCGAGGCGAAACTATGGGGTGGAACTCCCCGGTTCTATTTGGAATATCACGTAACTATACTTAACCAACCATAAGTAACTATTTTTAGGTTCTTTTCTAAACATATATTTATTGGCTTGGAGAGAGGGTTAAGCCCCCCGTTCACGCCCGTTATGGGTGGGGAAACACCGCACACCAGCGGAGTCCGCGGCTCCGAAATGGAGCACGGGGAGAACCCGTGGCTACGGTTCAGAAACGATACGTCCACCGCTCGATGGTGATGATGCGGTGTGGAGTCTCCGGCAACGGGGGCTCGGTAACTCGTTGAAGAGAGCGGTGGTTGCGTTGAAACGACCGTCCCGCGGGGTGCAAGGCTGGGGGGTGGTGATTATCCGCGGAGCCCCCCTAGCCCGCTTAGTCTAATACGGGGGGTTTACAGAATGCGGGTTATGGCTTAACCCTCTCTCCAAGCACATATTGTTTCGCTACTCGTAGTTCCCCACTTCTCTCTTATTGCATCCTCTAGTTCCTTGTTTGTCGATGCTCTCCTGTATTTCTCTAGTAATTCTTGGTTTAGGTTGTGGAATGTTTCCATCCATTTATATAGTTTTAGTAGTGATTCATATGTTTCTATGAATCCAGTTATGTATAGTGTTGCAGCTACTGCTTCTATACTCGATAATTTACATGGTTTACCGTAGTTTATTGGGTTTCCAGCTATTAGTGGTGGTAGTTTTAAATGTATTCCTCTTATTCTCTCGAAATACTTTGGCTCTATTCTTTTCCAACTAGCGTCTACAACAACTACTCCGTATTTATCAATATTTTCGGCGAACCACGAACCCAGTGTTTGATTCGAGAATGGATTTAGAACTATTGGTTTACCATATATTGATCTATGGTTCACTAATTTAGCATATCCTTTCCTAACCATTTTTAAAGATGTGTTTTTACATGGGTCGTCTTCCCGGTAGTATATAACCATTATTTTAGGTTTAATCAATTGATTAATCAACTCTTACGCTAAACAAATGTTTTCTAGAAAATATACATTGTTTATCTCCTTAATCAAAATCGTTAATAACAAGTTATTGTTTAACCAATACTCTCATAGTAGTGGGGGTTTTTTCCTTGAATGTTTTGAATAAGTGTTTGGAAAGTATTGGTTATAGGAGTTTTACTGATTTTCAGAAGATTAGTTTTGACGCTGTATTTAGAAGGGGTTTCAACGCTATTCTGGTTGCTCCAACCGGTTCTGGTAAAACCGAAGCTGCTGTTCTACCGGTTATGTATGATATTAGGGTTAGGGGGCTTAAACCTATATCAGCTATTTACATTACTCCTCTTAGAGCTCTTAATAGGGATATTGAGGAGAGAATTTCTAGATTAGCTTCTTGTTTCGGCATTAGAGTTGCTCTTAAACATGGCGATACTCCCCCCTCTATTAGGAAAAGTATTGTTCATAATCCTCCACATATACTCGTAACTACTCCTGAATCTTTCGTTTACATATTGATTGATGAGAAATTGAGGAGATTTCTTGTTAATTTAGAATACGTTATTTATGATGAATTTAGAGAACTTATTGATAGTAAGAGAGGTTATTTACTATTCTTACTAACGTATCTCTTTGAAAAAATGTTTTTGAAGAAGAATTTGAGGAAAATTGGTTTAACAGCTACTCTTAAGAACGAGGATTACGCTAGAATGGTTTTATCCGGTTCAACCCTACCTTATAGAACAATTGTTCTTAGAGAGAAGTATGAGAAGAAATTGGATGTAGAGGTTTTTGTTCCCGAATCCGATAGTTACGAATTGGATAGTAGAGTTGAATTCGTTGTAGAAAAAATCCTTTCTAATAAGGGAACACTTGTTTTCACGAATACGCGTTCATTAGCTGAGAAGCTATGTTTTCTAATTAATGATGCTCTAGATAAACTTGGTTATGGAGATATTGGGGTTAGCGTTCACCACGGTAGTTTATCTCTACCTCATAGAGTTGGTGTTGAGAAAGGGTTTAAAAACGGTTTTTTAAAGGGTTTAGTAGCTACTTCGAGTATGGAGTTGGGTATAGATATCGGTAATGTTGATTATGTTGTTCAATACGGTTCTCCTAGACAAGCAACTAGGCTTTTACAGAGAATTGGTAGGAGTGGTCATAAATTAGGTTCTGTTTCTAGAGGCGCTGTTGTAGTTAAGAATAATGTTTTCCAGATTTTGGAATCAATTGTTCTTATTCGTAGAGCTAAATCTCAGGATTTGGAGGTTGAGAGGATTTATGAGTATCCATTAGATGTATTGGCATACGCTATAGTTGTATTAACACATGTTTTTCCAAATGGTATTGGTTTAAACGATATTTACGTTGTTTTATCTAATCATCCACAGTATTTGAATCTAGACTACTCTACTTTCACTAAATTAATCGATTATCTCGTTGAATCCAGACTAGTTTCTCTAGAGAATGGATTGGTTAAACCTAGGAGAAAGGGTTTGATATACTTACGTAGAACGAATATGATCCCTGAAACTAGGGATTATAGAGTTGTGGATTTAGCTTCGAATAGAGATGTTGGTGTTTTGAATGAAGAATACGTTCTTCTAGAACTCGAGGAGAACGATTATATGGTGCTTGCCGGCGAGGTTTGGAGAATTGTGAGTATCGATCATGATAAATGCGTAGTTCATGTTGAGAAACCTATTGATGCTTCAGGTTGTTTAGCTATTCCGCATTGGGAGGGGGAGAATATACCTGTAGAATACGTTGTTGCTAGAGAAGTTGGTTCGATAATTAGGAGGTTGAAGAACGGCGTTTTCCCAGAAGAGTATTCTGGATTCATGAATGTTTTGAATAGGGTTTCTCGTAGAACCGGGGGTTTAGGTGATGATAGAGAAGTTGTTTTATGCGGTTCTATGGATGATGAATTAATAATTGTTAATCTATACGGTGGAGATAGAGTAAATAGGTTTTTCAGAGATTTCTTAAAGAAGATTCTGGATACTAAGTATCCTGAAATTAAAGCTAGAGTCTACTCTACACCCTACGCAATCGTTATTGCTTCAGATAAGTTATCTAATCCATTTATTTACAATAGGGTTTTGAATGATGTAGAATCCATTTTTAGAAAAATAAATGAGTTGCTGGGTAGAGAGGATTTTATCCATAGTGTTGCTAAATCATCTAATAATTACTTGTGGAGAATCTATCAAGTTGCTCAGAGATTTGGAGCTGTCGACCCCCGTGTACATAGAGTTACTCGTAGAATTCTAGAAGCTTTTTCTGAAACAATTATTGGTGATGAAGCTCTACGTGAAGTCCTATATAGAGATTACGATATCCCCTCATTATCTAAACTAGTCGAGGGCTTCGCTAAGGGTTATGTTAAAGTAGTTGTTAGAGAGTGTTCTAGAGATTTTCTTAGAGAGGTTCTCGAATACTCGGATGTTCTTAGAGTTCCTTCACTAATATATGCGGTTAGAGATAGTTATCGTGAGAGGGTTTTGAATAGGAGGGTTAAACTTATGTGTTTAAACTGTGGCTGGTTTGTTGAGGGTCGAGTTAAGGATTTCATCGATAAAGGGTTTAGCTATAGGTGTGGTAAATGTGGTTTAAGAGCATTAACTATTGTTAAATCGGATGAGGAAGCTATTGTTTTATCTAAAAATATTCGGGGCGATAAACTAGATCCGGGTGAGTATAGGAGGATTGAGGATTTGAGGAGTAAGAGTATTGTTTTGAATCATTATGGTGATCTCGGTTTAATCATTCTTAACGCTAGAGGTGTTGGCGTTATTGATGCTAAATCTATTCTTGATAGAGTTAGGAGAGGCGAGGATTTATTCAGTATTCTATACGAGTATGAGAAGAGAGTTATTAAGTACAAGAAATACTATAGCTAAGTTCTAAATACCACTATTTACAGTTTCTCATTACGTTGAGCTGAATTAGAGTAAAGTAGTTTTCATCAATTCTCCTCCTACTCCTCCTCTTCCATACTCTAGGGTCTCCAGTTAATAGCGGTAATACCAGTTTCTCAACAATGTTCTCCGCTACTGGACATGCTTCTAAACATATTCTACAATTAACGCATTTAGAGCATACTTTAGGACCATGTTTTGTTAATACAACTACTTGTAGTGGGCACCAGTTGCTACAGCTTCCACATAATGTGCATCCTCTAACCCTATAAATTACCTTTATAGTATCGAATAAATCCTCGTATTCATCGCTATTTATGCATGGTTCAACAAATATTTTGTTTCTATTAATATGGATCTCTACTCTACCGGTTTCTACAACGATGTTTTCGTTCGAGAAACTTGTTCTCCAATTATACATGTTCTTAACGTTACTAACGAATACCTCGATCTCCTCATTGTTCCTCAAACAATCATTACTAAACTCTATTTCTAAACCACTACTCTTCTTCTCTACTCTCAATGGTGTTAATTCAAATTTGCATTTAGCGAGTCTCGAAACATACTCTATTCTCCAATCATTTGGTGTAAAACGGATCTTTTTCATAACCCTATTTTTAGCTATTGCTGGAGTAACCCATCTCCATAGACCGTAATCTATGTATTCTCTAGGTTGATTTAGTTTTAATCTCCATTCCTCAAGCTCACCGATCCATTTCATCCAGAGTTCAGGGTATTTACGTGATACTTCACTATATTCAGCTAAGTAGCTTGAGGGACATAGGTAGCAGCCTAGTCTCTCGAACCCTTCTTCATATAGTTTATTAAATGGTAGTTTATATCTGAATATGTATAGCCACACTACGATTTGACCCCAATCCTGTATAGGTGTTGTTGTCGTTAAGTACGGTATCCACCTGTTTCTCCACAATACTGGGCTTTTAGCTCTATCTATTGATTCGAACGCTCTCTGACCAACAATATTTATAGCTCCTCTACATAGTTTTAATCTACACGTTCTAGCTATCGGTATTAGTTTAGCTAATTTACAGCACCACCTATAATCCTTACCTGGAGGTCCGAAGAAATCTATGTTTTTCCAAAATGCATCTCCAGCTGATGCTTCTATAACATCAATACTGTAGTGTTTAGATACTTCTTCAACATTACGATACGTTTCCGGAAGTTCTAATCCAGTATCGTTGAATAACATTTTCACCGAACCATACGTTTTCACAGCTAAATCTAGAGCAACGAGACTATCCTTACCTCCAGAATACGATACTACGGGTTGATACGGGTATCTGGAACCTATTTTTTCAAGGAATTTCATCGATTTCTCTTCAAAAGAGTATAGTGCATTCTCATTCATTTTCAGCACAGTACCTAGATCGCTTCTCCTCCACGAAGTTTCTACTGGTGGTTTTACTCTACGGAAAACTTTAGTTACAATTAATTTATCGTTTATCTTCTCAGCTAATCCTCTAACAAATCCTTTATCATCGACAACGATAACTTGATTAGATGATGTCGATTTGGTAATTAATGATCCTTTAAATATCTTCCCATTGATTTTAACGTAATCCACTAAGTTATTGTTATAAGCTACTTGTGCACCATAAGCTGTTAATCTGAATCTCCATTTCTTCACGACGATATCATAGTATATCTGTCCCCATACGTTTCCCGAACTAACAACTTCGTACATCAGATCTATGAATGGAACTTTATTCAATAATACGAATCTATTTCTGAAGAAGAAATTATAGATCTCTTGTGAATTAAACTCGTACTCTATAGCTTCAGCAAGTCTAGTATAATCATTTACATGAGCTGGTCTACAATCACCTGGTTCCGTTAATGGAAGCATATAAACTAGATCTATGAGTTCTCTACTGGGTTTAACTAGAGGTATGTCGTACTCGGGATCCCAATAAACTCTATTGATTCTAGGCCATATTCTCCTAATAGTGTTTACACCATACTACACTATTGTTTTAATACTCCACAATCTTTATATGGGTATTAATGTTAATTCCGTATTCTCCATATTCGACTATTGTCGAATTGATATATGTGGAAAAATATGGTGGGAAGTTTATGGTTTAGTCTTTAGCGTAATGTTTAAATACGCTTCATCTCTTATTAACCAATCATTAAGCTAGTTTAATCTAGGTCTTGGTGAACTCTATGAATAAACTATATTCACTACTATTGATCTCGTTAATGCTATTACCATTAACTATAATACCCGAGAGAGTAGCTGGTCAAGTAGTTATAGCTGGTGTTAACGTTAAAGCAGGTACATACGATTTCTACAATACTCAACCAATTACCACACCAGTAGCTGTCTCTAGTACGGGTTCATTGAGAATAATTATTGATAGAACAGCACTTGGTTGGCTTGGAGACTATATTAGGTTATCATTTATTCTAGATGGAGATAAGTTTAATCCAAATGCTGGTGGTTATTTCTTAAGAGTATCTAATATAGGTGATTATGGACCAAGCGATCCAACAGAACCCCCGTATGGCGGTGTAATTAAAATTACTGAAAACTCTACTCTAACGGATGAGTATGGGAATGAAGTCGGTAACGTAACTCTAATCGATACTTACGTGATCATATGGTTGAAACTCATTTATTTTGATTTAAGTAATGTAATCTACATATCTAACGTTTATACCGGTAACTATAGGTATGAGAATCTATATGAGAAAGCGCTTAGAGCTAAAGTATTTAAAGCTGAAGCTTGGGATGCCGCTGTATCTACCAATACGTTCTCTATTATTCCCATCTATTGTAGCGATATTATGATCAATGTTAATCCATACAATGTCGTTTATGGTGATAATACAGAGATAAATATTAGTTTCCACCAGTTGTTTAACAAAATCTATAATGCTACAGGTATTAAGCTTAACGTGGCTTATAACTTTACTAGAGTAACTATGTATAATAAGTATAATTTTGATGAAAACTACGTTCTCGTTGAATTCGATAACGGGGTTCTATACAGCGGTGGCTACCCGGTTTTCGACCCATACTACGTTACAGCTACTGACGAAGAGATTATCTATAATGGAATAATAAGTGATTTCGCGCCATCTATAGATGACCCTAATTACGACGTTTTAGTCGCTACGTATGAGTTCATGGTTGAGTACATTTATGTTAATGAAAGTGTTGATATAAGTATTGGCGTTACATCGGAATGTGTTTCAACGATAAATTCTTCTAGACTACATGTATTCTCTTCTCTAATCATTATTCCACAGGATGTAGTTGGTAATAACTATATTAATCCTGGTGATTACGTAGAATTTATTGCACATAACGTTCCATACCAGTATCTAGGTATTGATTACTACGTTACATCATTGAGATTAATTAATTACACAGTATTCGATCTGGTTAATTTCATTTATATAAACTACTATAGTGATGGCGTAGTAACCGGTACTGTAGTTCTAGATGAATTACCATATGGTGGTTACGATTGGTTAGTTAGACTGATGTTTAGTAACGATAAGTATATTGAAGACTGGTATTTAACTATAGTTCCATATATTGAAGCATATGTATTAACAAGTGAATCTGCATATGCTGAAGACTATAATGGCTACTATTACGGTAGATTCAATGTTCCGGGAGATACTTCGGCACCTGGTGATTACATAGTTATAGAAGGTCATGGTTTCCAAATAGATCAGGGTCTATGGGTTTACCTAAACGATACTCCTCTGGTTGTTCAAATATGGTATCTCAACTACTATACTGGTGAGGTATATGTTTTAGTGAAGCTACTAGATAACATAACCTATCAACCAATAGCACCCGGTAATTACACGTTATTAGTGGGTGTGAGGAATACTCCTAATAATGCTACAATAGGTTTCAATGTAGTTAGAAGTGGTGAATTCACTAAAGTATTGTTTAACCCAGAAGTCGGTTTAGATACTGATGGTTTCTACGTTAAACACTATAAGCTCGGTTATCCCTACGTATACTTCGATGTAAAGTATCCGTTTGAAAACGACCAGTTCTACCCGTACCAGTGGCCTTACGATACCGATGTCGAGATCATTAGTTGGCTTTCAAATAGTTTCACGTTTAAGCTATACAATAAGGATTACGATACTGTTTATGAATGGTTCACTATTAATCTAACGTATGGATATGGTTCAGTGAGCTTAACTGGTAGAGCAATATCCTTCTTACCTCATGGCGAATATACTTTATTGGATGAAACTCTGAGAAGTGTTAATAACAGAACTGTATTTACAGTATATATGAGTATAGATATCGATGTCGACTCATGTAGAGGAGGTTACTTTAACGTAACTATTGTTGGTGGAGCACCAAATACGAATTACAGCCTGTTATTCAACTACAGTGTTGTGGAGATAACGTATGGTGTATCTCTATCTACAGTTCCATATTGGATTGGGGAATTCACTATTAATGTTTCAACGAACAATTATGGTTATGGCTATGCTTCAGTACCATTAACTACGCTGTATCCTACAGATTACGTTTCTCACGTAGTTTGGGATACGATAGTTCAGCTTGGTTTAGAGGGGGAGGATAATATTACTTTCGTATACAGGTTGAGTGGAAGCTACTTGGGAATATCGCCAACTAACTACTACGAGTCTAGCGCAACCGTATATGACTCTAACTACTCCACTATATTCCACGCTGTAACCCACTATAATATCACTAAAACCTATGAAACCGTAGGCTACATACCTAGATACTACTTCGTAATATCGGTACCGGAAGTCGTTACTCCTGGTCAAAACATTACTGTTCAAATATTCCCACATTATACAACCGTGTGGGACCTCATCGTTGATCCACAATGGCTTTGGGAGGAGACTTTCATAATTGCTCGTGAAACAACGCTGTATGCGAGACTAGTTGACCCCGTTACTAACGCTAAAGTTGATGAAACCAATTGGTACAGATTAATAGTTGAGGATGTTGATGAAGATGGTGTTGGTGAAGTATGGTTTGTAACGGTTCTTAAAGCACCGTTCGTGCTGGGTTATGACAGGACTTATCGTGTCGATATCAGGATCTTCGCAGTAACTGTAGTTGCTGGAACTCAACCAACTGGTATAAACGTTACTGATGAAGGATGCTATGTTTACCTCGATATAAACGGCACTATTATTTTACAAGGATACGATTCTCTCATGATGATTGGTGGTGATAAACAGATCGTTACTGTTCTTGGAGCAATATATGGTGAGGTTTTGAATATTAGAGATAATGTAGTAGAGATTAAAGCTCTTGTAAATAACTTAATAACACTTATCGAAACAGATGTTATGCAGCTTCTACAGCAGATTAACGATACTGTAGCATTCATTAAAGGAGATGTTATAGAGATAAAGAAAGGTGTTGCAACATTAATTACTAATGTTTCTACATTAATAAACATGGTTACATGGATCGATGGTAATGTTTCTCTAATAGTAACGTGTTGTGGAGAAGTAAAGGATATTCTAAATAGAGTAGAGTCTAAGATTAACGATACATACACAGTTGTTCTAAGAATTGATGGTAATTTATCAGATTTGATAAATACTATCTACAGTGATGTTATACCGAAGTTCAACGAGCTCTACAATAACTTAACAATATATATCAACACAACTGGAGAATACGTTATACATGAAATCGAAGGCAAATTAAACAACGTGAATGAATCCCTATACATGCTCATCGTAACGTCTAGAAACGAATTGAACACAACACTACACAACCTCATCAACACTGTTCTCAATAGGATTGATAGAGCTGAGGAGTCTATTAAATCCAATGTTACTTTGACTTTGAATGCTACTATTAGTGATTTGAAGAATTGGTTGAGTGCTCAGTTAGTGGAGGTTGGTGAG